>Ga0315295_10001907_pt1 | contig 17746 bp, 17 predicted proteins | sample YL17G14_0_MG_FD_204453 | JGI IMG/M metagenome (GOLD analysis project Ga0315295, IMG submission 204453) | Sediment microbial communities from Yellowstone Lake, YNP, Wyoming, USA - YL17G14_0 | ecosystem: Environmental > Aquatic > Freshwater > Lake > Sediment | place: USA: Wyoming | collected... | reverse complement strand
AGGCGAAAATTTGAGATACTTCGGTAATGATTAATCCTCCCTAAAGGTCGGATTGATAACATTACCTCAGTATCAAATTTTCTTAAGGCGAAAATTTAAGATACTTCGGTAATGATTAATCCTCCCTAAAGGTCGGATTGATAACATTACCTCAGTATCAAATTTTCTTAAGGCGAAAATTTGAAAGACATAGCGTGCGTAATATTAGCGGCGGGTAAAGGGACGCGGATGAAGTCGAAGCTTCCTAAAGCGCTTCATGAGATTTATTCGAGGCCCATGCTTGAATATTTGTTAAATACCGTAAAAAAGACAAATATAGAAAAGGTTATCCTTGTTTTAGGTTACGGGGCTGAACAAATTGAAAAAAGATTTAAAGATTGCGATTTTGTGTGTCAGGAGGAATTATTGGGAAGCGGCAATGCCGTCAACACCACAAAAAAATATTTCCAGAATTTTTCCGGCGATATATTAGTGCTGCATGTAGATACGCCGCTTTTAAAAAGCGAAACAATAAATAACCTTATAAAAGAACATAGAGAAAATAATTGCGACGCCACCATATTGACTACAAAAGTTGACAACCCTACGGGGTACGGCAGGATCTTAAGGAACGGAAATGGAGATGTTGTAAAAATCGTGGAAGAAGGAGATGCCGACAAATATGAAGAGATAATAGACGAAATTAATATCGGCGCATATTGCTTCAAAAAAGACGTGCTTTTTCCGCTCCTCGATAAAATAAAAATGAATGAAAAGAAAAAAGAATATTATTTCACGGATATATTCGACCTTTTGAAAAAAGCGAATAAAAAAATAGGCTCCTTCGTAACTAAAGACAGTTCCGAGGGCTCTGGCGTGAATTCAAGAATAGATTTGGCGCGCGCAAACGAAATAATCAGGAAAAGAGTTCTCAATAATATCGTGGCAAGCGGCGTTACTATAATAGATCCGTCCACGACATATATAGATTTTGAAACAAGGATAGGGACGGACACAATAATATACCCTAATACGGTTATCGAAAAAGATGTAGAGATCGGCAAAAATTGCGAAATAGGGCCTTTTGCCCGTTTAAGACCCGGCACAAGGCTTGAAGATAATGTCCATATAGGCAACTTCGCGGAGCTCGTAAGAACAAAAGTCGGCGCAAACTGCAAGATAAAACACATGTCGTATCTAGGCGATGCAATCCTTGGAAAAAATATAAATATAGGCGCTGGCACCATTACCGCAAATTACGACGGAAAAAATAAATACCAGACCATAATAGAGGACAACGCCTTTATAGGCGTAGGGAGCATTCTGATAGCCCCGGTTAAAATAGGTAAGGGCGCCGTTGTAGGGGCAGGGAGCGTTGTAACAAAGAGACATAACGTTCCTGACGGCAAAACCGTTGTCGGTGTACCCGCGAGGATATTTAAAACCAAAAACAAAAAATCAAAAATCAAAAACACATATAAAAAATGAAAAAAACATTTTTATATATTTGGTTTGCCTGCCTGCTGGCAGGCAGGTATTTTTGATATTTTCCGCCTTCGCGTAATGCGCTTCGGCGGATCCGCCATGAGTTGCGCTTCTGTGTTGTATAGGCGGAGATATTAAATTGTTGATTTGAAACAATAAAAAAGTCCCTCGCCGCCAGACGTAATCACAAGCGGCTCGGGACGATTTTTGAATGCTAACGCAAAAAAATCGGAGGACAAAATGAGAGACGGATTAAAGGTATTTTCGGGAAATTCGAATCGTCCTTTGGTTGAAGAAATATGCAAGATGCTTAGGGTGAAACCCGGCGATATAGCTATAGATAAATTTGCTGACGGAGAAATACAGGTGAAAATAAACGAAAACGTAAGAGGCGAAGACATATTTGTAGTGCAGTCCACATCTTATCCGGCAAATGATAATCTGATGGAATTATTGATAACACTCGATGCTTTAAAACGCGCCTCTACCGCAAGGCTGACAGCGGTGCTCCCGTATTTCGGATACGCAAGGCAGGACAGAAAGGATCAGGGCAGGGTTCCTATAACGGCGAAGCTGGTAGCGAATCTCATATCGAGGGCGGGAGCCGATAGGGTTCTTACCATGGACCTTCACGCGGGTCAAATCCAGGGATTTTTTGATATACCGCTTGATCACCTTTACGCGGTAAACGTGTTTGTGGAATATTTTAGAAAAAAGGAACTAAAGAATCTCACTATTGTATCTCCTGATGTCGGAGGCATAAAGATGGCGCGGGCATATGCAAAAAGGCTCGAAGCAGGGCTTGCTATAGTAGACAAGAGAAGAATAGACGATAAAAATGCAGAGGTCATGAATATAATGGGCGAGGTTCGAGGTAAAAACGTGATAATAGTGGATGATTTAGTTGCGACTGCTGGCAGCATAGTTGAAGCGTCGGAAGCGCTTAACGGCGCCGGGGTACTCGATATATACGCCGCTATCACGCATCCTGTTTTATGCGGGCCGGCCATAGAGCGCATATCAAAAAGCCCTATTAAAGAAATGATTGTCACTAATACGATTTTTTCGGAAACGTCAGGATTGACGGATAAAATAAAAGTCGTTTCAATCGCCCCGCTTTTGGCAGAAGCGATAAAAAGAATTCATAATGAGCAATCGATAAGCATTATGTTTGATTGAAGCCAAGCTAATAGCAAATGGCAAATAGTAGATACTAATAAGGAAAGGGAAAGATGGAAAAGATAATTCTTGATGCTCAAAAAAGAGAAGAGTTGGGAAAGTCGAAAGTCAATAAAGTGAGAAAAAAAGGCCTTATACCTGCTGTTTGTTATCGCGCCGGCAAAGAATCAATAAGCATAAAGATAAAAATGAAGGATTTTGCCGATATTCTGCATACCAAAGCCGGCGAAAATGTGTTGATAACACTGAAGATAAGCGAGGATAAATCGCCGAAAGACAGGGTTGTAATAATAAAAGAAATCCAAAGAGACCCCGTAAAGGAAGATATAATTCATGTGGATTTTAATGAAATATCCCTTACCGAGAAAATTAAGGTAAAGGTTCCTGTAGCTATGCGCGGGGAAGCCAAAGAAGTTGTAAGCGAAGGAGGCGTCATAGAACATGCCATATGGGAAGTCGACGTGGAGTGCTTGCCTACGCAGATACCAGAAAAGATAGAAGCAGATGTATCAGGCATGAAAATAAACGATACTGTTTTTATAAAAGACCTAAAAGTGCCTGAAGGCGTTAAAATACTGAATGATCCAGAATTGGTTATCCTTACCGCAAAACCGCCCGCAAAGGAAGAGGCGAAAGTCGAAGTTCCGGGCGAGGAAATGATCGAACCAGAAGTAATAGAGAAAGTAAAGAAAGAAGAGGAAGAGGAAGCGGCGGAAGAGGAGAAGGGACAACCGAAGAAAGAAGTAAAAGAGGAAAAGCCGGAAAAGCCGGAAAAGAAATGAGTTTTGAGATCTGGGCTATGCGCTCACAGCTCACAGCCCATAGCCCAAAGCTCACGGCCCATAGCGCACAGCTCAAATGAAACTTATAGTAGGACTCGGAAATCCCGGATGTAAATATCGCAATTCAAGACATAACGTGGGATACATGGTAGTGATGAGCGTAGCCAAAAAAAACAGAATAAGCATAAAGAAGAGGTTATATAACGGATCAGTCGGAAAAGGGCGCATATGCGATAAAGATTCTATGCTCCTTTTGCCTCAGACATTTATGAATTTATCGGGTGAATCCGTGATGCAGGCGGCGGGCCGGATTTCCGGTTTAGAGGATTTGCTTATTGTCTATGATGATATCGATTTATTGTTGGGTAATATAAGATTCAGGCGCGATGGTTCAAGCGGAGGCCACAAAGGAATGAAATCTATCGTAGATAAATTAAAAACAGAAAATTTTTCCAGGCTGAGAATAGGCATTAAGCCCGATTCAGAAGTTTGCGATGTCTCGGATTTTGTATTGAAGCCTTTTTTAAGCAGGGAAAAAGCGATTTTAAAAAAAGTAATCGAAGAAAGCGTAAACGGGATAGAAGCGTGGGTGTCTTTGGGCATCGAGGAATGCATGATGGGGTATAACCGGAGAAATGTGCTATGAGCTCATTCATCGCGGAACTAGACGCGGAACAAATGCGGAACGTGGCGCGGAACTGCGCGGAATAGACTTTTTTCCGCGTTGTTCAGCGTAATGTTCTGCGTAGTTCAGCGATTGAGAAGAGGGGCATGTAAAAAATAGATAAGCTCCACTTCTCATTTGTCTTGAATAAAAAAAGGAGATATGTTAATATGAAAAATTACGAAGCGATTATTGTTTTAAAGCCTCAGCAAGAGGACTTGGCAGAAAAAGTAATAAACACTATTTTAGACAATATCAAGAAAAATAAAGGTGAAATCATCAGCCAGGACAACTGGGGCAAGAAACCGATTGCCTATCCTATAAAAAACAACAAAGAAGGGATTTTTTATAAATTGAATTTTTCCCTAGAACCCGCTCTTATTGATGACCTGAAGAAAAACTGCAGTCTTAATTCAGAAATATTAAGGACGATGATTTTAAGAAAGGATTAGTTTTATGTCCGCCAGTGTTAATAAGGTTTTTTTGATGGGTAATATTACAAGAGATCCGGAACTGCGTTATGTTCCGAGCGGAACGGCAGTGGCCAATTTTACATTGGCTGTAAACAGGGTATACGCTACTCAGACAGGCGAAAAAAAAGAAGAAGCGACATTTGTGCGCGTGGTTGTGTGGGGACGGCGCGCGGAAGTTTGCGGCGAGTATTTGTCTAAGGGCAGCCCTGTTTTTGTGGAAGGCAGGCTGCGCTCGCGAAATTGGCAGACTCCGGACGGCCAGAATAGAAGCACAATCGAGGTTATTGCAGATAATGTCCAATTTATCGGAGGTATAGGTAAGGGGAAGCAGAAAGAGCCTTTAGAAAAGGAGCCTTTCTCCGAAGAAATTAATTCAATAGATATAGACAAAGCCCAGCATGGGCCGAAGGGCGGAGATGATACTAGCAACGGCGAGAATGAAGTGCCGTTTTAAGAAAGGGAAGAGGTATGTTTGAAGAAAGAGAAACTCGGAAAAAACGCGAAGACAAAGATAGGATTATCAGAAAAAAGGTATGCAGATTTTGTCAGAATAAAGTAGAAGATATCAGTTATTTAGATTATCAGGTCATTAGGAGATGCACTACCGAAAGAGGAAAGATTTTACCTGCAAGAATAACAGGCACCTGCTCGTGGCACCAGAGGCACCTTGCAAACGCGGTTAAAAGGGCAAGGCACGCCGGGCTCATGCCTTATATTGCGGAATAGAATGAGTAACTATAAATACTAAATTCTAGACAAATGGCTAAAGTTCAAAATGGGATTAAAGTAAGAAGAATATACGCGAAATAACCAAGATACAAGAAACCTGCCTGCCGGCAGGCAGGCAAGATACAAACAATAACCAATTTACCAAATTTTCAGCCTAAACCCGACTTTCTGCAATATATGGCTGATCCGCCATAATTAGAACAAAGTTAGGCATAGGCGGAGAATAACCAAACCGTCGATTTGAATATTGAATATTCGAATTTATCCCTCGCTTGCGCTCGGGACTCCCTTCGGTCGAAATTTGTTTGTTTCTTGCCCCGTATGAAGTTTCTACTGATGAATTTCATCGGGGTCCCGCCGAAGGCGGGATAATTTGGTTATTGATCAATTGATTATTAGTATTAGCGAGGGGTTTGTTTAGGATTTTGAAAGGAATTTATGGAAGTAATACTTTTACAGGATGTAGAATCACTCGGCAAGGAAGGCGATATAGTAAAGGTTAAAGACGGATTCGCCAGAAATTTTCTGATTCCGCAGAAGATTGCCGCGCCTTCAAGCTCTCAGGCGGTTAGAATGATAGAAGCAAGGAAAAGAAAAAGGGTATTCGATGAAGAGAAAACCAAAAGGGATGCCGAAGAGCTTGCGAAGAAAGTCAGCCTTTTATCCTGCACTATAGCCGTTGAATCCGGCGTCGATGATAAAATTTTCGGGACCGTTACGCCCGAGATGGTTAGGAATGCCATTAGGCAGGAAGGCATAGAAATAGATAAAAAACAGATCATAATCAGCGAGCCGATTAAAAAACTCGGCGTATATCAGATAGAGATAAAACTGCATCCGGAAATTACTACCTCCATTCGTATATGGGTAGTTAAAAAATAGATTATGCATACAAAAGTATGTAATGATCACAAAAAAGTGTACACAATTAGTTCTTTTGTGAAAAAATAATGGCATAAAAAATATGGCGGTTCAGCAGGAAATTATAGAAAAAATACCACCGCAAAGCCTCGAAGCGGAAACGGCGGTTTTGGGCTCTATGCTTTTGGAGAGAGAGGCTATATCGAAGGCGATAGAATTAATAGACGAATCGGCATTTTACGCCGAAAAAAACAGAATAATATTTTTTATATTGGTCAAATTATACGACTCCAATCAGGCCGTTGATACAATTACCCTCGCCGAAGAATTAAAAAAACAGAATAACCTTGATGAAGTGGGAGGCCCTTCCTATTTAATCAGCCTTACCTCAAACATCCCCACAGCGGCGAATATCGAGCATTACGCAAAGATAGTAAAAGAAAAAGCCATTCTCCGCAAACTCATTTCGACCGCGAGTCAAATTGTTTCTGAAAGCTACGACACAACATCAAGCGTTGATAAACTTTTGGATAAAGCGGAGCATATGATATTCGACATAGCTTCGAATAAAATCGAATCAAAATCGTATTTATTAAAAGATATTATAAAAGACAGCATAGAAACCATAGATAATCTTTATCAGCGCAAAGAACACGTCACCGGTATCGCTACCGGGTATCATGATTTTGATATTTTGACGGCGGGGCTTCATCCCTCTGATTTTATCGTTATAGCAGGAAGGCCGTCGATGGGCAAAAGCGCGTTAGCCGGCTGCATGGCGGAGCACATAGGCGTAGTAGAAAAAAAACCTATTTTATTTTTTAGCCTGGAAATGTCCAAGGAACAGCTTGTGCAGAGGATGTTATGCTCGCACGCGAGAGTCGATTCCCACAAAGTCAGGACGGGATTTTTATCGCAGTCAGACTGGCCGAGGTTGGTTAACGCCGCGGGAAAACTTTCAGAAGCGCCTATATTTATAGATGATACACCCGCTATATCCGTTCTTGAGTTGAGGGCGAAAGCAAGGCGCATGAAAGCCCAGCACGACATACAGTTCATAATATTGGATTACCTGCAGCTTATGAGAGGCCACGGCGATGTTGAAAACAGACAACAGGAAATTTCGGAGATATCGCGCGCTATCAAAGCATTAGCCAGAGAGCTCAGCGTGCCTATACTGGCGGTCAGCCAGCTTTCAAGAGCGGTAGAGCAGAGGGCTGATAGAAGGCCTCAGCTTTCAGACTTAAGGGAATCGGGGGCGATTGAACAGGATGCTGATTTGGTATTGCTTCTTTTGAGGGAAGAGTATTACAATCCCACGGATGAAAATAGGGGTATTGCCGACCTTATCATTGCAAAGCAGAGGAACGGTCCCGTAGGGAATTTGAAGCTCGCTTTTATAAGCGAATTTGTAAGATTCGAGAATTTAGCAAGAAAGAAAGAGGAAGAAGAATTTTGATATTTAAAGCAATTAACTATTGTTTTACATATGATTCAAGAGTTTTGGGAATGATTGCAGTGATTAATGTTTAATCGCTGTAATCAACTTTATAATCACCGTAATCACGTATGAAATAAATACGTGAGAATTTTACGAGGAAGAAATTATGAAAAAAATCATGAAGTTTTTTTGGGCCTCTTTTGTGATTTTTGCCTTTTTTGCGTTTTTTTGCGCCTTTGCCCAAGAGGAGCAGGCTAAGGTAATAATGGTTATACGCGTAAAAAATAATAAGGCAGTGAGCGAATCTACAGTACTCTCAAAGATAAAAAGCAAGCAAGGAGACAGATTCAGCCAGGATATATTGAACGATGATTTGAAAAGGCTTTACGCGCTCGGTTATTTTACGGACGTTTCCATGGATGTAGAGGATTATAAAGAGGGGGTCATGGTTACGATAATAGTCGAAGAAAAACCCTTGGTCGAAGAAGTTGTGTTTGAAGGCAACAGTAAAATAAGCGCAAAAAGACTTAAGAAATCCATGCAGACAAAAGTCGGAGAAATGCTCGACTATTCGAAACTTTCCCAGGATGTAAGCGAGCTTGAAGCGCTGTACAGCCAACACGGTTTTCAGGAAACGAAGATGAGATACGAGATACAAAAGGACGAGGAAACCAATACGGCTTCGGTGAAGATTATAGTGGAAGAGCACGAAAGGAGCCGCATTAAAAAAGTATACATAAAAGGAAACGATTCCGTGCCGACAAAGACGATATTGGGCATGATGAAGACGCGGCCCGCATGGCTTCTCAGCAGGGGTTATTTCAGCGAAGAAGCTTTCGAATCCGATATAGAGAAGCTCAAGGCGCACTATCAATCCTTGGGTTTCTTGGATGTCGCGATAACCTCTGATTTTGATTATGATGAAGCGAAGAAATTAATGTTCATAACATTGAATGTAGCCGAAGGCAAACGCTATGTAATAGGCAGGATTACCGTAGACGGAAATCTGGTATTCCCCAAAGAAAATATTGAGAAAAAAATAACAATGAAAGAGGGCAAGCCTTTCAGCTACAGCCAGCTCAGAAGCGACATGGACAGCATCAAGGAATTTTATTTCAGCAAAGGATATATGAACGTTGAGATAGATGTGGATAGAAAAATAGATCCTACAACGAACATAGCGAGCCTGGATTATAAAATCAATGCGCATGAAATAGTATATGTAGGCAAGATTGACATAAAAGGCAATACAAAAACAAAGGACATAGTGATAAGAAGGGAGCTGAGGATTTATCCCGGCGAGCGTTTCGACGGCGACAAGATAAGAAGGTCGAAAGAGCGCATGTATAATTTGGGATTCTTTGAGGATATCTATTTTGATACTCAGGAAACGCAGGACCCGAACGTGAGGGGCCTGGTTATAAGCGTGAAAGAAACAAAGACAGGCGAATTTGCATTCGGCGGCGGATATAGCTCGGTGGATGAATTCATTGGTTTCGTGCAGGTTACGCAGAAAAATTTTGATATATTAAATTTTCCTTATTTCACGGGAGATGGCCAGCAGTTCGCGGTTAAAGCAAATATAGGCAACATAAGAAGTGATTATGAAGCGAGCTGGACAGAGCCGTGGATTTTCGATTTCCCTCTCTCGTTCGGTTTAGACGGTTACCACAGGACGCATTCCAGGAGAAGCGCTGTCGGTTACGGCTATAAGGAGGTAAGAGCGGGAGGCGATTTAAGGTTCGGAAAGGAATTGACGGAATATTTCAGGACTGACCTCATGTACAGATTGGAAAATGTAAACATATCCGATTTGTCGGAAGATGCCACAATAGATCTTGTAAGGGAGCGAGGCGATAATTGGATGTCATCGATTATTTCAAGCCTGACTTTTGATACGAGAGACAACATATATTCGCCCAGAGCCGGTTTATTGGCGCAAATCATAATGGAAAATACCGGCGGATTTTTAGGGTTTGACAAGGATTATTATAAAGGGTCGTTGTTAGCGGCTTACTATTACGATATTTTCAAGTGGGCTGTGCTTGAACTTAAGGGAAGGACAGGCATGTGCAATAGCTATGGCAATACGGATGAAGTACCTATATACGAGAGGTTCTACGCCGGAGGCGCTTATACTATAAGAGGTTATAGGGAAAGAAGGGTTGGCCCGAGGGATGCCGGTTCAAGCGACCCAATAGGCGGAGAAGCGATGATTATCGGCAATGCCGAAATTACATTTCCTTTATATGAGAATATAATTAAAGGCGCCGTATTTTATGATGTAGGTAACGTGTGGCGTAGACTCGAAGATTATTTTTCCGGCGGTTTTAAACATGGCGCAGGCACCGGCGTAAGGGTTAAAACACCCATAGGCCCTTTAAATCTTGATTTGGGTTATCCTTTAAGCGATAATCAGGGCGACGAGAAGAAACTTGAGTGGTACTTCAGCGTCAGCCATGGGTTTTAAATGAGGACATAACTTACGCGACTGTAAGGAGCGTAAGTTATAAGTCCGAATTCCCGCCTACGTCAAATACTTATTGTGTTTGACTTCGGCGAGGTCTCGACGAAGCTCGAAGAGCGAAGTCGGATATCCCGAGTTGTAGTGTTTGCGATGGTCAACGAGGGATTAGCAATGAGTCCCTCGCGACCATAGATTGAATGGAGGTCGCTCGGGACGAATTTATCCCGTGAATTTTACGAAGTAAAATTCATCCCGAGCAACAATGGTTTAAAGAGTAAGTTGCGAGGGAAGCAGCCTGGGATAACGTTTGGCGGCGAGGGATCATACAGTGAGTCCCGCATTTGCGGGAGGAATTTACAAATAAGCACATAGGGCGTTACAAAAATCAACAGCCCTGAATTAATTTTATGAAGGGCTGTTGAACACAAAAAAGGAGAAAAGATGAAAAAATTTTTATTAATGTTGGTAGTCGTATCATTTGTTTTCAGCCTGGCAATAAGTTCATGGGCGAAAGAGATGAAAGTAGGATATGCGGATAAGTTAAGGATATTATTTGAATATAATAAAGCAAAACAATTGAATGACGAACTGGAAAAGGAAAATCAGAATGCAATAAAGGAATTCGACAAGAAAGCGGAAGAGATCAAAAAAATAAGGGATGAGATGGAATTATTGAGCGAAAGCGCGAAAAAAGAGAAAGAAAGCGTTCTGGAGCAAAAGCTTAAATCATTGGATGAATTCAGAAAAGAAAGACAGCGCGAAATAGGCCGTAAATACGACGAAAGCATAAGGGGTATTTCCAAGGAAATAGCCGATGTATGCGAAAAATACGGCAAGGACAACGGTTACGACGCTATAATAGATACAAGAGCCACCCTTTACGTCCCCGATTCTCTGGATATTACCGACGGAATCCTTAAAGAGCTGAATAAATAATTTTTAACCCGCCTTCGCCTGCCGCCTCCGGCGGCGAGGCTTCGGCGAGGTTTTTTCGTCGCTACATTAAAAAAACTGATGGACGGAACCTCGCAATGCGACAGCATTGCTGGCGCTCCGTCGACGCGTGAAAATAAAGATTTCACGGGTGTAAGCCCGCGGAGTTTTAAAAATGCCAAGAAAGTTAATAGACATAGCCCGGCTTGTCGGCGGCGAGCTTATCGGCGACGGAAACATCGAAATTTCCGAGATACGCGGCATCGAAGAAGCGAATGAGGGGCACATAGCCTTTCTGCTTCACGCCAAATTCTCCAAAACCTTAGAAGCCACAATGGCATCCTGCGTGGTAGTGCCCCAGGAAATACAAAAAGCGAAATGCGCGATAATTCGGACAAAAAATCCTTCTCTTGCGTTCGTAAAACTCGCGGATTATCTTTTGCCCGATAGGATTCCGCATCCTAAAGGGATACACAAGACCGCCGTAATCGCCAAAGGCGCTTCATTAGGCAAAAATGCGGGAATCGGCGCGTACGTTGTCATATCAGACAAAGCAGTTGTAGGCGACAATACGGTGATATACCCTTTTTGCTATATAGGCCACGGCACTGAAATCGGCAGCGATTCGATTATTTATACGAACGTAAGCATAAGAGAAAAAATAAAAATAGGCCAGAGAGTCATAATTCATTCGGGAAGCGTTATAGGAAGCGACGGTTTCGGCTACGACAATACTACGGGTTCGCACATAAAGATACCGCAGATAGGAGACGTGATAATCGAAGACGATGTTGAGATCGGAGCAGGCGTTACCATAGATAGGGCGAAGTTCGCTCATACAAAAATAGGAAAGGGAACAAAAATCGATAATTTAGTTCAGATCGCGCATAACGTTATAATAGGCGAAAACTGCATATTAGTGGCCCAGTGCGGCATAGGGGGTTCGAGCTCGCTCGGCAAGAACGTTATTCTGGCCGGACAGGCAGGCCTTACGGACCACATAAATTTAGGCGATAATGTTATGGCAGGCGGTCAGTCCGGAGTTACGAAGTCATTTCCGTCTAATTCTATAATTTTTGGAACCCCCGCAAAACCGTTGGCTGCCCGAAAGAAAATAATCGCCTTGGAAAATAAACTTCCGGAGATATACGAAAGACTTAAAGAATTGGAAGACAAAGTAAATAAAGATAAGTGCAGAAAACAATAGCCAAAGAAATTTCTATCGAAGGTATCGGGCTTCACACCGGCAAAAAAGCACGCCTGGTTTTTAAACCGCATGATGTAAATAAAGGGATTGAATTTAAAAGGATTGATTTAGCCCCGAACCGGACAATAGCAATAAGCGATTTTGAATTCGGTTCCCACAAAAGACGAACGGCAATTTCTAAAGACGGCGTCGAGATTCATACCGTGGAGCATCTGATGGCGGCATTGTGGGCGCTTTCAATCGATAACATCCTTGTCGAAATCGATTCGGAAGAACTGCCGGGCCTTGACGGGAGCGCTAAGGATTATTATCTTTCTTTGAAAGCGGCAGGTATTAGAGAGCAGGACGCGCCCAGGAAAAATATAAAAATTTTAGAGCCTGTGTGGTGCGAAAAAGACGATTCGTTCGTAGGCGTTTTTCCGAGCGACCGTTTTAAGGTTTCGTATATTCTCCAAGCTGATACGCCGTCTATAGGCAGGCAGTGCCTAAGCATTGATTTAAACGAGGAATCGTTTTATAAGGAAATCTCAAGCGCGAGAACTTTTTGCCTTAAGGAAGAAGCCGAAGCGCTTCTAAAATCGGGTCTCGGGAGAGGGGCAAACCTTTCAAATACGCTCGTAATGGATAAAGAAGGGCCGATTAATAATGTCCTTAGATTTCCCGATGAACCAGTAAGGCATAAAATTCTTGATTTAATCGGAGATTTGTATTTAGCGGGTTCGCCCATTGAAGCGAGGGTGATAGGCATACGCAGCGGACACGAGCTCAACATGGAGCTGGTCGGGAAAATTAGGAACGGTTATCGGTTATCGGTTCTAGGTTCTCGGGAGCTTCTTACCGAGCACCGAGCACCGAGAGCCGAGAACCGAAAGAAGGAGTAATCGATGGAAACAATAATGGACATAGAAAAGATTAAAGAGATTTTGCCGCATAGGCCGCCTTTTCTTTTTGTTGACAAAATCATTGAATTAGAGCCAAGAAAAAGAATAACAGGGCTCAAGAACGTCACGGCAAACGAGCATTTTTTCCAGGGCCATTTTCCGTCCAGGCTCGTTATGCCGGGTGTATTGATAGTGGAGGCGCTTGCGCAAGTCTGCGGTGTCCTTGTTCTCGGGGAAGAAGAGTGCAGGGGAAAACTTGCCTTTTTTGCCTCGATAAAAGAAGCAAGGTTTAAAAAACCCGTTGTTCCGGGAGATACATTAATACTTGAAGTAGAAATTTTAAATCACAGAAGCCGCATAGTGAGCTGCAGCGGCATAGCCAAGGTGGACGGCGAAGTTGTTTGCGAAGCAGAACTTATGTTCGGCATTGTTCAATAGATGGGATATAAATCATGGAACGCATAGGCGTCATTGCAGGCAGCGGAACTTTTCCGATACATTTTGCAAGGGAAGCGAAGAAAAAAGGCGCTAAACTAATCGCTTTTGCCATAAAAGATTTGACCTTGCCGGCTGTCGGCGATGTCGTTGACAAAATCCACTGGTTTGATATTTCGAAATTTCATGTCCAGAAATTCGTATTGTTGCTCGTTGCCGAGAGAATCAAAAAAATGGTTATGGTGGGAAAAATTGATAAAGCGGTAATTTTCGGCAAAATTAAGGAAAATAAAGATATTGACGAATTGATTAAAAGCTCGAAAGACGGCATGGACTATTCCATTCTCGAAGAGGTTACGAAGAGATTCGATAAAATAGGCATAAAGGTCATTGACGGTTTGGAGTATTTGAGCGATTTACTGCCCCAAAAAGGAGTGTTGACGAAAAGGCAGCCGTCACGTGAAGAATGGCAGGATATAGAGTTCGGCTCAAGACTAGCGAAGGAAATAGCCCGGCTTGATATCGGCCAGACTATAACCGTTAAAAATAAAGCCGTTATTACGGTTGAAGCGATGGAAGGGACGGACGCCGCTATAAGAAGGGCAGGGGAACTATTGAATGATGAATTTACGGTGATAAAGGTCGCAAGGCCAAAACAGGATATGAGATGGGATGTCCCTTTAATAGGGCTTGAGACTATTCGGACCATGATTCGAAGCAAAGCGCGCGTTCTCGCGATAGAAAGCGGCAGGATGTTTTTTGTGGATAAACCGAAAGTGATAAACGAAGCGGATATAAACGAGATTACTATTGTTGCGTTCTAGCGAATTGATATATTATTTTAGCGGCTCTTTCCGAAGCGCCCCTTAACCCCAAAGCATTTTTTACTTCCCTTAAATCCTCTTTAATTGCCGAAATCTTTTCTTTATGGTATATTATGTCTTCTATTTTCTCGGCGAGAACTTCTGGACGGGCATCGCCTTGAACCGCTTCAGGAACAATGCGTTTTTTTGCGATTATGTTTACAAGGCCTATATCCGGGATTTTTACCAATAATTTTCCGAATAAAGCAGTTAGAGAAGACATTATATAAATTATGAGCATGGGTTTTTCCGCTATGGCTATTTGGAGCGTTACTGTTCCGGAAGAAGTGAATACAAAATCAGCGGCGTTGAGGCATTTATAGATATCCGACTTGACGATTACGGCATCAAAATCTTTGCATATATCCCTATAGATTTTTTCGTCCACGTTAGGGCTCTGGGATACAAGAAATTGTATTTCGTTATAGTTTTTCAGGAGTTTCACCGCGCCGATCATTACGGGCAGCATTCTTTTTACCTCGAGGTGCCTTGAGCCCGGCACAAGAGCAATAGTAAATTTTTCAGGATTCAGGTTAAGCAAGGCCTTCGCCTCTTTTACGGGCATAAGTTTATAATCTTCATCGAGGAGAGGGTGCCCGACAAAAGCCGCATCGATATTTTCTTTTTTGTAGAAATCCTCTTCGAATTTTAGAATGACTAGGGCTTTTTTAACGTAGCGCCTCAAATTGTTTATTCTCCATTTGCCCCATGCCCAGAGTTGCGGGGTTATGTAATAAATGCAAGGAATACGCCGTTTGTAGAGCATTTTTGCGAGATAGAGATTGAAACCCGGATAGTCTATAAGAATAGCCAAGTCTATTTTTTTCTCACCGATTTCTTTTTTTATTTTGCCGAATATATTACGTATAATTGTTATATGCGAAAAAACCTCCCAAAGCCCGATAATGGACAGCTTGTCCATCCTGTGCAGCATCCTGACGCCCAAAGCCTCCATATTATCGCATCCGATGCCTGAAAATTCAAAATTCGGCTCAAGTTTCTTTAATTCCTTAATCAGATTTGAAGCGTGCAGGTCTCCGGAAGGTTCACCCGCGGATATAAATATTTTTTTATTCATCGGAAGGATTAATTAATTTTTTTAAGAATAGAAAGCGCCACAGACAGGGCATTCCTGCCCTCTACGCCCGAAACTATGGGTTTCGAGCCTGTCCTCACGCAATTTATAAATGACTTGAGTTCGACCTTTAAAGGTTCATTATGCCTGATTTTTATATTTTCTTTTATAATGTTATTGTCTTTTTTCCTGAATATATAAGCGTTGCGGTTCAGAAGGTCAACCGTTATAAATGAGTCTTCCTGGAAAATTCTTATTTTCCTTACTTCTTCTTCCGTGATTCTACTTGCCGTAATATCGCAGACCACGTCATTTTTCAACGATATCCTTACGTTTGCCATGTCTTCGTGGTTGGAGACGCTCGAAGTTCCTATAACTTCAATATTTTTTATTTCTGATTTTATAAGCTCCAAAATTATATCTATGTCGTGAATCATGAGATCCAGCACTACGCCTACGTCCTTTATTCTGGCCTTTTTGCTTAAGGGGCCCATCCTCTGCCCTTCTATGAACCGCGGTGATTTCAGGTAAGGCTCTATGGCGCGTATGGCGGGGTTGAATCTTTCCACATGGCCGACCTGAAGTATCAAATTGTTTTTTTCGGCAATTTGGACGAGTTCATCGGCTTCCTCAAGCGTCTTTGTTATGGGTTTTTCTACCAGGACGTGTATGCCGGCATTAAGAAAATCACAGGCTATTTTATGGTGCAGGCTTGTGGGTACGGCTATGCTTACGGCCTGGACCTTGTCAAACAACTGCTGGTAGTCGCTATAATACCAGACTTTATATTTTCTGCCTATTTTTTTTGCCCGCTTTTTATCTATATCGCATACCCCGATGAGGGTTGCGCTTCTGAGATGGGCGTAGACTCTTGCGTGAAGGGAGCCCAGATGCCCTACGCCGACAACCCCTACATTTATGCTGTCTTTGTTTTTTTTCATAATTAGGGAATTATAACATTCATTAGCCGGTTATTCAAGATAAATGAGAAAGCGGAGCTTATCCGTTTTTTACAAGCCTCTCTTCTCAATCGCTGAACTACGCAGAACATTACGCTGAACAACGCGGAATAACTCTTTTCAGCGTTGTTCAGCGTAATGTTCTGCATCATTTCCGCGATGAGTGAGCCGTGTGCCGTGAGCTATGAGCTATAAGTTTGTAGCCCAAAGCCCAAAGCTCAAAGCCCACAGCCTACAGCGCAATTAAATATTTACATATTTAGACCTCTATGCTAATATATTACCCATTGTATTATGACTATAAAAGACATAAAAGACTATAAAAGGTTATTGAGCTTTCTTAAGCCGCACATGCTTGTGTTAATAGCGGCTTATGTCTGTATGCTTATTTACAGCGTTCTTAACAGCGTATCCGTTGCTGCGCTCATACCCGCATTTGATAATATAATTAGCGGAAAGAGCATTGTAATTCCGAAAAACGTCCAAGCGCCTTTATTTATAAGCGATTTGGTAAACAGAATAAATTTAATAAGCCCTTTAAAGCTTCTTGAATTACTTCTTATCCTGTCCCTTATTTACTTTTTCCTGCGGAACTTATTCGATTTTTTCCAGGCATATCTGATGAGCGACGTAAGCCAAAGGGTAATAAGGGATGTCCAGGATTCGATATATAATAAACTGCTTTCCCTTTCAATGTATTTCTACGGCAAAAACCCGACAGCAAAATTGATGTCCCGCATTACGTATGATGCCGCTATCATAAGGGATGCCATAAGCACGGGTTTATTGGATATTATTTTAAGGCCGGTTGAAATCATATGCCATTTTATAGTTGTTGTAGGTATTGTGCTTTTCTTCAACATTCCGATTAAATTTGTCTTAACAAGCATACTTTTATTCCCGTGCATATTATTTCCCGCGTTCGTCATTTCAAGAAGGATAAGGCAGATTGCTACAAGAAGCCAGGAAAAAATGGGAGATATTAATACGATTTTGTTCGAAATAATCACGGGTATACGCATAGTCAAGGCATTTTCCATGCAGGATTACGAATATAATAAATTTAAAAACGAAAACAATTACTTTTATAGGCTTGCAATGAAGTCCATAAAAAGGATTAATGTCATTAGCCCCATAAACGAGTTTACAAGCGCTATTTATATCGTCATGATTTTTTATCTTGCCGGAAAACAAATAATATCAGGGGCGATTTCTGTCGGCGCATTCTCGGCATTTCTGGGATCGGTTTTGCTCATGATAAAGCCCATTAAACGTCTGAGCAAAGTGTATACAGTTATTCAACAGGCGCTTTCCGCGTCAGTAAGAGTCTTTG
>Ga0315295_10001906_pt1 | contig 17759 bp, 20 predicted proteins | sample YL17G14_0_MG_FD_204453 | JGI IMG/M metagenome (GOLD analysis project Ga0315295, IMG submission 204453) | Sediment microbial communities from Yellowstone Lake, YNP, Wyoming, USA - YL17G14_0 | ecosystem: Environmental > Aquatic > Freshwater > Lake > Sediment | place: USA: Wyoming | collected... | reverse complement strand
TTTTGGGCGTGCAATCCCGGCCGATGGGTGCTAATTTAGTCCTATTCGAAGTTCCAGCGATGGATCCAGAAAGGGCAAAAGCTCTACTTGGACAAACGGGGCGGCTGGAAGCATTTATAGAAAATACGCTTGTACTGACCGCTGATGATATCGAAGCAGTCGGTTCTATACGAATCCAAGAAACGAGCGGCGTCTACAAATACCAAGTGCCACTTACTATATCTCAAGATGGGGCAAACAAGTTTGCAGCTGCTTCAGACGGAAAGGGAAATTATCCATTCGTTATCTATCTTGATCGGCCAGATGATGCCGTCCTGCTCTTCAACAACCAGTTATTAACTAACATGCCGACTGGCCTCACCTACGACAATACTGCGCGAACGTTCCGCATCACCATCTCTGGAACCCAAGGCGTTTCTGAATCTCATAGCTATGACCTACTTGTGTCTTTTATCCCAATATCTAAAGACAGTCTGGACAACGAAACATTGCAAACCATACAAGAGATGTACGCAACGAAGAACCGCGCCATTTTTTTGGGATCGGTGACTGACTTTTCAGAAAACGTTACTGGTAGCGTCAAAGCAATTTTCACTGAAAACAACGTGGAATACCTCCCAAAGACATCTGAAACCGAAACTACTGAAAGTTGGCTTCAACGTGCGTGCGGCCTGCAGTCGGCTCCCGCTATCAGCCCAGATATCGCTGGTCAGGCCAAGCAAGACGTCGAAATCACTGGGTCTCGGGCAAGTTATGAAAGTGCTGAAAGCGAAGCCAGCGACCTGAAGACCGTCCTCCAGCAACGCCTTCCTGTCAAGGTATCATTCGTGGGCGAAAGTTCGATTCCGGCACGCCTCGGATCAGAATTCGCATTCGACATACTAAAAGCCGCAATCGCTGCTGTCATTGTCGTGGGGGTGCTCGTCTACCTGCGCTACAGGCGGCCATTGATAGTGGGGGCGATAATGCTGACGATGGGCAGCGAGGTGCTGGTAACCATCGGGATCGCAAGCGGGCTTCGCCAGACAATAGGGCTGGCAGAGATAGCTGCGGTATTGGCAGTCATCGGCACCGGAGTCGAACAACAATTAATTATAACGGATGAGGTGCTTCGAAGAGGGCTACCTAAAGCGGGACCGAGACCGATGAGCCTCTCTGGGCGAATCGCGAAAGCCTTTGTTGTGATATTTGCGGCGGCTGCGACGACGATAGCAGCGCTGGCTACCCTCTTCTTCGTCGGATATGGGGCGATGAAGGGCTTCGCCATCGTAATGATCATAGGTATCCTCGCTGCGATACTCGTGACGCGGCCTGCTTATGGTCGCATCGTCAACGCTATCGTGTCCAGAGAAACCACCAAAGCTGAGAAAACGCAGGTTAAGACGACGCAGCAATAATGCCCAATTGATCCAAAACAAACAGAATTGTGGCCAGTGTCGTGAGTGCGCTCCATGTAACAAAAAATCCCAAAAATAACTTCTTCATCTCAAGCATCTCCGCCAGCTTTCTCGACATAAAGTATATCGATGCGACACATACCCAATAGAACCAAAAGACGACTGTGGCTACTGCGATCATGCGAACTTTCAGAATAATCATTACAGCTGCGACCAAACCAGCTGATATCATCGCAACCGTGAGCGGGTAAAACAACGCGGATAGCAATATTTTCTTGCGAGCTTCCATCTACCCCACCATGAAGAAATATTGGGTAGCGGTTGGAAGTTTGGTGCGGACGACGGCTATCTCTGGGCGATATATCACCATCTCTGGGTTTCGACATTCTTTTCCAAGAACCTGGCTGATGACTTTTACTTCAACTTCGCCCGATATCTCCGCAGCGCCCCTGCCGAGCTTTGGGTTAACACCAATCAAGATTGGGAGTCGCAACTTATCCCAATCGTCCGCGTGAACGATTTTTGATATGTACTCGAGTTCCATGCGCTCAAATTTATGCTTGCTCCCATCCTTGGCCACGACCTGCGGATTCGACGATGATAGCGCATCCTTCAAAGTTATTCGCTGCCCCGGCAGATGGGCGTTCAAACGGGCCAACTCAAATTGGAGAATTCTATCTGTGCTCATTCTCGCCCCTCGAGCATCGCTTTTATCCTCTTTAAGCGAGAGAAGTTCTCGCGCTCCATCTCATCCAACCTCATCGAGATAAACTTCACCATTGATTTCAAGTTCGGCAAAATTACGTACTCGAGTGCGTTCACCCTGCGCTTGGTTTTTTCAAGCTCGAGGGCTATTTCGCGCGCGCCTTCTTCAAACTCGGCTAGTTTAATTAAATCGCCAAGCGCCCTCTCAAATTCTCTAGAAGCTTCATCTAAAACTGAAGATGTCAAATGTACGCCATATCCTCTGGTCAACGCATGCCGCTCGATTGGCTTAGCCTCGACAACCGGAACAAGAATTCCCATGACATGACGAGTCGAGATATCTACTTCTGCTACTTTCGTGACTTCCCTGGCCGCCTGATATGTCTCAATCGTCCCCTGCATCGCAAAACATATCGAAAGTGCACGATACGCAGACGAGAGTTGTTGCATAGTTCCAGCCCTAACTTCCCTGATCCTTTTGACTATCCCGAAGAATTCGATCACGAGCGCATCCATCTTTTCGCGCAACAAATCGTGCCCTTTTTGGGCCAACGAAACCCTCTGCTTCAATTTTAATAATTCCATCCGGGTTGGGGCCACCCCAATCGTCTTCGCCATCTAGCTACCTCCTTTGACGATTATCTCTGCCCCGACCGTGCGTCGGATGATCTCCTGTAGCTCATCGACCTTGGGCACCCGCCCGGTTTTATCTGGAATTCTTAGCACAATCGGTATCGCTTTTTTCGCCCTCATCCTGCGCTTGAAGTCAAACCCAAGTTCTTCTGCAATACTGTAGGTGATGAAAACGATTCCTATGCCCTCACTTGCGAGAAGCTCGTCCAACTTTGCCAGCGTTGCCTCTTTTTTCTCATGAATGTAGACCTCCCGCACACCAGCTAAAGCAAATCCGGCGGCGGTTTCAGCGTCTGCAATGGTGGCGATTTTAAAGCTCAAATTTCGGCACCCTCACTATTTTTTCTTTAATTTTATCTGGTTCTACTTTGTCAGCCTTGAGCCTGATAATCGCGCGCAAATTTTTTACCTCTATTTCCTTTAGATGTATGTACATCAACACTGGTGCTAGGCTGAAGAACTTGGTGATCAACATCCACTTGCACATTTTCAGCTGGCCTTCGTCAAGTGCTTTCTCTAAGGTAAACAGCGAACCAGTTGTCTCGAACTCCGGCAAGGCCTTTGCTAAAATAGGCCCATAAGTTGTGTGCGAAATCCCACTCGCCGCTTCCTGAACGCTTTTGGCCTCGGCCATCCAAATCAGCGTCTTCTCGCTCAACTCGTAGGAAGGTAAAATCAGAGAATATGTTATTTCCTCTGGAGTTGCCCCCTCGTGCTTGAGTCGTAGGATAAGCTTGATGTTTGCGGCGTCTATCTCGTAGCCGATTATTTTTTTCAAAATGGGTCGTTGGGCTCCTTTCGTCAATATTTCTTTCATGTTCCTAAATTTTTTCCAAAAACCCAGCCGCCCTTTGTCCTGTACATCTGCCCAAAGCGATGAATAATACGCTTTATCTAGGGCGAAAAGTACGATGGACAAGCCGCCTTCTTTATACTTTTCGAGCGAGGTAGAGAAAACGTCAAAATACTCCGTATCTTTCAGAAACTCTTGTAACGTATCAAAATTTTCAGCGGAAGCTAGCATTTCAAGTCGCTCCTGAGACATCGTAGGTGAGGGCAACATTTCCTCCAAACGCTTCTCCTTTGGCACTTTGTTGTGAATCGCCGCGACGACTGTCTTTAAATTGTAGAGATCCATCTTTTTGAGCAGCTTTACAACAATCGGCTTATCTTTTTCCGGCACCACCTCAAGAAGTTCGTGATAGCTATCCCTCAGATGCCCATTCAAAGCCTGCTCCACCGCCACGACGTCTACATCTTCATCACGGGGGATATTTGCTAAGTATGTGCGATAACCCGTTTCATCTAGTCCGGCCAAGATGCTCGAAACTTTGGACGCGTCCGCAAACTCCAACATACGTGATTCATGGAGCAGTTTAGCTTCCCATGCGCTGACCTTCGCCCCGCTATAGATATATGGCATAGACCGCTGCGCCGAAATAAACACGAGAATAAACAGACTCAAAATTAGCCCAAAAATTATCACAACGATCTCAATCATCTTGACCCTTCAAACAACAGCCTCGCCACTTTCACGCGTAGGGTATCGAAATCGCGGCGCATCTTCCCCTCAAAAGTATTGTCGAACTCGATTTTTCCATCAGTTGTGGCGATCCTTACTCCACCCATGGTTTGGATTGGCTTGCCAAACGAAGCACTCGCCACATCACCTTTTACAGATAATGCTTTTACAATTTTTTTCTGTGCTCTTTTCAAAACGCGCGAATCTCTTTCATTTGCGTATATTACCACATGATTGGAGCCAAACTTTCTACACGAGTCGATCGCCAAACTAATCAAATCTCCTTGATATGTTTTAGATGTGGAGTATTTCCGAAGTTTTTTCTCCACCTCCTTAAAAACCTCGTTGATTGTTTCTTCTCTCTTCTGGAGGGCTTCCTTCTTCGCTTTTATCTTTCCTTCTACTAGAACCTCTTCGTAGACGCGCTTGCCTTTTTCTCGTGCCTCTTTGGCCTCGCGTTCTTCTTCTTCCCTCGCGGTAAAGCGGGCCGCGTTTAGAATGGTGGCCGCCTCTTTTTTAGCAGCCCCAACTACGCTGGCTGCTTGCTCCTTTGCCTCTCGGAGTATTTCATCTACCATTAGCTGCGTTCCTTTGTTGACCGGCAATTTCTGACCCCCAGCACTAGAAGAGTTTTAGCCCTATCAGCAGGAGGAATGTCGTTATGAATCCCAAGATGGCGTATGTCTCAACCATCACTGCGTATATCACCGATGGTGTGAAAGCTTCTGATCTTTTTGCAAACGCTGAGACTCCTGCCACACAAACCCTTGCCTGATAGTAGGCTGTGAAACCCTGAAGTATCGCTGGCACCATTGCAACCAACGCTGCCGCGCCAACCACGCCAGCGTTCAACGTACCTCCGAATAGACCGCTGCCTATCAACAGCAACATCCCCGCGATAAAGCCGTAGAAACCCTGCGTCCCTGGAATTACTTCCAGCACGAATAACTTCGACCACTTCTTAGGGTCTTCCGCAGTAACTGCTGCAGCCGCGACACCCACCATCTGTACACCCATTGCTGCGAGTATCCCCGGTATAGCTGCCGCCAAACCAACTGCTAACGCCACCCATACTTCTTCAGCTACCAGATAATTCACCCCCTTTCACTTTAGTGAACACCCTTTTAGCTTTAAAGGGAGCGAACTTTTCCGCGCCCCCCTCGTAGAATTTTCCAAAAAACTCGGCGAAGTGCAAACGCATCGTGTGAATGAACCCGCCCATGCTGCCGATGAATATGTTGAAAATGTGTCCAGCTAAAAACATGAAAGCGATACCTACCAACACAACTATCGCTATGATTACTGTGGGTGAGAGAGCAAAATATGGTTTCACCAATCCATCGAATGCCATTCCGAGGATGAAGTTCAGCATATACGCTATAACACCAGTCGCCACGCCAAGCGCCATTAGCCTACAATAAGAGGTTACGTCTGCTATCATGCCGATTAAACCATAAACCGAGTTGATGGCTCCTCCGACTTTTGAGTGGATACCTTTGGAAGTAATAATACCCCCGATTATGCCGCCAATTAATCCAACGTAAAAGAGAATTCTGAGAACGACCACGATTGTTGCCGCTGGCACGAGCGGACTAAATGCATCCGCCATACTCGTCTTTGGGAATGTAAAATCTATTCCAAATGATTTCAAACTCATACCCACAATACAAAATCCAAGTCCAAAAAATCCCAAAACGATCATCGCGCGCGTTGCGTCTTCGAAAATAACCTTGGTCCAATTCCGTCTGAAAGCGTCTTTTAATGATTTTACTACGGCGAACGCAACGAACAGTTGGAGAATCCCTAGGACTATCGCTAGTTTGAGAAGTGGTAGTGGATTTTTAGTCGGATCCGACCAAATCGCGGGGATTGTTGGGCCAAATAGACTACCTGTCAGGAGCCCAACTACAATCGCACATATTCCCCCAATTGCTAACATTATTCTGACATCTTTTGGGAACGCTTTAGCTATCCAAAAACCCGACATCATGAAAATTGCTAACAGTGCACCATACCCTGCGTCACCTAAACAAACTCCAAAAAATACTGAAAAGCTTACCATCAAGAACGGAGTTGGATCTGCTTCGTCGTGACGCGGCATCCCATACATTCCCGTTATAAACTCAAAATCTCTGACAAGCGGAGGATTTTCGAATTTGCTTGGTATCTGCTCTATCTCATCTTTCGACGGCTCATTGATGTAGAATATACACTTTCCACGAGTAGTTTTTGTGAATATCGATTCTAATTTCGCCGCTTTTTTGGCCGGTGTCCACCCTTCGATCAAAACTGCGGCATCTGTATATCCAAAGCTCGAACAAGCTTTTAGTCGCTCCTCCCGGATTTCAAGAAGCTCCACCCAACGGCTGACTTCTGGAGCCCAAGACTTTGCCAGCTTTGCTATTTCTCGCTCAACTTTGGCCTTCTGTTTTTCCAAGTTTGCGAGTTGCTGTTCCAATTGTTCTATCGCCTTATTTGGTGCAACCGATACTTGCGGCAACTCAAGTGATTCCACCTCAAACCTGTAAAGCGCAGGCGCCAACTTCGGTTGATCCCTCGTTCTGCAAACTATGATTACGGTCCTCTTCTCACCTTTTCCGAGAACTTCGAAAAAGACCTTTTGAGATAATGCCTCATTGACAGCTATCGAAAGCGCCTTGATCTTCTCTTTCGAGATATGGCCAACATGAACGTAAAATTCCTCAGTCGAGCGGAGATACTGAAGCGAGAATTTTACCTCTAGAAAGTCCTTCAGCGCCTCTTTTTGGGCGAGCAACTTTTGCTTTTCTATCGATAGTTCTTTGCGCTTAGCTTCCAACGCTGTCAACTTTGGCTCTAGTTTTTCCAGAGTTTTCTTTGCCACTCTCGCCATTTGGTGATGCGGGAGCTCTTTGGTTTCAATCGAACGTTTGATCGGCTGGGGTCCCAAAATCGATTGAATTTCTTTGAATTTAGTAAGCAATCTGAAAGTATCGTAAAAATCATCGCCCAGCTCTTTCTTCACAAATTCTGGCTGGGTGGTTTCTCTCAACTGAACTATGCCTGCCTCGTGTAGTTGTGATACCACATCATTGCGCGCGCTTTGTAGAATGACAGCTTGAAATTTCTGCATCCTGGCGGTTTTAAACACACTATCACCGAGTGATGACTTTCATTGTTAGCTCAACTGCTTCTTTATGTCGCGCCTTGAGTTTCTTATCCAGCGCTTGATTCCTCTTGCGCATGGTCTGAAGTTGCTTCTGAACATCTGCCTGCGCTTCCGCTCTAAAATCCTCAATAACTTTGTCAGATTTGATTCGTGCCCTTAACTTGGATTTTTCCTTTATCTGAGCGGCTTCCTTTCTCGCATCTTCGAGGATTTTCTCGGCTTCTCTCTTCGCCGCCTCGCTCTTTTCCTTCGCCTTACGCTCGGCTTCAAAAATTGCGCGAAGGTCTTCTTCTACCACTCGACTGCCTCCAAATAACCACATAGTTTTAATCTACGCCACTCATAAAAGTTCTGTTGTCCTCGCAATTCATAAAAGCAATGTAACCATATTAGTGCTGGTGCAAATTTGGGAAAAATAGTTCGAATCACTGGGCCCGTCGTCATCGCCGGTGGAATGAAGGGCTCTGAGATGTACGAACTCGCGCGCGTCGGCGAGCAAGGTTTGATTGGAGAGATAATCGGATTGACCGGAGACCGCGCAACCATCCAAGTTTACGAGGAAACATCTGGAATAAAACCGGGTGAAAAAGTTGAAGGCACTGGAAAGCCGCTCTCAGTAGAACTTGGGCCAGGGTTGATCGGCGCGATATATGATGGCACTCAGCGACCACTCGACATAATCAAGCAAAAAACTGGGGATATGATAGCTCGAGGCGTATTTGCACATCCCTTGCCCCGTGATAAAAAGTGGGAATTTGTGCCAAAAGTGAAAAAAGGAGACGACGTCGTCGGTGGGGATGTGCTGGGCACCGTCAAAGAAAGCAAGATTGTGGAGCACAGAATCCTTGTGCCGCCGAGCGTCAGCGGCAAGGTCACCGACATTGCCGACGGGCCCCACACAGTCGAAGATATCGTGGCTACTGTAGAGACCGCTCGTGGCAAAGAGAAAGTTTCGATGATGCAAGTCTGGCCGGTGAGGCGGGCGAGGCCTTTCAAGGAGAAACTAGACCCGTGCGAACCATTGATAACTGGACAGCGCATCGCGGATACGTTCTTCCCTGTTGCCAAGGGTGGAACGGTCGCTATACCCGGCGGATTCGGCACTGGGAAGACCGTTTTCCTTCACCAAGTTGCGAAGTGGGCCGATGCTGATATTATCACATACGTAGGGTGCGGCGAGCGCGGCAACGAAATGTGCGATGTGCTCGTCCACTTCCCACAGCTCAAAGATCCAAGAACGGGCGAATCACTGATGGCACGAACTGTGCTGATAGCTAATACCTCGAACATGCCTGTCGCGGCTAGGGAAGCTAGCGTCTATACTGGCATCACCATCGCGGAGTACTTCCGCGACATGGGATACAACGTCGCTCTGATAGCGGATTCAACATCGCGATGGGCCGAGGCGATGCGCGAGATATCAGGTCGACTCGAGGAGATGCCTGGCGAGGAGGGTTTCCCCGCTTATCTGGCATCGCGACTGGCTGAATTCTACGAAAGGTCGGGCCGAGTGCGGACCTTGGGTAGCGATGAGAGATTTGGCTCTGTCACCGTGTTGGGCGCCGTTTCTCCGCCAGGTGGTGACCTCTCTGAACCGGTCACCCAAAACACGCTGCGGATAGTGAAGATCTTCTGGGCCCTCGATACTGGCCTAGCGGACCGCCGCCACTTCCCCGCTATCCACTGGCTGACGAGCTACTCGCTGTACGTGGATGCGATAAAGGACTGGTGGAAGCAAAAGCTCGGGGAAGATTGGAGCGCGCTGCGGACGACGGCTATCGAAATGCTCCAAAAGGAAGCGCAACTAGAAGAGATAGTTCGCCTAGTCGGCCCGGATGCGCTGCCAGAGCGAGAACGCATAGTTTTAGAGTCAGCTAGAATGATGCGCGAAGACCTGCTACAACAGTTCGCATTCCATGAAGTGGACACGTATTGCCCCGTCGAAAAGCAGCTTGGTATGCTCAAGCTCGTGCTCAAATTTTATGAAAAATCATTAGAAGCCGTGAACCGCGGCGTCTCAACCGAGGAGGTCAAGAAGCTTCCGATAAAGGACGAAATTGCTGGCATGAAACGAATCACACCAGAAAAATTCCAAAAGGAATACAAAGCCATGGAAGGACGCCTCGAAAAACAATTCCTTGAGCTTATACAAACTAAAAAAGCACCTACAGGTGGTAAGGTTGAGCGAATCCATGAAGAATAGGGAATATCTGACCGTCGGCAAGGTCTCCGGGCCGCTGATAATCGTCGAAGGTGTAAAGGGTGTAGCCTACGGCGAAGTTGTTGAGATAGTGACCCCTAGTGGTGAGACCAAGCGTGGCCAAGTGCTCGATGCCTACGAAGATCGGGCAGTCGTCCAGGTATACGAAGGCACGAGCGGCATAGACACGATGCAAACTCGGGTTAGGTTCACAGGCGAAACTATAAAGCTTGGAGTTGGTCTGGAGTTGCTCGGCAGGATATTCAGCGGTAAAGGGATGCCGATCGACGGCGGACCTAAACCCATATGCGAAGACGAATTGGATGTCTATGGCGCGCCGATAAACCCGTCGGCGCGGGAGTACCCAAGCGAATTTATTCAAACGGGTGTCTCCGCCATCGACGGCATGAACACGCTTGTGCGCGGACAAAAACTTCCCATCTTCTCTGGATCGGGCCTGCCCCACAACGAACTGGCAGCTCAGATAGCGAGGCAAGCCAAAGTTCTTGGTGAAGAAGAAAAATTTGCGGTGGTCTTCTGCGCCATGGGAATCACCCACGAGGAGGCAGCTTTCTTCATCAAAGATTTCGAGCGAGCTGGAGCACTCGAGCGAGCGGCGCTGTTTCTAAATTTGGCGAACGACCCAGCGATCGAGCGAATCTTGACGCCTCGACTCGCACTGACAACTGCTGAGTATCTAGCCTTTACCCAAAACATGCATGTGCTCGTTATCCTGACCGATATGACGAACTACGCTGAGGCGCTGAGGGAGATATCCGCCGCGAGGAATGAGGTGCCCAGTAGGAGAGGCTACCCCGGGTACATGTACACAGATTTGGCGACAGTATACGAGCGAGCGGGCAGGATAATCGGAAAGAGTGGCTCGGTCACACAGATGCCGATCATCACCATGCCAGGCGACGACATCACACACCCGATACCAGACCTAACGGGATATATCACGGAAGGGCAGCTGGTCATTGACCGCGAACTTCATGGAAATGGAATATATCCCCCAATCAACGTGCTGCCATCGTTGTCAAGGCTGATGAAAGATGGCATAGGGACCGGCCACACACGAGAGGACCACAGCGACGTCTCGAACCAACTCTACGCTGCATACGCCGAGGGCAAGGATCTGCGCGCCCTCGTGGCAGTTGTCGGGGAAGAGGCCTTGACCGACCGCGACCGCCACTACTTAGAGTTTGCAGATAGATTCGAGCGCGAGTTCATCAACCAAAGCAAGGACGAAAACCGCGCGATAGAGTCCACGCTTGACCTGGGTTGGGAACTTCTGCGGATGCTACCGAAAGGCGAGATGAAAAGGATAGATCCAAAATTCATCTCCAAATATCTGCGGCCCGGCGAGTGAAACGATTATTTTAGTTTTATTCTTCTTTACCAACATCTGTTTTTATCACTGGGGGTTCCTTGATCACTTTTAAGATTTTCTGCGCCAACTCTTCGCCCTTTTCAACTGGTATGTTGACGCCTTTCCGTGTGAACCCTTTATATTTCGGTATGTCGATCCAAGTCCTTATGTCCAGAGTGTCCATATCTCCAAACTTCGCGTGCTGGATAACCACTTTTTTACGCTCACTTATTACTATCTCCTCCATCAAATCACCTATAATTCGTTCATTTTTCAGTTTAATAATGCGCTCGGAACTCAAAATCTTCATCATGAAATCAGATTAGCCAGGCTCGTCATCGCGCATTATAATTTTGCCACATCCGATTAAAACTTTAACGATAACCCGAGAATCATATGTGATAAAATCAGGTGGGTAGCACAATGGAACTGCCGAAAATCGTTATAGAACACTTGGAACCGAACCTCAGCTGCTGGTTGTTGTTCGAATACGAAAATGCCTCCAAGATATTCAAGAAAAAAGTTTGGTTCACCAATGTAAAAAGCAAGGACGTCCGGAAAAAATTAAAAAAATTGGGAGCGGTCAGACGGCAAAGTGTGTTAAAAATTTTCCCACATGAAAAACTTGTGATCTTGGACCCGCACGCGAAGAAGACTGTGGAACCAAAGGATCTAAAAAATAGTGTCGCAGTGGTGGGCGGCATCCTCGGAGGATATCCCGCACGCGGCAGGACAAAAATCTTGCTCACTTCCAAAGCTCCAAACGCCAAGGCAAAAAATTTAGGTCGCGAACAATTCACGATAGACGGCGCTACCTACATCACGAAAAAAATCATCGAAGGTAAAAAAATTTCCGCTATACATATCAAACACGGACTAGTTCTTAACGCAAAACTTGAACCGCACGGAGTGTACGAGGTAGAATTACCGTACGCTTATCCAGTTGCTGCGGGTAAACCTGTGATCTCGAAAAAACTCGTGCATTATCTGATGAAAATCAAAAATCCGAAGATCGCGTGGCGCAATCGCTCTACATGATGATTAGGGGAATTTAAATATTTCAAGACGAAGTTAAGTGCAGGTCAAGGAGGCGGAAGATGCCAAAATTTGTAGTCACCCCGTGGGAAGTCAAAGGAAAAGTTGACTACGCTAAACTTGTCAAGGAATTCGGAACAAAACCAATAGACGACAACTTGCTCAATCGAGTGAAGAAACATACCGGCAAACTTCATATGCTCCTGCGGCGCGGAATTTTCTTCTCCCATCGAGATTTTGATTGGATCCTGGACAAGTATGAAAAAGGGGAAAAATTCTTCCTCTACACTGGTCGAGGGCCTTCGGGTCACACGCATGTCGGGCACCTCATCCCTTGGATATTCACAAAATATCTACAAGATGCGTTCGACGCCGAACTTTACTTCCAAATGACCGACGATGAAAAATTCCTTTTCAAACGAAACATGAATTTGAACGATGCAATGGGGTATACTTATGAAAATGCTCTAGATGTAATCGCATGTGGCTTCGACTCTAAAAAAACGTTTATTTTTTCTGATGTGGAATACGCAAAAACTTTGTATAAGACTGCGATTCACGTAGCAAAACACACTACTTTTTCGACGGCAAAAGCGATTTTTGGCTTCAAGGGGAAAAGCAACATCGGCATCATATTCTTCCCGGCCATGCAGGCGGCGCCATGCTTCCTCCCATCTGTGTTGAAAGGCAAAAATATTCCCTGTTTGATTCCCGCGGCAATAGACCAAGACCCGTACTGGCGGCCCAGCAGAGATGTCGCGCCGAAGCTCGGATTTTACAAACCCGCGCAAATTCACTGCAAGTTCATCCCCGGACTCGGCGAGGGGGGGAAGATGAGCGCGAGCCAACCGGAAACGTGCATATTCACGACAGACTCCTCTGATGTAGCAACGAAAAAAATCATGAACGCATTCACAGGCGGCAGACCAACCGTAAAAGAGCAACAAGAAAAGGGTGGAAAACCAGAAGTTTGCTCGGTCTATCAGTATTTCTACTTCCTGTTCGAAGAAGATGATAAAAAACTCGAACGAATCCGCAGCGAATGCGAGAGTGGTGAGAGGATATGCGGGAATTGCAAGAAAGAGCTCGCCGAAAGAGTGGTAAAATTCCTAGCAGAACACCAACGGAAGAGGAAGGAAGCCAAAACAGTCATCGATGAGTTTATGCTGAAAGATTAGCGGCTATGGCCTCTCTCGACTCAGGGAATAGTAAGTCACATCCCCCTCATCATCAACGATGGCAAAAAGTATAGACTTTTTGACGCTGTGCGCGAGCCTTACCGCCCGCGCCATGTCGGTAGAAGAGAGGCGTGCGCTCTCAGATATGGCGTGCACCAAGAACTTGGAATGGGTCTCGCCTGGTTTCTCCCCGCGCTCGTAGACGCGGAAGTGAGCGCCGAATTTAAGGCCAGTCTTGATGATGTAACCCCTCGATCTGAGGTCGGCGTAGACTGGATACTTGAGCATCAAGTCGGAGTCCTGTTTCAATAGTATCCCCGAAAGCTGCCTAAATTTGATCTTCTCCCCGCTCTCGCGGTCGAGCACTTTGATCTTGCCGCTCTCCAGAAGATAGAGAGCCTCGATCGGCGCAAGCTGGAGCTTCCCCCCGCTCAACGGCTTGCCGAAGGCGCCCCGTTGGTAGAGCTGGTTCGCCTGCGCCTCTTCCCAAACCATTATCTTATCCTTGTACAAGTACGCGTCAACGATGGGAATTTCGGCTTCCATGCCGTCCCCCCGTTGAACTAGCCAGCGCTCATTAAGAAGTTTGCTGTGACCCAACCGAATTATTTAAATAAACGATTTACATAATTAATTGTGAGGCTGGCATCGGTAATCGCGCTAATACCGGGCGGCGCAGCCGAGACGATGGCGAAAACTAGTAACCGAAGCAAAAATTCTCTTTGCGAATGTGGTGTCACCTCCAACGTTAGTCAATGCGGTTGCCCGCCTGGTATTACTGACTTCTTGAATTTTTTGTTACACGTGTAACAAACAAAAATAGGAACGGGGTGGTGGGGTCGCCGAGATTTGAACTCGGATTTGCAGGTTTCTCTAGCACAGCTCCAGTAGGTCATCATCCTTGCGTCAGTAGACCCACGATTGCCACTGGAGCCTGCCGTGCTAGCCAAGTTACACTACGACCCCACGAGACAAATTCGGGATTGCTTCGATAAAAAACTTGCCGAATGTGCGCCAACGACGACAATTGCTAATTTTTTTGTTCGGCAAAAGAGATTTCGCCTCTTTTATAAAGATGGACGCTGAAATACTAACTGGTAAAAAAATGATTCATGTATCTGTACGTATCAGTGATGTCTCGACTCAAAAGTTTTGGGAAGAGGGGAAGCCAGCGCCGCCCGGATTAAGCATCTCCACCAACGTCAACATCCAAGACGTGAAACAAAGCGGAGAGGCACTCGTTGTGCTCTTCGTCGTCACAATCAGCTACATGCCATCCTTTGCACATATAAGCTTTAAAGGTCAAGCGATCGTGTCTGGAGAGAAAGCCGAGCTCGAGCGACTCCAAAACGACTACAAAAACCAACGTGCGCCACCATCACCACAAACACCTATGAGCGACCAACAAAAGCAACTGCTCCAATCGATAATGCACTTCTCACTCATCAAAGCCACTATGCTCTCGGAGATGCTGAACATCCCCCCGCCTATCCCACTGCCAAGCTTACCGCCACAACAACAAAAACCTGAGAAGGGGGAGAGGCCGAGCTATGTCGGATGAAATAGCCTATTCACCGCCACCACGACGTGAATTACCAGAGACACCGAAAAATTTCGGTATACTTTTGATGGGAGTGATGATCTGCATAATCGGCGCGCTGCTGATAAATCAGGGAATAAATGCTGCTAAAGACGTGGGTTTGCCCATCGTCCTCAGCATGGCGCTCCTGGCTGCTGGAGCAATGTTGATAATCACAGGTGCAAGCAAGGCATGGCCGAGAAATCCAGAGGTGGACATAGCGCTTGTCATCATGGGAGCTCTTTGTCTAGTTGGTAGTGGCGCAATCATTGCCGGAGATCTGGGTAACGCAGCCTACGCGACTGTTCTGACGCTGATAGGCATAGCGCTCATTGTCGCGGGAATGAAGGTGGCCGCTCAAGCCTGGAAACGGTTCCACAGGTGAATGAAAAGCGGACCCGCCGGGATTTGAACCCGGGCTGCGGGCTTTCCCCTGTTTTTAACAGCCGGAGGCCCACGTCCTATCCAAGCTAGACTACGGGTCCATCATCTATTGTAAAGCCGAAATAATTAGTCTATTGTTTCAGACCTTTAAAAATAAAAAATCTCGACGCTCGTGCCATTCGGCGGCGGGGTTTATTTCTTCACGCCCAGCGAACCGACCAGAGCTAGCACGGCTCCGACTATACCTATATAAATCCCATAGCCAACGCCTACACTTACGCCTGCAATGCCACTAACTGCGCTCAGAGATTGAGTAACCCTTACCAATGCCCAGATTCCTCCGACAAGGGCGAGTATTCCTCCGAGCGGCAACAGATAGTCCAAGGGCTTTTTGCTCACCAGCATACCTAAACCCCCAAACAATGCAAGGAGGCCTCCGACCAGCACTAGGGCGCCCATGCCCGTCGCTTCGCCACCTGCTTTCAAGGCGTCGAGTCCTGAAGAGCTCGCCGATATCGTCTGACCCAAAACAGTTGCTGACGCTGATGCCCATGCCAAAGCCAAACTAACCATCGCTATGATTCCGCCGACTAACCCGATAACCCCGGCTGTTTGCTTTTCCATATTTTTCACCTCCGCACGCCGCATTTTGAACAATATTACTTTAAAACCATATATATTTAAATTTATCGCTGAAAAAGTGTTTTAAGTAAATTTTGAGCTATTAAATGTCTTTTTTATTAAATCACAGCCATTAAAACAGAAATAAATTTACAATGACAATCCACTCAACCAATATAAACATTAATTTGATTGCCAACAAATCTCTTAGCTGGGCCCGTAGCCGAGCCTGGATAAGGCGTTGGCCTTCGGAGCCAAAGATCGTGGGTTCGAATCCCACCGGGCCCGCCATAAACCTTTTTCTTGAGTGTGCACTATCTCTGTAGGGGTTGAACTTGAAGGCCATCCTATTCATCGGCGACGGCATGGCGGATCGTCCAGTCGCGGCACTCGGAAATCGCACGCCACTCGAAGCCGCGAGAAAACCGAACATGGATGAGATCGCGAGGCGCGGCATCTCGGGTGAGATGTACACAATCGCGCCCGGCGTTCCACCTGGGAGCGACACCGCACATCTGGCGTTGCTCGGATACGATCCTTACGAGGTCTACACTGGCAGGGGGCCATTCGAGGCCGCTGGAGCCGGCATAGACATGCGGCCAGGGGACATCGCCCTCCGCGCTAACTACGCTACCGTGGATGACGCTCTCGTCGTAAAGGACAGACGAGCCGGACGCATCCAGGGGACGAAACCACTCACCGACGCTGTAGGGCAGATCAAACTTTCGGGTGCACAGTTTATCTTTAGAAGCACTGCTAGCCATAGAGCCGCCTTGGTCCTGCGGGGGACAGGTTTATCATACGAGGTCACGGACTCGGATCCTCACGAGATTGGGAAAAAAGTTCTTCAGGTAAAACCTCTCCTTCGGCCATCTGAGGATATGGAGTTGGCACGTGCGATCTTGGCGGGAGGCGTGCGCAAGTATCTCGGACGGAGGCGAGGTGCAAACAAAACGACGAAATTGCTCAACGAGTTCTCGCGCAAATCTTACGAGATTCTAAAAAATCATCCCCTCAACAGAGAGCGCGTGATGAAGGGATTGCTCCCGGCGAACTATTTACTGCTTCGTGGCGTCGGTATCGCGCCCCACCTCAAACCATTACGGGAGAAATTCGGCATAACCGGCGCATGCGTGGCTGCCGCCGCTTTAGTGAGAGGGGTATGCAGGATGGCGGGCATGACCGTCATCGACGTCCCGGGAGCAACCGGCAGCGTGGACACTGATCTCAACGCCAAGCGCGAGGCGGTGCTACAGGCACTCAAAACGAACGATCTCGTGGTGTTGCACGTCAAAGGTTTCGATGAGATGAGCCACGATGGAAACGCTCCTGCAAAAGTTCAGTTCATCGAGCGCGTCGATGCAATGCTCAGCTCGCTCATCGACGCTGCGGATTTCATCGCCCTGGCTATAGATCACACGACACCTGTCAGCGTGCGCGAACACACGGGCGACCCAGTGCCAGTGGCGATAGCCGGCCCCGGGGTACGCGCGGACGAGGTTTCGGTCTATAGCGAGCGTGCAGCTGCGGAGGGTGGTTTGGGTAGAATTCTTGGCAAGGAGCTATTGCCGATCCTAGTTGACCTCATGGGGCGAAGCAAAAAATTCGGAGCTTGATTATTTCATCTTTTAAATAGTGACTTCAGCTTGTCCGGCTCGACTATGCCGCGCTCCGTCACAATCGCAGTTATCAAACGGGCGGGAGTGACATCGAACGCCGGGTTGAGGACTTTTACTCCCTTTGGGACCAATCTTTTTCCGCCGATGAATTCTACTTCTCGAGGATTGCGATGTTCTATTTGTATTTTACCGCCGGCGGGTGTATCCATGTCGATACTCGTGGTTGGGGCGACGACGTAGAACGGCACGCGATGCTGTCTCGCGAGAACTGCTACGGTGTAAGTTCCAATCTTATTTGCCACATCACCGTTCGCTGCTATCCTATCCGAACCCACCATGACCAAGTCGACCAAACCTTGTTACATC
>Ga0315295_10001905_pt1 | contig 17759 bp, 12 predicted proteins | sample YL17G14_0_MG_FD_204453 | JGI IMG/M metagenome (GOLD analysis project Ga0315295, IMG submission 204453) | Sediment microbial communities from Yellowstone Lake, YNP, Wyoming, USA - YL17G14_0 | ecosystem: Environmental > Aquatic > Freshwater > Lake > Sediment | place: USA: Wyoming | collected... | reverse complement strand
ATACGAGCTCGACGGTCGGGACCCGAACGGCTTCGCGGGGGTCGCTTGGTGCTTCGGCAAGCATGACCGGCCCTGGCCCGAGCGGCCCATTTTTGGCAAGGTTCGATACATGAATGCCGCGGGCCTGGGCCGCAAATTCGACGTCGAGATCTATGTCAGCAACATCGCGGGGTTGGAGGTTGCGGGCCGATAGGGTTCTTTCTTCTCAACCGATGACGCCGACTTCAGGCGATACCCGGAATTCCGGTTCACGTCCTTTCGGAAATCCTAGATTCCCCTGAAAACATCTCTTTTCTTGTGATTGAGTCAATAAGGGCCAAATTCTTACTGGGCGGCACTGGATGCCGCCCGTAAGCCCCCATAGCGGAGGGGGGACCCGTCGGCTTATCCGATGGGGGGAACCGGCGGGACGGGTTCCCCGGGAGCGGGGGGCCAAGGGCGGCTCCAGGCCGCTCGCACTTCCTGTCTTGCTTTTCCTCCGGAATTCGCATATTAAAGAAGGATGAGAGTTACGGCGGTCGGGCACGAGAACCCCGGGGCGCGAGGGAGGTAACGGTTCATGACAACTTATGCGAAAAAGAGCCCGAGGAAGGCCGGGCTTCCCCCCGGGACGCTGGTCCACGTCGGCGAAAAGAAGGTCGAGAAGGCCCGGATCACGGTCATGGACTACGACGAGCGGACGTTCCAGGAAAAGGAGGTCGCGGCCGTCGAAGAGTGCTTCGAGTTCAAAGAGACGTCGACCGTCACCTGGATCAACGTGGAGGGGCTCCACGACGTCGCGATCATCGAAAAACTGGGCAACCGCTTCGGCCTCCATCCCCTCATCCAGGAGGACATTCTGAACACCGCCGAGCGGCCGAAGATGGAGGATTACGAAGATCACATCTTCCTCCTGCTCAAGGTCTTTGTCCTAGGCAACAGGAATCATGACGAGAAGATCCAGCAGGTCAGCCTGGTCCTGGGGTCTAACTTTGTCATTTCCTTCCAGGAAAAGGAGAGCGGAGTTTTCGACCCGGTGAGGGACCGGATCCGCAAGGACAAGGGGCGGCTGAGGAAGCTCGGGCCGGACTACCTGGCCTACGCCCTTATCGATAGCATCGTGGACGGCTATTTCGGCTTCCTGGAAAAGCTCGGCGATGAGATCGAGTTCCTGGAGGATGAGCTGGTCACCGACCCCAAGCGGGAGATCCTTCAGAAGATCCACAGCTTGAAGAGGGAGATGATTTTCATCAGGAAATCGGTCTGGCCCCTCCGGGAGGTTGTCAACGGCCTGGAGAGGCTCGAGACCCCCCTCATCAAGGAGACCACGGACGTCTTCCTGCGCGACGTTTATGACCACACCATCCAGGTCATCGATTCCGTGGAAACTCTCCGCGACGTCCTGTCGGGGATGCTCGAAACCTACCTTTCGAGCGTCTCCAACCGCATGAACGAAGTCATGAAGGTCCTGACCATCATCGCCACGATCTTCATCCCCCTGACCTTCATCGCCGGCGTCTACGGCATGAACTTCAAGTTCATGCCCGAGCTCGAGTGGCGGGGCGGGTACTTCGTGATCGTCGGCGTCATGGTCGCCGTGGCCTTCGTCATGCTCATCTTCTTCCGGAAAAAGAAGTGGCTCTAGGAAGCGATTCCGGTTACGGAACGGGCCGGATTGTGCTATAAAGTGGGCTTTGCGGAGGGTGGGCCCGCGGGACGTTGACGATAGAAAGGACGGAAGAAACATGAAAAAAGCCCTGGTCTGCGGCGCGGGAGGTTTCATCGGGAGCCACCTGGTCAAAAGGCTCAAAAAGGACGGCTATTGGGTCAGGGGCGTCGATTTGAAACACCCCGAGTTCTCGCCTTCGGCGGCCGACGATTTCAAGGTCCTGGACCTCAGGGACGAGAAGAACTGCCGGGCCGCGGTCAAAGCACCGGAGGGGGCCTTTGACGAGGTCTTCCAACTGGCCGCCGACATGGGCGGCATGGGCTTCATCCATTCGGCCGAATGCGAGATCATGAGGAACAGCGCCCTGATCAACATCAACATGGTCCACTCGAGCGCCGACGCCGGCGTCAAGCGCTACTTCTTCTCCTCCTCGGCCTGCGTCTACAGGGACATGGAGGCCGGCGAACCCGAGTTCGGCGAGGAGGACGCGTATCCGGCCATGCCCGACAACGAGTATGGCTGGGAGAAGCTTTACGCCGAACGCATGGCGATGGCCTACGGCCGCCGATCCGGGATGGCTGTCCGTTTGGCCCGGTTCCAGAACACTTATGGTCCGGAGGGGACATGGCGCGGCGGCAGGGAAAAGGCCCCCGCGGCGCTCTGCCGGAAGATCGCCGAGGCCGAGGACGGCGGGACGATCGAGGTCTGGGGCGACGGCACGGCCTTGCGGGCTTACACGTTCGTCGATGACCTCCTCAACGGCATCATCAGGCTCATGCATTCGGACCTCGAGGACGGGGTCAACATCGGCCGCCGGGAATACGTGAGCGTGGACGACCTGGCGCGAACGATCGCCGTGATCTCCGGCAAGAAGATATCCTTCAAGCACGTCGAAGGGCCTGTCGGGGTCAAGGCGCGCAACTTCCGCAACGACCGCATTTCGTCGATCGGCTGGAAGTCCGAGTTCTCGTTAAAGGAAGGGCTGTCCCGGACCTACCCCTGGGTCAAGGCCCAGGTGGAGGCCGCCAAGAACAAATAAGTGAAGACCGGCGCCTGGGATTACCTGATCGTCACCGCTTCCAACGAGCGTCAGGCGTCCGGCTATACGGAACAGCTCGTCCTCCGCAAAGACCTGGGATTCATCCCCGGCGTCCGCGAGGTCCTGGCGGTCGCGGACCCCGGCGGGAAGCGCGTCGGGAGCGGGGGAAGCACGGTCTGGTGCCTGCTCAAGGTCCTGGAACGGGAGCTCGGGCCTGAGCCCTCGAAGGGCCTTGACCCAAAGGCCTGGACCGCGGTCCTCTCCCGGCTCCGGGTCTTGATCGTTCACGCGGGCGGGGACTCCAAGCGGTTGCCCGCTTACGGTCCCTGCGGCAAGATCCTCATCCCCATCCCCGGAGAATCCGACCGCGCCCTGGGCATGACCATCTTCGACCGCCTGGTCCCGGCCTATCTGGCCCTGCCCGGGACGGCGCCGGGAAGGGGCCAGGTCGTGGTGACCACGGGCGACGTGCTCCTGGCATTCGACGCGGATGCGGTCAGGTTCGCCGATGAAGGGATCACGGGCCTCGGCTGTTACGCCGCCCCGGAACTGGCCGCGGAACACGGGGTCTTCTGCCCGGGCGGAGACGGGCGGGTCCGTCTCTTCCTTCAGAAGCCTTCGCCGGCCGAACAGGCCGGAAAGGGGGCCGTTCAAAGGCACGGCCGCTCGGTCCTGGACATCGGCGTCATGAACCTCGACGCCCGCGCCGCCGTTGCGCTCATCACGATCTTCAAGGTGATTAGAAACGCGGCCGGCGGACTCGAGTGGGAAGGCGACATAGCGGCCGCGGTCGAAAAGGCCGGGCTTGATTTTTATCGCGAGGTCTGCTGCGGCATGGGAACGGAGTCCGAATTCTCCGGGTATGCCGATTCCGTGAAACGGGCCGGTTCCGGTCTCGGCAAGCGGCATCTGCGGCGCGTCTTCGACAAGGTCTCCAAAATTCCCTTCCATCTTTCGCTTCTTCCCGGGTGCGGCTTTCTCCACTTCGGGACGCCGCGCCAGCTCATCCGGAGCGGCAGCGACCTCATGAGCATGGACCTCGGGGCTTCGCACGCAAGGTCCCTGCTCTCGATCAACAACGACGTTTCCGGCGGCGGACGGATCGCCGGAGAGAACTCCTGGGTCGAGGGCTGCCGCGTTCATTCGGAACTGACATTGGGCGGAGGGAACGTCGTCACCGGGGCGGACGTCCGGACGCCCCTTTCCCTGCCGAAGAACACCGCCCTCGACATCCTGGAAGGAGCCGATCGCAACGGGAAGCGGGTGTGGTTCGTCCGGTGCTATGGGACCGATGACATCCTCAATGGGCCTGCCGGCGAAGGCGCACTCCTGGCGGGCCTCCCCATCGGAGAATGGCTTGAAGCCATGAACGCCGGGGAAGGGGACGTCTGGGATGAAGGCCTCGCTCCCGGCGAGCGTCAGGTCTGGAACGGCCGCTTTTTCCCCGCCGTCCGCTCGCCGGAAGGGTACAGGGACTGGCTATGGATGCTCGAGCCGAAGCGGTCGTCCCCCGCCCAGAGGAAGGCCTGGAAGAGGGCGTCCCGGTGGAGCTTCGCGGAAATGGCCGGCCTGGCTTCCCAACCCCAATTCCACCTCAGGCGGGCCGAGAACCGGGCCGGGGAGCTGAGGGGTTCCCTGCGAAGGCTGTTCCGGCCTGAGAGCGGCTTCTCCGCAGCCGAGCTTTCCTTGGTCTTCCGGACGATCGGCCCAGAAAAACGGGCGGAGTGGCTCTCGGGGGTCCTGGACGAAGTCTTTCTCCATTTCGGCGGCGGAAGGTGCATCCCTGGGACGGAACAACTCGAGCTTTCGAGGATGCTGCACACCACGGGTTCGGCCGTCGCGCGGGGGGCCGGGGAGGGCGACCGTGGTTGGAAAGAGACGCTCGGAGAGGTTTGGGCGCGGTTGTCCGTGGCCCAGGTGTCCTGGCTCGCCGGCCTCGGGCTTGGGGAAAACGCGTTCAAGAAGCCCGGCGCGTGGGCGGAGGCGGCAAGGAACGCGGCATTCGAAAACGTCGGTCGGACCATCGTCTTGAGCAGCCGGAGGAACGCGGACCATCCGAAAAGCGCCCTTCGGAGCGACGAGATCATCTGGGGGAGGGCGCCGGCGCGGCTGGACCTCGGCGGAGGCTGGTCGGACACGCCTCCCTATTCCCTGGAGCACGGCGGTTCGGTCATCAACGCGGCCGTGAACCTCAACGGCCAGCCGCCCATTCACGTCTATGCCCGGGTCATTGGTGAGCCAGAGATCCGCATCGGCTCCATCGATCACGGCGCCCGGGTCGTCATCCGAGAGCTCCGAGACCTTCTCGATTACAGGCAGCCATCGAGCCGGTTCGCCTTGGCCAAAGCCGCCCTGGCCATGTCGGGGTTCTCGCCGGACTCCGCTGCCTGGCCGCGGAAGGCCGGGACGCTCAGGGAGATGTTGAAGCTCTTCGGCGGAGGCATTGAGCTGACGACGCTGGCCGCCATCCCAAGCGGCAGCGGACTGGGAACTTCGAGCATCATGGGCGCCGTCCTGATGGCCGTCATCCACAGGATGATCGGGCGTCGGCTTTCACAGCGGGAGCTTTTCCACGGTGTCCTTCGTCTCGAGCAGGAGCTGACGACGGGCGGCGGCTGGCAGGACCAGATCGGCGGTGTGGTGGGCGGCGTGAAGTTGATCACCGCGGAGGCGGGGCTCATCCCGGATCCCGATATCCATTTCGTCCCCCCGGACGTCCTGGACCCGGCGGTGAACGGTGGCCGGACGCTCCTCTATTACACGGGGATCCGGCGGCTGGCCAAGGACATCCTGCGCTTTGTCGTCGGCAACTACCTCGACCGTGATCGCGGGGCCATGGAGACGCTGCGGCAGCTCCACGCCTTCCCGCCCGCCATGGCAAGCGCCATGGCCGCCAAGGACCTCCGGGCGTTCGGCGAACTCATCGATCTTGCCTGGAACCTGAATAAGGCCATCGACCCGGATTCGACGACGGACGTGATCGAGGGGGTCCTGGCCCGGATCAAACCGCATATCTATGGGGCCAAACTGCTCGGCGCGGGCGGGGGAGGGTTTCTCCTCATCGTCTGCAGGTCACGGGAGGCCGCCGCGGCCGCGCGGAAAACCCTCGAATCGGAACCCCCCAACGACCGGGCCCGGTTCTTCGACTTCGCGACGAGCTCCGAAGGCCTGACCGTCACTGTCTGCTAGTAGGGGTCAAACCTGCTAGTAGGGGTCAAACCTACAATCTTAACAAAGTCTGATCATCAGATTAATTTTGTTAAGATTGTAGGTTTGACCCCTACTTGCCGTTCACTATCGGATGTCCGGGAAGGCGGCCTTGAGGGACTCATAGACCCAGGCCGCCAGTTTTTCCTGGAAGTCAGCGACCTCGGCCGGCATGGGCTTCGCTTTCTCCCACGCGGCGAGCTTTGTCCAGGCTCGTTCCAGGGCCTGGTCCTCGATCCTGAAAAGCTTCTTCAGGACGCCCTCGCCTCCGCACGTTCTCAGCCGGTTGACGTTAAGGTACTGTTTCATCCGGCCGCGTTGATCGGGATAAAGGGTGCCCACGAGGCGCTTGGTGAAGTCGTTGAGCGGCGCGGTCGCCGGGCCGGTCGTCACGGACGGGACCCTCCCGGCCTGCGGCCACATCGGCACGGCGACCGAGGACACCGGCTGGCCTAACGAAACCCACATCGTCGCCAGATAGGCTTTGTCCCTGGACGGGGCCGCCTCGAAGACGATGACCGAGACGCTCGAGTTGCGGTTGATCGTATCGTTGGTGTTGACGTAGACGGGCGAGGCCGGGTCCTCGGGGAGCTCGCGCGTCAGGGGATAGGAGTGGAGTTTTTCGTGGGCCAGGTCGCGCGAGGCCTCCTGCAGGATGAACTTCGCGTCGATCCTGCCCTGACCGTATCCGGATTGGATGATGTGCGAGATCCTCTCGAACCGGATATAGCCTCCGCCCCGGAGATTGTCGGGCGACGTGAAGCCGTAGTTGGTCCGGACGAGGTACCCGAAAGGCGCGACGCGCGGGTCCTTCGCGTCGAACTTGACAAAGTTTGCGGGCGACGTTTCGAAGAAGCAGGCATTCCCCTCGGCGTCGATGACGCCGAAGTTCGCCGTCAGGTCAAGGGCGCCTTTGCTCCGTTCCATCAACGCTTCGAAGTCAGCCATGTTCGCGCATTCCCCCAACGCGCGCTTCATGAACTGTCCGTTGTCCGCCCCATCCTTCCCCGGCAGCCCCTGGTCGTCGGTCTGGGAGTTCATGATGGCGAATCCCTCGGAGTTCAGGCCGCCCCAGGCTTCGTCGCCCTTTTCGTCCTCCGCGTCGACCAGGGCGATGAACGCGTATTTCGGGCCCTGGATGTAGAGCGTCTTGTTGTCGATCTTGTCCGTGTCGCGGTTCTTCCACATCAGCGCCCGCCCGTTCCGGGCCGCCTTGCCGGAGATCACGGCCAGCGTGCAGGGAAACAGGGCGCTTACCGAAAACAGCATGAATATCCCGGCGAAAACGACAGAACGCCGGTTTTTGATGCCATGCTCATTAGGCATGATTTTACCTCCATGATATGGAAAACCGCCGAGCCCTTCGGAGGCGGCTCTCTTTCCGCTATCCCTTTGTTATCGGATCTTCAAGAGTTTCGCCAGGTTCGCGTCAGGGTCGACGGCCAGTTCGATCCTCCCGTCGCGGGAGGTGAAAAGAGAGGTGACGCCCGGCCCGTGGCCCGCGACCCAGCTCCGGCTGTGGGAGATGACGCCGACCGTGATGGCGCCCTCCCGATAGATCCGGCCGTAGGTGGTGTCTGCGTTCACGATCCCGACGAGATCGCCGAAGCGGAGCCGCTCCAGCCCGTATTCCTTGATCGTTCCGGAATCGAAAAGCTGGATGTCGTAGTCTCCCCTGTAGGCGTGGTCCGCGCCGAGGCCGGAGCCCATGATCTTGGCCGGGACCTTGATGGCGACCGGGATCCTGAGCTTCCCGTCAATCGTGACACCCATACCGGCCGCGGTCAGCGCGTCGATGAGCTCGGGCCCGACGTTCATGGCCGTGACGCCGGCGACGTTCCGAAGCTCCATCCCGAAGCCTATGGCGTAGATCTGCATCTTGTCGCCGATGGTCAGTTTGTCGAAAACGGAGGCGTCCGGGAAATCGACCATGACGTGCTCGGCGCCGCCGTGCTTGCCGATGACGCAGCCCATCGTTCCCTTCCCCTTTCCGTCCCAGATCTTGACCCTGTTGCCGATGCAGGCCAGGGTGTTCAATCCGCGGCTCTCGGAACCCGCCCGGGACCCTTCCCGTCCCAGGTTGTAGAGCGTCACGGCCGGTTCGACGTGGTCGCCGGCCAGGTTGACCGCGCTGTCGCCGGACCGGAAGTTGTAGGTGATGCTCCCTGTTCCCGGATGGAGCTGAATCCTTCCTTCCGGGTCGATGTCATAGGGCGAGTCCCCGAAACCGGCCGGCGCGATAAAACCGACAACCGCCTGTTTGACGAGCATGTCCTTGTTGTACTCGAGGGGCTTGACGGGGACCGCCTTGCCCGCCGCCTTTTGCCCTTCGGACCGGAGCCCGGCCGGCCCCGCGAGCAGGGCAACGGCCGCGGCCGCGACGAGGATGGTCCCCAAATGATGTCTGAACTTGTGATCCACGTCTTTCCTCCTATTCAATCGCAGGCGGGTTCCGGGGCGTCTCCCGCCTTCCGGATCCGCGCGGACAGCGCGTAGTCTTCCATGATCTCTTCGAATATCTCAGGCTGTCTTTCCTTGAGCTCGATCGCGTAGTCGAGGAACCGGCGGATCCCGTCGCCCAGGACCTCGTAGACCTTGGCCTTTATCCGCGGATGACCGAGGGCCTCATGGATGAACAGCCGGCCCGGATTGCGTTCCTTGTAGCCTCGGACGTCGCTGACGAAGTGAAGGATGGAGATCATGTCGCGGAAGATCTCCTCGAAATTGAAGGTGATGGCCCTTTCCATGAAGTTGCGCCAGACCCTTTCGGCCTTGGCGTATTCAAGGATGACCGGCTCCATGGCCTCGGGACTCTTGTACTCGACGGCTTCCGCTTTTAGGCGCATCCCTTTGAGATCCTCCAAGGAGGCGGTCCGGATCTCATCCATGGTGAGGGCCGGCGCCTTGAGGGCCGCGAAGTCCGCCAAAAAAAGGCCCCTCATCTCGGAACGGAAGAGGTGGCTCTTGATGAACATCAGCTGCCGGCGCTTTTCCCGGCGGTCGTGTTTCTGCAGAGCCCTCTCGACGATGAAAACGGCGACCATGACCTCGATGGGGATGGCGGCCAGGTGATAAAAGAATTCGAAGCCGGTCAGTCTCTCGATGACGATAAAGAGCGCCGACGAGCCGATGAACCCGGCGCCAAGCCAGAAGTACTTCGGGAGTCTCATGACACGTTCCTCATGAAACCATCGTATAGCACAGTAAAAGGGCCAAAATCAAACCGCGCGCTCTCCGCGTGGGGCGTCAGCCGCAGACGGCCTGGAAGATACGGAGAAAATTCGTCCAGCAGAGTTTCTCGATGCTTTTTCTAGGGAGCTCCGCTTCGGCCAGCCGGGTCCGGACGAGGCCGAGGCCCCGGCATCCCGTGACGCCTTCGGGGAGGTCGGGCACCCCGTCGAAGTCCGAGCCGAAGGCCACATGGTCGTCGCCGGCGACGGTCAGCATGTGGAAAAGGTGCTCGAGGTAGCGGTCCAGCGGGACCCGATAGGCCGACATGGCCTTGCGGAAGCGCTCTCCCGCGGCCCCCCTGAAGACCGCGTCATGCTTCGCGGGATCGGGGCCGGCCTTTTCCTCTTCCTTGCTGATCTCCGAAAACAGGTCTCCCAGCTTTTCGGAGGCTTTTGTGTAGCCGGCATCGAGGAAGCCGGGATAGATGTTCACCCCGACGAGGCCGCCGCCCGCGGCGATCCTCTTGATCAGCGGGTCCTTGAGGTTGCGGGGGACCGGGCAAAGGGTGTAGGCGCAGGAATGGGAGGCGACGATCGGCCGGCAGCTCTGTTCGAGGACCTTCTCCACGGCCCGGTCGTGGGCGTGGGAGACGTCGATGATCATGCCGAGCTTGTTCATGGCCGCGACGATTTCCTCGCCGAAGCGCGTCAAGCCCTCGAAGGATGGGGCTTTGTCGCCGCAGGAAATGATCCAGCGGTTGCTCCGCGAGTGGACCAGGGTCAGGAGCCGGACACCCCGGGCATGGAATCTTTCGAGGTTCTTGAGATCGCCCTCCAGCGCGTCGCCGTTCTCCACGGCCAGGATGGCGGCGATCCTGCCCGACGAACGGGCATCGAGAATATCCTGGGTGCAGCGGCAGACGGTGATCTCCGCGCCGTGCGCGCCGATCTCCTTTTCCAGGGCGTCCAGCATCTTCGACGCGAAATCGAACTTCCGGCCTTCCGGGAGGACGGGGGGGACGTAGCAGGCGAAGACCTGGAGGCCGATCCCGGCCTCTCTCATGGCGGGCAGGTTGACCTGAAGCTCGGGGTCATCGAGCGTCTTTCCCGCAGCGAGCCCCATGGCCGTGTCGCAGTGCAGGTCACAGATGGGGATGGCGTGGTTCATGAGGCAGTCCTCAGAAAGCTTATATCTTAACAGGACCGGACTGTCAATTCCATTTTGCCGGTGCCCAGGCCAAACCATTGATAATAATGCCGGTCTGTCGAAGTCGGTTTCGGCCGCCTCCCTTTGGGTTGGCTTGGGCGAACCGGTCGGAGTATACTGTTCTCATCTTCATCATCTCCTCGCCTCTGATGGACGAGGAATACCCGCGGCTGCTGCCGGATGACGAAGATCATAAGCAGAGGTTCTCTTCCATTTAATACAAACGCATTAAATAGTTTGATATCTAGCTTTAAGCGGCCTGAAGCCGCCCTCACTCCCCCGGCCCCCGGGGAACCAGTCCCGTCGGTTCCCCCCGTCGAAAAAGCCGACGGGTCCCCCCTCCGCTACGGGGGCTTGAGGACGGCATTCAGTGCCGTTCATACAATGTGATTTTTTTATTGCGTTCGTATTAGCATGGGCTGGGTGAATGGCATGGACGGGACGGCCCCCAACCCACATCAAACGTAAGAGAACCAGAAAAGAGAATAAAGGAGAGAGGGAACCGGGCGGGGACGGGCCGCAGGTCGCGTCCTAGAGACAGCCCCTGAGGTATTCGGACGTGATGGATTTCTTGGATTTCGCGACCTGTTCGGGAGTCCCCTTGGCCACGATCCGGCCGCCGGCGTCCCCTCCTTCCGGTCCCAGGTCGATTATGTAGTCGGCGCACTTGATGACGTCGAGGTTGTGTTCGATGACGACCACGGTGTGCCCGGCGTCGACGAGTTTCTGGAAACAACGGAGAAGGACCGACACGTCGTTCTGGTGGAGCCCGATCGTGGGCTCGTCGAACATGTAGAGGGCTTTCTTTCCCTTCTCGTGAGCCAGGTGGTAAGCCAGCTTGATGCGCTGAAGTTCGCCCCCGGAGAGGGTCGTCGTCGGCTGGCCGAGCTTGATGTAGCCGAGACCGACTTCCAGGAGAGGGTAGAGCTTCCGGGTGATGTCCGGCCTCCCGGCGAAGAACAGGCAAGCCTCGGTGACGCTCATCCCGAGGACCTCGTGGATGTTCTTGCTGTTGTAGCGGACTTCCAGAACCTCGCTTTTAAACCGCTTGCCCTTGCAGGTCTCGCAGGTCAGGACGACGTCCGAGAGGAACTGCATCTCGACGATCTGTTGGCCCGCCCCCCGGCACTCCTCGCAGCGTCCGCCCGCTGTGTTGAAGGAAAAGGTTCCGGGCCTCATCCCCATGATCCTGGCCTCCCGCGTTTGACTGAAGAGGTCGCGGATGACGTCCATGGCCTTGGTGTACGTGGCCGGGATCGAGCGTGGCGAAGTGCTCAAGGGCGACTGGTCCACCATGATGACCTTATTGACGCCGTCCCGGCCCAGGATGTCCTTGAATCCGTTCCGCGCCTCTCCCGTAAGGCCCTGGTAGAGGACGTCGTAGACGAGCGTGCTCTTTCCCGAGCCCGAGACACCGGTGACGCAGGTGAAAATGCCGAGGGGGACCCGGACGTCGATGTGGTCGAGGTTATGCCTGTGGGCGTCCTTGACCTCCAGGAAGCCGCGCGGCTTGCGCCGCACGCCGGGCACGGCGATCGTTTTTTCGCCCCTCAGGTATTGCGCGGTGAGAGAGGCCTTGCTCTCGAGGAAGGGCGCTATGGGTCCGTTGAAAAGGATCTCGCCTCCGGCCTCGCCCGCCCGGGGTCCGAGGTCGATGACGTGCTCTCCGGCCCGGATGATCTCGGGGTCGTGCTCGACCACGACGACGGTGTTCCCGATGTCTTTGAGGGCCCGGAGGATCTGGATGAGACGGCGGTTGTCCCGAGGGTGGAGGCCGATGCTGGGCTCGTCGAGGACGAAGAGCGTCCCGACGAGCGAAGCGCTCAAGGCCGCGGCCAGGTTGATCCTCTGGGCTTCGCCTCCGCTCAGCGTGAAGGTCATCCGGTCGAGGGTGATGTAGTCGAGTCCGACCTCGAGCAGGAACCTCAGCCGGCCCCGGATCTCCGCGATGAGTCTGTCGGCCACCGTGCTTTCGAACGGGCTGAGCTCGAGCCTGTCGAAGAAGCCCGAGGCCTCCCGGACCGTCATCCTGACGAAATCGGCGATGGAGAGGCCGCCGACCTTGATCCCAAGGGCCTGAGGGTTGAGGCGTGTCTGGCCGCAGGAGGGACAGGGGACATACTTCCGGTAGCGGCTGAGGAGGACACGGACCTGGACTTTGTATTTCTTCTTCTGGAGCCAGTCGAAGAACCCTTTGACCCCGTGATAGCCTTTCCCGCCGTCCAGGACGAATCGCTGGGCTTCGTGGTCCAGGTCCCTGAACGGAACGTTAGTGGGGATCCCCCTCTTCCGGGCCTGGGCGAGCATCTCGCGCTGGAGACCGCGCGACAGGGGCTTCGTCCAGGGCTCCACGGCGCCCTTCTCGAGAGACAGGCCCCTGTCGGGGACGATCTTGTCCTCGTCGATGACCGCCATGTCGCCGAAGCCGTGGCACTCGGGACAGGCGCCCTGCGGGCTGTTGAAGGAGAGGAGGTTCGGGAAGGGCTCCTCATAGGCTATGCCGCAAACCTTGCACTCGAGCTTGTCCGAGAAGGGGAGCTCCCGGCCGGTTCCCGTCCGGACCCTGGCCCGGCCTTCCCCCTTCTTGAGGGCCAGCTCCAGGGAATCCGCCAGACGTTCCCGATCCTCCGGGTCCATGGCGAGCCTGTCCACGAGGACCTCGAGAGCGCCGCGATGGGAAGGGGCCCTTTTCTCAAGATTGACGACCTCGTCTCCTTCGATCACCCGGAAAAAGCCCTCTTTCTTCAAGGCGGCGGTCCCCTTGTCCGCGGGCCATGAAAATGTGATCATGACCTTCGTCCCGGGAGGCTGGGCGTAAAGGGACTCGATAACCGAATCGATGGTGTCGCGCGTGACCGGTCGGCCGCACTTCAGGCAGTGGACCGTCCCGATCCGGGCGTAGAGGACCCTCAGGAAATCGTAGATCTCCGTTACCGTGGCCACGGTGGACCGGGGGTTCTTGGTCGAGGCCTTCCGCTGGATGGCGATCGCCGGCGGGATGCCCTCGATGCGCTCGGCGTCCGGCTTGTCCATCCTCTCCAGGAACTGGCGGGCATAAGCCGAGAGCGACTCGATGTAGCGGCGCTGCCCCTCGGCGTAAAGGGTGTCAAAGGCGAGGGAGGACTTGCCGGAGCCGCTCACTCCCGTCACGATGACCAACTTGTTCAGGGGGACGTCGGCGTCGACGTTCTTCAGATTGTGGACCTTGACACCGCGCAGGATGATCTTGTCGTCGTTCATTTTGAGTTGATGTAAAAGATCTATTATAGCAAAAGTAGGCTTTTTCCTCCCTCCCCTTCAGGTTTTAACGCCGTTCCCCGACCGTCCGTCTCGGCGCCTTCAGAACTCGCGGGGCGGGCCGATCATCTGTTCATGTTCTGTTAAATGGGGACTGAATAGGATTTCCCCGCCCCGTCCAAGCCCCCAACCCGCCCAAAATGCAGGAGAATCGTGTATGTTGGGCACTCGCTTCTGCTATAATGTCCTCCCGTTTTTAAACTCAAGCATGAATGTCCTCGTCGTTTCAGGAATGGCGGTGGCCCTGGCCATGGACTGCTTTGCGGTTTCGCTCGGCATGTCCTGCGGCCTCAATAAGCTGTCCGGCAGGCAGACCTTCCGTCTCGCCCTCCACTTCGCCCTTTTCCAGTTCGCCATGCCCGTCATCGGCTGGTTCGCGGGAGAGAATCTGCTCCGTCCTATCGAGCGTTTCGACCATTGGATCGCCTTCGGCTTGCTGGCCTTTGTCGGCGTTAAGATGGTCCGCGGATCCTTCAGGGCGGAAAAAGGCGAAGAGGAATGTCCGGTTGACCGGACGCGCGGCCTGTCGCTTATCGTCCTGTCCGTCGCCACGAGCATCGACGCCCTGGCCGTGGGCCTCAGCCTGGCTGTTCTCCGGGTGAACATCCTCTACCCGGCCGCCATCATCGGCGTCATTTGCTTTGCCCTGACCGTGGCCGGCTCGAAACTCGGGCCGGTGGTCGGCCGGATCGTCGGCAAGAGGGCGGAACTCGCCGGCGGCCTCATCCTGATCGCTATCGGCGCCAAGATCCTTGCCGGGCATCTTTAAATCGGGGACACAATACCAATTTCCTAATTTTCTAAAACGATGATTTATTCAGGGGAGAATTTGGAAAATCGGAAATTGGTATTGTGTCCCCGATTTTGATATCCTGCTTTTTCAGGAGAGAAACATGTATTCGCTGAAGAACAAGATCGTATTCATAACCGGGGCGAGCTCGGGGATCGGGCGGTCGTGCGTCAAGGCCTTCGCCGCTCAGGGCGCACGGCTCATCTTGGCCGCCCGGCGGGCCGAGCGGCTGGAGAAACTCGCTGTCGAACTCAAGACGGAGCATGGCCCGGACATCCTCGTCCTGAAGCTCGACGTGCGGGACCCGGCGGCCGTCGCAGCGGCCGTTGCCGGGCTCACCGCCGAATGGGCCGCGATCGACGTCCTCGTCAACAACGCCGGCCTGAGCCGCGGCCTGGACAAGCTCCATGAGGGGAAGCTCCAGGATTGGGACGAGATGATCGACACAAACATCAAGGGGCTGCTCTATGTGAGCCGCGCCGTCATCCCCGGAATGGTCGCCCGGGGCCGGGGCCACGTCATCAACATCGGCTCCATCGCCGGCCGGGAGGTCTACCCGTCCGGCAACGTCTATTGCGCGACCAAGTTCGCGGTCAACGCCCTCACCAAGGGCATGCGCCTCGACCTCAACGGGACCGGCGTCCGGGTCTCGACCGTGGACCCGGGCCTGACGGAAACCGAGTTCAGCGTCGTCCGCTTCCACGGCGATGCCGGGCGGGCCGGCAAGGTCTATCAGGGTTATGCGCCGCTCGCGCCCGAGGACATCGCCGACGCCGTGGTCTATTGCGCCACGCGTCCGATGCACGTGGACGTCGCCGAGATGCTCGTCCTGCCGACGGCCCAGGCGTCGACGACGCTCATCCATAGAAAATAAGGAGGGCCGGTCATGTATGGACGTTTTCAAGAATATATCCAGGGCGAACTGAACAAGGTCCGCGAAGAAGGCCTCTACAAGCAGGAACGGGTCCTGACGACCTCGCAGGGGGTCGAGATCCGCACCGAAAGCGGGCTCCAGGTCCTCAATTTCTGCGCCAACAACTACCTGGGCCTCTGCAACGAGCTGCGCGGCAAATCCAGGATCCGGGTCCGGATCAGCGCCGCCCACACGCCCGGCCAGATCGCCTTCGCCATCGACAAGTTCAAGAAGGTCGGGAAGAAGCTCGGGGCCGTCTGACCGTCAAGAGAATCCATCCCATTGGGTCGGCCACGAGGCTTTTTGACATTTCCCGCCTATTATTTATAATAAAGTTCCGTCTGAATAAGACCTGAAGGGACACGACGGATCTCATCGAAGGGTCCGGCGGCAAATAGGCCCCGGCATCCGTGAAAGAAAGGCGCTCAAGGCATTGATCTTCGGGGTCGGCACGGACATCATCGAAGTTCGAAGGGTCGGGGACAAGCTCGCCCGGACCAAAGGCCTGAAGGAAAAGATCTTTACGACGCGCGAGATCGAATACTGCGAAGCCGGGAAGATGAGCGCCCAGCACTTCGCGGCCCGGTTCTCGGCCAAGGAGGCGTTCCTCAAGGCTATGGGGACCGGCTGGAGCGGCGGGCACCGGTTCGACGAGATAGAGGTCGTCAACGACGCGCTCGGCAAACCCGGATTGTTCGTCCACGGGAAGGTCAAAGCCTTCTGCGAGGCCCGCGGGATCACCGGCATGGAGGTCTCGCTGTCGCATGTCAAGGACCTGGCCCAGGCCGTCGTGGTCCTGGAAACGAAGTCCAAAGAATGAAATAAGAGGGAATATGTCAAACATCGGCTCCTATGAAGAACGCGCCAAGGGGTTCTCCTGGTCCGTCGCGGAGAACGAGCTCGGCTACAAGGACGGCGACGTCATCAACATCGGCTGGTCCTGCACGGACAGGATTTGCGAACAGGGGAAGGCCTCGAAGCTCGCCCTCGTCTGGGAAGGCCACACCGGCGCCGAGAAGCGCTACACCTACAACGACATCCGCCTGGCTTCGAACACCGTCGGCGCCTTCCTCCGCGGCCTGGGCATCATGGCCGGGGAGCGCGTCTGCCTGTTCATGGACAAGATCCCCGAGCTCTACCTCGGGTTCCTAGGGATCCTGAAGATCGGAGCCGTCGCCCAGCCCCTGTTCTCCGCTTTCGGCGATGAGTCCCTCTTCGTCCGGCTGTCGAACGCCGAGACATCGGCCGTCGTCACCCAGAAGAAGCACGCCCCGAAAGTCCGAAAGATCCTCGACCGTCTGCCCCACATCCGGCATATCATTATCGTGGACCACGACGGGGTCGCGCCGCTTAAGGACCGGGAGGTCGCCTTTTCCCTGGAAAAAGCCGGGTCCGTCGAGCATCTGGACATCCATCCGACGACGGCCGAAACGCCGTCGGTCCTCCACTACACCTCCGGCACGACCGGGATGCCGAAGGGCGTCCAGCACGTCCATTATTCCCTGATCTCGCAGGTCCTCACGGCCAAGTGGGCCCTCGACCTCCGCGACGACGACATCTACTGGTGCACGGCCGACCCGGGTTGGGTCACGGGAACGTCCTACGGCATCATCGCTCCGTTCGCCATGGGCGTCACCCAGTGCGTCATGGACGCGGGGTTCTCGGCCGAGGCCTGGTATCGGTTCATCGAGAAGCGCCGGATCACGATGTGGTACTCCGCCCCGACGGCCATCCGCTCGCTGATGATGGCCGGGGACAAGATCGTCGGGAAATTTGACCTCTCCTCGCTCCGCCATCTGGCGAGCGTCGGGGAGCCCTTGAACTCCGAGGCCGTCGTATGGTCGCAAAAGGTCTTCGGCAAGCCCTTCTACGACACCTACTGGCAGACCGAGACGGGCTGCATCGTGATCAGCAACTACCCGGGAATGGAGGTCCGGCCCGGGTCCATGGGAAAACCGTTCCCCGGGATCACGGGAACGATCCTTGACCCGAACCGGAACGAGCCCTATCCCTTCCACGGGAAGATCGGGCTCGTCGCCTTCCGGTTCGATTGGCCGTCGCGGATGCGGACGTATTGGAACAACGAGGAGGCGTTCCGGAAAAAATTCCGGAACGGCTGGTACATCACCGGCGACCGGGCCCGGATCGACAAAGACGGCTACTACTGGTTTGCCGGCCGTGACGACGACATCATCAACACCGCGGGGCACCTGGTCAGCCCCTTCGAGGTCGAGTCGGCCCTCCTCGAGCACCCGGCCGTGGCCGAGTCGGCCGTCGTCAGCAAACCCGACCCCCTCAACCTGGAGGTCGTCAAAGCCTTCGTCAACTTAAAGCCGGGTTTCACGGCCTCGAAGGACCTGGACCTGGAGATCATGAATTTCGTCCGGAAGAAGCTTTCGCCCCTGGCCATGCCCCAGGAGATCGAGTTCGTCGACTCCCTGCCCAAGACCCGGAGCGGCAAGATCATGCGCCGCATCCTCCATGCCCG
>Ga0315295_10001904_pt1 | contig 17764 bp, 14 predicted proteins | sample YL17G14_0_MG_FD_204453 | JGI IMG/M metagenome (GOLD analysis project Ga0315295, IMG submission 204453) | Sediment microbial communities from Yellowstone Lake, YNP, Wyoming, USA - YL17G14_0 | ecosystem: Environmental > Aquatic > Freshwater > Lake > Sediment | place: USA: Wyoming | collected... | reverse complement strand
ATGACGAGGGCACGGCATGCCGTGCCCCTCCGGGAGGGCGCGATGGAGGGCAAGGTTGGCGAGGGGCGGGGTGTGGGCGTGCGGCCGGCGATGGGCCGGAGGGTCGGAGGCGAAGGTTTCGGCGGGGGCTTAGGATACCCCAGGTGCCTATCAGAAAAGGTTCCTGACCCCTTTTATGGTTGGGGTGTGGGAGGCGGGGGAGCGGGGGGAGCGAAGGGTGCGGGGAGACGGCCGGCGCGGAGGCGCGGGGCGGGGCCGTGGTCGGCGGGGGTGAAGTCGGGGTCGGCGGCGAGGAGGAACTTGTCGAATTCGCAGCCGTCCTCGCGCATGGAGAAGAGGACGGTGTGGGGGCCTGGGGCGGGGACGTCGAGGAAGACTTTGTTGGCCGTGGTGCGTTGGCGGCAGGTCCAGCCCCAGCGGTTGAGGTCGGCGGCGTGGAGGCGTTTTCCGGAGTCGGGCCAGGCGTCGTCGAGGCCGACGTGGAGGGTGTTATCATCACCGTCGATGGGATAGGTGCGTGTCCAGACGTAGTAGCGGCCTGGGGTATTGAAGTGGATGGCGTAGTGGAGGACGGCGAGTTCGCCGGGGTTGTCGGAGAAGTTTTCGCCGGGGATGAGGAGGTCTTGGTCGTTCCGGCGGGAGTCGGGGAGGACTTCGAGGTAGGCGCCGCCGCTGGCGTTGTCGGGGTGAGGCGGGTCTGGGTCTGGGCGGAGGTCTGGGTTGAGGGCGTGGGTGGTGAGATGCCAGGCGCGTTTGAGGGTGTGAGACTGTTTGCAGAAGTGTTCGGCTTCGACGGCGACGAGGCCGTTGACTTCCTCAAAGAGGAGGTTATCCGGGACGAGTGTTTGCTGGGCGGGGCGCGGCGCGGGTGTGGTTGAGGGTGGGAGGGGGAGGGTGAAGGGTTCCGGTGCGTTTCCCTGGCGCGGGCGCGAGGGGTCGGGGCCTGGTCCTTGGGGCTTGGGGAAGTCCTTGTTGGTGGTGAGGAGGAAGCGGTCGAACTCATGGCCGTCCTCGCGCATGGAGAACATGACGGTGTGGAGGCCGGAGGTGGGGACGTCGAGGAAGGCGAGGGTTCCTTCGCCGGCGGGCGGGTCAACGGCGGCGCGGACCTGGTTGTTCCAGAACCAGACTTTCTGGAGCTTGGGGAACTGGAGGATTCGGGCGGTGGGAGGCCAGACACCGTCGATGCCGGCGTGCATGGTGTTGTCTTCCTCGTCGTTAGAGCGGATGCGAGACCAGATGTAGTAGCGGCCTGGGGTGTTGAAGTGGATGCGGTAGTGGAGGACGGCGAGTGTGCCGGGTTCGAGGGCGAGGTTTTCCCCGACGATGATGGGGTCGGCCATAGTCACGAAGGTGTCCGGGAGGACCTCGACATAGGCGGCGCCAGCGGCGTCGGCGAGCATGACAGGGTCTGGGTCGGGTCGGGCGGAGGGGGTGTGCCAGGGGGAGTTGATGTACCAGGCGCGGAGTTCGTTGCGTGATTGCCGGGCGAAGTGTTCGGCCTCGACGACGACGAGGCCGTCGCGTTCTTCAAAGAGGAGGTCGGGGGCGAGGAGGGGGGGATCGCCGAGGGGTTGAGCGGGCCAGGCACAGGCGGCGAAACAGAAGATCGACGAACCCAGGGCGACGAGGACGAGCGACTTCATGGCGTGTCTCCAAGCGACAGAGCAACGGTTTTGTCACCGATCAAGCACGACGGGGATTGTGGCGGGGGAGCGGGGAGGTTGTCAAGTGAATCTTGTTTGAGGAGGCGGTGGAGGGTGCACGTCAGGTTTGTAGGTAGAAAAAGGCCCTCCGGGATGGCAAGATGATGTTGCGAGCAACATAAAGCCATGGAGGGCTATATCATGGATAACAGGTTATTGGGCGTATTGGAAGAGGCTTGGGGTGCGGAAATGCCGTTGGCGGGGAATCTGGGGCCTTGGAGGGGGCCGTACAAGCCAAGCTGCGGGAAACGGTTCTTGGGGTGCTAACGGTGCGGCGGGCCTACTATCACTGCCGGTGCTGCGGGGCCAGTCGGGCGCCGTACGATGAGGCCGGCGGTCTGGGCCACGCGGCGGTAAGCCCTGGCTTGGCAAGGCTTTGCAGTGTGTTGACGGTGGATAACAGCTTTGCCGAGACGGCGCTGGTGAAGCTGCACAAGTATATTACGGACAACGAGTTAGAGATGCGGTACGATGTCTTCCGGGCGCGGGGCTACAATATCGGGTCGGGAGCGGTGGAAGGGGCCTGCAAGCACGTGGTAGGCAAACGCCTCAAACAGGCGGGCATGATCTGGAGCCGCAAAGGTTCGGGTGCCATTCAGGCCCTCCGCATCGCCTGGCTCAATGACGACTGGGATGGCCTCTGGCAATCCAAGCCCCTGATAGTGGAACGACCGGCGGCAGCGGCATGAAGATTCTACCTATGACGTGCACCCGGCGGTGGAGGGCGAACTGAAGGAGCACGTGAAGCTGGACTTGCGGGAATTGACGAAGCGGGCGCTGATCACGCGGGGCATAGAGGATTTCTGTAGTTATCTGGCGCGCTGGAGACGTTTCAATGAGAATCGGGTGTTCCTGCCGGACTACGCGCTGCCTGAGACGCCTGTCTGATGCGGGGCGGGCGGGAGGAGGGATAAGGAGGACCCCGGCAACGATGAGGGGCAGAAGGATCAGGAGAACCCCGGCAACGATGAGGGGGCGAAATGATTGGGCAAGCGGGGCGGGGTTGACACAGGGTGGGATAGGGGCGAGAATGTCCGGCGTGAGGGCGTCGGGCAGGCGCGGTTCGTTGTAGATGAAGAGGGCACGGCAGGCCGTGCCCCTACGGGAGGGCGCGATGGAGGGCAAGGTTGGCGAGGGGCGGGGTGTGGGCGTGCGGGGGAGGCGAAGAAAGTCGAGGTAAGGCGACGTGCCGACCTACGAATACCAGTGCGAGTCGTGCGGGCAGCGGTTCGAGAAGTTTCAGGCGATGACGGCGGCCCGGGTGAAGACGTGCCCGCGGTGCCAGGGTGCGGTGCGGCGGCTGATCGGCAGGGGGGCGGGTGTGTTAGTCAAAGGCGCGGCGGCTGCGCCGTGCCAAACCGTTTGCGGTCGGGACCGCCCCTGTGCCGGTCCCGACTCGCCCTGCCCGTCGGGCCTGTGCGATCTGTGAGGCGCGTTTGGGCGAAACGATCCGTCGGCACCAGCCAGCCAACCCGCGCAGGGTGAGGGCTGCGCCCCAGGCGACTTCGTAATCAGCATTCGTCAGCGTTAATCCGCGTCTGCTCTTGCTTACCCATCCTCGCGCCCCCGGTCGCTTTGGCGTCATTGCGGATCGGTGGGTTTGGCCGGTAGATTGAGTTTGCGGCGCAGTTGGTTGTGCTGCGGCAGCGCCGCCGGCAAAGCGGCCGCGTGCGGCGTCGGCGCTTGACAGCGGCGTAGGGCGAGGTATCGTCAAGCGGGGCAAGTAACGGCCGGGACAAGGGTTACGGTTTGGACGTGATGGACGTGATGACAAGACGGGCGGCAAGCGGCGAGTCGGTTTACCTGTCGGTGGCGGCGACGGCGTACAACGAGGCCGAGAATTTGCCGCGACTGCTGGAGGAGATTGCGGCGGCCCTGGGCCGGCTGAACCGGCCTTGGGAAGTGGTCATCGCCAACGACGGGAGCACGGACGGCACGGTAGAGGTGTTGCGGGAGCAGATGCGGCGTTATGGGCAGTTGCGGGTGGTTTCGCTGGGGCAGCGGTCGGGGCAAACGGCGGGTTTGGAGGCGGCGCTGCGCGCGGCGGGCGGTCAGTTCATCGTTACGCTCGACGCGGACCTGCAGAACGACCCTGCCGACATTCCGCGTCTTCTGGCGTTGGTCGAGAGCGGGCAGTGCGACTTCGCCAACGGGTGGCGGCGCGACCGGCGTGATCCGTGGCTGCGGCGGGTGTCAACCAAGATCGCCAACGGCGTGCGCAACCGGCTGACCGGCGAGAACATTCGGGATTCCGCCGGCGGGCTGAAGGTATTTCGGCGCGAGTGCCTGGCCCGCGTGAAGCTGTTCAACGGGATGCACCGCTTTCTGCCGACGCTGGTGAAGATGGAGGGCTATCGCGTGGCCGAGGTGCCGGTCAACCATCGGGCGCGTCTGGCTGGCGAAGCGAAATACGGCGTGTGGAACCGGCTCTTCAGGGCCCTGCGCGACGCCTGGGCGGTTCGCTGGATGCAGAGCCGCGTGCTGCGGTATCGCGCCGAGGAATGGGAGCGTTGAGATGTGGCAACAATGGTGGCAGAGTTTCGTGGCCAAGCTCGACGTGCTCGTCGTGCTCGGTCTGGCCGGTCAGGCGCTGTTCAGCGCGCGGTTCGTCGTGCAGTGGATCGTTTCGGAGCGCCGGCGGCAGAGCGTGATCCCGCGGTCGTTCTGGTATCTGAGCGTGGGCGGCAGCACGATCTTGCTGCTCTACTCGATCCTGCGACACGACCCCGTGTTCATCGTCGCCTTTCTGTTCAACAACGTCATCTATGTCCGCAACCTGATGCTGATCGCGCGGGAGAAGCGTTTGGCGCCGGCCAATGCCAGCGGGGTCTCCGGCGACCCGTGAGGCGCACCATTCCGGCCCTGGGTCCATCCGTTCGGGTTCGCCGCGGCAGCCTTGCGCTGGTGTGGCCGATCGCCGCGGGACAGGTGGGGGGCGCGCGGCGGTGCGTCAGGCGCGGGTGCGGCGCATCCTTAGGCGCCGCCAGGACCAGGCCAACAGGCAGACCATCAGCAGGGGTATGCCGTAGGGCTGGAGGAACACCCAGATGGGGTTGATGCGTTCGAATAGGCTGGTCAGCACAAAGAGGGCCAGGACGCCCGCGGCGGCGGTCACCCGCCAATGGCGCCAGCGGGCGGGCCGGTCATAGAGTTGCGGCCAGCGGCGGCCGATGCAGACCGCCAGCCAGCCCGCGAGGACGCCAAAGGCGGCCCCCGCGCACACGTCCGAGGGGTAGTGGTCGAGCGAGACGATCCGCAGGAGGCCCACGGCGGCGGCGGCGGCGAAGAGTCCCAAGCGCCAGCCCACGGGCAGCAAGGGCGCCAGACCCGCCGCTACGGCGAAGACGGTGGCGGTATCGCCGGAGGGGAAAGAAGATTTGTCGCCGGGCCGCTTGGCTCGCGCCGGCCTGGGTTGGTCGGGCGACCCGGCCCGCGTAGATGCCGCCAGCGTGCCTGGCGGCTGGGACCGGCTGGTTGCTGGTTCGGCCAGGGCGGCGTCGGGGCGCGGCCGGCGGACGATGGGCTTGAGCGGCAGCGCCAGCGGAACCATGAGCAGCAGCGCGCAGAGGGCCTGGAGGGCCGTGCGCGGGCGGTTCGCCAGCCAGCCCCAGAGCAGCAACAGCCAAATCGCCAGCCAAGCCTTGCCCAACTGGCGGAAGCCGTTCACCCAGTGGTTCAGATACCACTCGCTGGGATGTCGTCGCAGCCAGCGTAGCGTGGGCGCGTCCAGGAGGGCGGCGCTCAGCCCGGTCGCCAGGGCCAACAGGACCAGCGCAGCGAGCCAGCCGAAAGAGCTTGGGCGCAACAAACGACGGGGCGAGTTCATGGTGAGCGACCTTCCGCCGGCCGGCCGCCGCGCAGCAGGGCGACGACTTCGAGTTCCCGCCCCTTGGCCCAGTTCCAGCCCTGGACCGCCGCCAATTCGCGCAAGGGCAGTCTGCCGTAGTTTTCCTCCACGCCGCGCCATGTTTGTCGGGGCAGAATGAGCACGGCCGTTTCTTTTTGCCGAGCCCATTGGGCGACCGCGGCGGCGTCCGCCAGAGACTCAATAGGCCGGGCGAGGTAGAAGTTCAGCGACGGCTCCTCGTATTTGTAGAATGCGACCGGGGTGTGGGGCGGCGCGGCGGCAGTTACGGCCCGGGCGATTCGGGGGGATATTTTGAGCGCATCCAGGGCCGGCACGGCCCCCAGGAGCAGCGGCGCCAGCAGGACGAGGATACCCGCCAGCAGGACCTGGGCGCTGCGGACGGGGCGGTCGGCGAGGTGCGCGCGGATGGCCCAGGCTGCCATGACCAGCAGCAGGGCCCCGCTCGCCAGGCCGGTCCAGCGGAGCGTCTTGCCGGGCAAGAACCACGGCCCGACGATCAAGCCCGCTGCGCCCAGCAGGGTCAGCGGCCCGAAGAACCACACCCCGCGGCGGAGCCAGCGGCGGTCACGGTCGGTCAGGCGCGATTGCCGGTCGGCCGTGAGGGTACCCGCCACGGCGATCGCCAGCGCCGGCCAGAGCAGGAGGACGTAATGGGGCAGCTTGGTCGCCACGAGGGTCATCAGGACAAAGACGGGGGCGACCCAGGCGATGAGGAGATTGCGTCCGAGGCGTCCGCCGAGGCGTCCGCCGAGCGCGGCGGAGATGGCCCCCGGCAGGTGCAGCGTCCAGGGGAAGAAACCGGCCAGGACCACCGGCACATAGTAGGGCAGATAAAGAAAGAAATTGCCGCCGTGGCTTTCCAGGGGTCGGCTCGAGCGTTCCAGGACGTGTCGGCCCAACCCCAGCCGTAAGAAGTCGCCTCCGGTCGCCTGGTTGGCGGGAATAGCCCACGCCAGGAAGAGCGCGGCTCCCAGCAAGACGGCCAAGCCCAGCCGGCCCAAGTGGCCCCAGGCGGCCCCGGCCCTGTCGCCGCGCGACTGGAGGATGAGCGCGACCAGAATGATCAGACCCGGCAGGAGACCGACGGGCCCCTTCGCCAGGAGGGCCCACCCGAATGCCAGTCCCAGCAGCAGGGTATGGCGCGGGCCCGGCGGCTCCTGGGCCATGCGCACGTACACGGCGAGGGCCGCGACCAGCGCCGGCAGGAGCACCGCGTCGGCGGTCGCCAGGGTGCCGATCACGAGGATCATGAGGGACGATGCCAGCACGGCGACGGCCCACAGACCGGCCCGCTCGCCCACGACTCGCCGCGCGATGAGGAACGTGAAGAGGCAGGTCGCCGCGGCGCCCAGCACCGAGAAGAACCGGCAGGCGAGTTCGGTCGGGCCGAGCACGCGGATGGGCAGCGACATGAGCCAGTAGATGAGAATGGGCTTGTCCGGGCGCAAGTGTCCGTTGAAGGTCGGGTAGAGGTAATTGCCCGACTCGACCATCTCGACGGTCGCCCGAGAGAATCGCGGCTCGTCTCGGTCCCAGAGCGAGGCCCTCGTGGCGGCGAGCAGGTACACCAGTGTTACAGCGAGCAGGACGAGCGCTAGCGTCAGTCGGGTCCGCCGCTGGTGGTGTTGACTATATGATGGGCCGTTCATACGGACTGAGCGTCCTCCAGCCGACCTTTCCGCCGCCGCCGCTCATGCTGGGCCAGTCGCGGCAGCGGACCAGGTCAGCCACCCTCAACAATCGACCAAGCTCCCCCGTCCCCTGCCGGTTTCCCCCAGAGGCGGCGTGGCGGCCCAGGTCGTCGGCTCGTGCCTGTTTCCAGGCACATGTTCGGCGACCGACGCCGAAAATGCAACTCGCTTCCCGCGGCCGGGCCGCCGGCAAGCTGGAGTTTCCATTGACTTGCAGGGCGGCGGCAGTTACGCTTTGCACCTTGGTTCGCAGTTGCCCCGCCAGGGGTGGGGCGAAAGGAGCGCCGTGCCTGCCGGAGATGCCAGACCGCCAACAGAAAGGGCCATGTACCTCATCGCCATCTGCGCTTGGTTCGTCCCTGGCGCGGGGCATTGGCTGCTGGGCCTCCGCGGGCGGGGGACGGTCATGTGCCTGGCGATCGGCATCCTGTTTCTTTTGGGCCTGATGCTGGGCAGCGTTCACGTGGTGGACCCGTATCAGCATAAGGCCTGGTTCGCGGCGCAGATACTCTGCGGCGTCCCGGCCATCGTGACGGCCATGCTGGAGGCTGGACCATTGGCGGGCCAGGTCGTCCGCGATCGCGGATTTGACTACGGCCTGGTCTATGCCGGGGTGGCCGGCCTGCTCAATTTGCTGTGTATTCTGGATGCCATTTATCGGGCCCACGAGTCGCTGCCAGCGCTGCAGAACCCCACCCGCAGACATTGAAGGCGCCCATGACGCTGCTGTCGGCCAACATCCTGCTCGGCGCCTTGTTCCGCCAACCGATTTACGTGGCCACGCAGCCCGCGTCCCTGCTGTGGGTCTTGCCCATTTGCCTGGGCATTGCGTTGGTTTACAAGGCGATCAAGCTCGACGACTTCCGCCCGGCGGTGCTGGTCCGCGAGGTTCTTCTGTTGGTCGGGACGATGATCGGGTTCCTGGCGCTGATCGCCGTCGTGCTGCTGACCATCTCGCAGTTGGTGCGCTACTGAGGGGACGGGCCGGCCTGGGCGGCACTTTGCCGCCGCCCTCCGACGGGCGCAACCAACCATGCTGAAATGGTTTCTTGACAGGCACCCGGCGGCCTGGTAAGCAGGTTGTCGGGGGCGTAGCTCAGTGGGCAGAGCAACGGCCTTTTAAGCCGTGGGTCGCGGGTTCGAGTCCCGCCGCCCTCAGTCGGCCGCGGCGGCGGTCGGTGAGGGGGTTTGGCCCGGTTTCTCAGCCAGCAGGGCCGACTCGAATTGCCGCTCGTAGAGGCGACGGTAGAGGCCGTTCTGCGCCAGCAACTGCGGGTGGGCGCCCGTCTCGATGATGCGGCCGGCGTGCAGGACGAGGATGACGTCCGCGTTGACCACGGTGGAGAGGCGATGGGCGATGATAAACGTCGTGCGGCCCACAATCAGGCGGCTCATGGCCTCCTGAATGAGCCGTTCCGATTCGGTGTCCAGCGAACTGGTGGCCTCGTCGAGGATGAGGAGGCGGGGATTCTTGAGGAAGGCGCGTGCCAGGGTGATGCGCTGGCGCTGGCCCGCGGAGAGCAGTTGTCCGCGTTCGCCGACCTCGCTATCGAAGCCTCCCGGCAGGCGGCAGATGAACTCGTAGGCGTTGGCGGCCCGCGCCGCCTCGATGACGGCCGGGTCGCCGGCGGCGGGTTCGCCGTACAGGATGTTCTCCCGAATCGTTCCCGAGAACAACACCGGGTCCTGCAACACCATGCCGACGTGCCGGCGCAGGCTGCCTAACTTCACCTAGCGGACGTCCTGTCCGTCGATGCGGACGGCGCCGGCGTTGACGTCATAGAACCGTGGTATCAGGCTCACCAGGGTGCTCTTGCCCGAGCCGCTGTGCCCCACCAATGCCACCGTTTGGCCCGCCGCCGCCGCCAGGCTGACGTCGTGGAGCACCGGGCGGTCAGCCGCGTATCCGAAGCCGACGTGCTCGAACTCCACCGCGCCGCGGGGGTTCTCCAGGTCCGGCGCGTCGGGGCGACTGACGATTTCGGGCTTTTCGTCCATGATTTCGAAGATTCGGTCCAGCGCCGCCAGCGAATTGGCGAAGACGACGTTGAGTTCCGAGAACCGCTGCAGCGGCAGGTAGAGGGGTCCCAGGTAGAGGGTCACGGCCACTAACTCTCCCGGCGTCAGCCGGCCGTCAATCAGCCGATACCCCCCGTAACCCAGGACGATCAGCGGCGCGAGGCTCGTCAGGACCCCGGTTACGGCCTGGTTGAGGCTCTGGACGCGGATGCGGCGCATGTTCGTGGAGAACAGTTTCTCCGATTCCCGCCGGAACTTCCGCCGCTCGTGCAACTCGCGCGCAAAGGCGTGGACGACGGCGCTGGCCGAGATTCGCTCGCTGACGTTGCCGCTCATCGTGGCGAGTTCGTCTTGCAGTTGCAGGGTGGTCGCCCGAATCTCCGCGCCGAACCGGCGAAAACAAACGAGATAGAGGGGAAAGGTCGCCAGGGCCACGGCGGTGGTGGCGGGGTCGATGCGAAAGAGAAAGGTGAGGACGACCGCCACGGCGGCCGCGTCCATCCAGGTGTTCGTGAGGGCGCTGCCGATGAGGTTCTGGGCGAGGGGGATGTCGCTGATCAGGCGTGAGACGATGCCGCCCGACTTGTTCCGGCTGAAGAACGAGGCGCTGAGCCGGAGGATGTGATAGTACAGGTCGCAGCGCAGGCGAAAGACCGCCCGGTGGCTGGCCTGGTCCGCGAACAGATGGCGCAGGTACGTTCCCGGTGCGTAAATGAAGATGAACACGGCCGCCATGCCGCCGACGGTCCAGAGCACCTCCGCCGTTTTGCGGTCGGGCGTCAAGGCCGGGTTCAGGAACACCCCGTCCAGCAGATGCCGCGTTACCTGGGGCACCAGCAGGGGCACGGTGAACTTGATGATCCCGCCCAGGACGGCCAACGCCAAATAGCCGGTGAACGGCCGCACGTAGGTCAAGAACCGCAGAAAATTGTGCCGCTGGCCCGCCATTCCGCGCGTCTGTTCTCCAACCCGGCCTGCACCCAATCTCCGGACAGGGGATATTACGCACCGGTCATGCGCCTGTCAATTTGCGGGCGGCGGGCGCCCGCCGACGGCTGACCGGGGCGCAAAAAGGCAGGGCCGTGATCGCGTTCGTCACGGCCCTGAGCCGACATTCAGTCCGGGAAGAACCACGCTCGACTACGGCGAGGTCTTCAACCACTCGCCGCACATGATGGCGAGGTCCTTGAGATTGACGATGCAGTCGTGGTTGAGATCGGACGAGAGGTCGTGGCAGGGCGGTTTCTCGTTGGTGGTCAGCTCAAAGGAGACGTCCCAGCTCTGGCCGCCATATTCGAGCGGGACGCCCTCCATCCACGACCAGCCCTTGGCGGGCGGCCAGCCGGGCTGGCCGCTGGGGTCCAGGGCTATGTTGAACCGGACGGCGTCGTCGTTCCAGTGGTCCGGCCGCGTCTTCCAGCCAAAGGGATGCTCTACCGTCGTCTGGCCGGGATAGATCGCCCCGATGCTCAACCAGTACACCGTGCCGTTGGGATCCTCGGTTTTCTGGCGGAACCAGTCCGGCTCGGAGAGCAACTGGTTGAACTGGAAGCAGGCCTCCGGCTCGGGCGACTCCCAGAGGGTCACCTCGCCGTTGGCCGCTATCGTCCCGCCGGCGTCCGTGGTCGCCACGTTGACGTGCACCGTGTGCGCGTCGTTAAAGTCATAACAACCCGCCGGGATCGTGGGCGGATTGGTGGACATGTCGATGGGCTGATTCGTGCCGACGGGCGCCAGCGGCTGGTTGTCCTTGACGTCCTGGCGACGAGACACCCGCACCACCAGCGTCCCGGCCTGGATGTAGTTTTTGTCCACGAGGACCTTCGCCGTCGTTTCATACGTGCCGCCCCCGCCCATCAAGCGGACCAGGTTGGTCGGGTCGAGGTTGTCAAACAGCACATTCGTAAACGTCTGGGTCAGCGCCTGGCCCGGATTGATCGTTACGTCGAGCAGGCCGTCGAGACCCTTCTCGCCGTCCAGATGATTGGTCGCGCCCAGCGCGAACCGCACTTCCACGTTCTGGCTGGCGATGCCGGCGGGGTTCAGCCCGTTGAAGGTGAACGTTACGCTGGTGCTCTGCCCCCGCACCCACCAGCCGTAGGGGAACAAATCCTCGTTCCCGGCCACGCTCACCAAGGGATTGTCGGCGATCTTCGTCACCCGCGGATCGTGGTCGTAGCCGGCGAAGTTCCAGACCCAGTTTTCGCACCGGTGTTCCCAGAGCACTGTGCCGGGATGGCTGAACCCGCCCGTGGGCCCGGCGGGCACGTCGGTCCAGATGGCCAGTTGGAACGCCGTGGGCGCGTCCGACGGGAGCCGGCCCGGCTGATTCCAACCGAGGAACGAACCCCACCAGTGGATGTCCGTGATCGAGCGCTCGTCCTGGCAGAGCCAGTCGTCGGCCAGCAAAGGCCACATCTGCGGATCGTACCTGGACATTTCGTCCCAGCCCATGATCTGCTGGGGGAAGTTGGGGTCGGTGACCACCGGCGGCTGACTCCACTTGACCCAGGTCTGCTTGTTGGCCGGGGCGTTCGGGACGACCAGCAGATCGTGCCAGTAGTTCCACAGCCCGGCGGGCACCTGCGCCCCAAAGGGGGGCACCGGCAGGGGACCGCCCAGCCACACGGCGTTCTCGTCCACAATGAAGTCGGCCGCGTTGCTAAGGTCAAAGCCCGGGTTGTTGGCATAGCCGGTGGCGGCGGGGGTGGTGGCGGCAAGCCCCGTCCTCGAGGTGTCTATGGTGATGGTGGTCGTGACCCACCAGGGTATCGGCGCCGGGCAGCGCCACCACCAGGAGCGAATGTTCCCGTTGGTGTCCCGGATGCCGAAAGAAACCGCGTTGACCTGGCCGGTAGCGCCCCACTGCGGGGGGGTCACGGTGACGCGGATGGTGCAATTCCGCAGGTCGGGGTCCAGCCCGTAATCATACTCCCAGGCGCTGGCATAGTTGCCGGGCTGCATGCCGGTCTGAGGGGCCCAGACCATCACCATTCCGGCGGCGGGCGGATTGATGGGCGGTCTGCCGTCCGGCGAGGCGTAGAGATGGGCCGGTGCGAACTCGGTGGTGGGGTAACCAGCTCCCTCCTGTAAATGAGCGGACCACTGGTGCATGTACTCCTGCCAGGCCAACGTCTCCATCGCGGTGATGTGCGGCGTGGCGCCCGCGAGCGCGGCATTCCAGTCGTCGTACGACGAGATCAGAAAATAGGGTTCGGCAAGGGCGGGGCAGGCGGTCCAGCCCAGCCAAATCGCCAGCAACGCCCACACGAGGCGCGTCCTCTTATTCGTTTTCATCAATCATCCTCCTACATCGCATTAGATTCAGTTTTCACATCGTCGAGATTGCCTGGACCGAGAAAGCCGCGGGACGGTCGGGTGGCCGCGGGTAAGAGCTAGACTCTCCCCCCGGTTGCGGCGGGCCGCGGGGCGACCCAATCATGCATACCGCGTTCACGGCAGCCACTTCCTCGCCCGCAAGACACTTGTACGATCAGTCGTCCATGCCCAAGCCGGGCCCGTAAGATGCGAACCTCGAGAACGCACGGAGCAAGAGACCTATACCAGAAGCATACCACGGAACCAGCCCCCTGGCAACACACTTTGGCCGGGATATTTCCCCCGCCTCTTGGCGACCGCGTGTGGGACCTCCCGTTGGGCGGCTGGCTCGACGGCCTTCCGGGCGGTTGGCACCGGCACAAACGCTTTTGCCGGCTGGACTTGGGCGCGCTCCCTGGACCGGCTGCCTGCCTTTGGCGCACTGGCAGCCTGCTGCCCGTGCCCCGGCCAGGTTGTCCGTGATTCTACGTTCGCCAGGGCACTTTCCTGGTGGTCTGGCCTTCGTTCTGGCCTTGGGGCGGTGGGCGGGGGATATGGTGCGGGTGGCGCAACCCCGCGCCAAGCGGCGGCTGACGAACGGGCGGGGGCGCGGGAGGCAGTCTTGCCAGGTAAGGCAGGTGAGCGGATAATCGGGTTCTGGGGTGCAGGCGGCAGGCGCGCCTATAATGCGCCGGGGTGGCCAGGGAGACAACAGGCAGGGCCGTGAGCAGCGAAGCGGAACGTCAGCGGGAACCAGGCGGGACGCCGGCAGGCGACCTCTTGCAGCCGGGCGAAGTGGAGCAGGAAGAAGACCGGCGGTCCGTGGGGCTGGTCGAGACGAAGATGGTGCGGCTGTTCGAGGGGGCGGCGAAGCTGGCGTTGGAGTGCGGTCGGTCGTTGGGTCCGATCGACGTGGCGTACGAGACGTACGGGGAGCTCAACGAGGCGCGGGACAACGCGGTGTTGATCATCCATGCCTTGTCGGGGGACGCGCACGCGGCGGGGCGGCACCGGGCGGAGGAGCGCAAGCCGGGGTGGTGGGACCGCATGGTGGGGCCGGGCAAGGCCTTCGACACGGACCGCTACTGGGTGATTTGCTCGAACTGCCTGGGGGGCTGCATGGGGACGACGGGGCCGAGCAGCGTGGATCCGGAAACCGGGCAGCCGTATGGGCTGCGGTTTCCGATGATTACGATCAGCGACCTGGTGGAGGTGCAGCGGGCGCTGCTGGACCATTTGGGGGTCGAGCGTTTGCTGGCGGCGGCGGGGGGCAGCATGGCGGGGATGCAGGTGCTGGATTGGGCGATTCGCCAGCCGGGTCGGGTGGCGGGGGCGATACCGATCGCGACGACGGCGCGGCTGAGCGCGCAGGGGATCGCCTTCGACGCGGTGGGGCGCAACGCGATTCTGCGCGACGAGAACTACCAGGGCGGGATGTACTATACCACGGGGCGGTTTCCTGGGACGGGGCTGGCGGTGGCGCGGATGGTGGGGCACATTACGTACCTGTCGGAAGAGGCGATGCACGCGAAGTTCGGGCGGCGGCTGCAATACACGGACGACTACCGCTACGATTTCGCCAACGAGTTCAGCGTCGAGACGTACCTGGACTATCAGGGCAGCGCGTTCGTGGACCGGTTCGACGCGAACACGTACCTGTACTTCAGCAAGGCGATGGATTACTTCGATTTGGCGCGGCAGTACGGGAGTCTGGGGGCGGCGCTGGCGCGGACGGAGAGCCGGTTCCTGGTGCTGAGCTATGATTCAGACTGGCTGTTTCCGCCGGCCCAAAGCCGGGAGATCGTCAACGCGCTGCTGGAGGCGGGGAAAGACGTTACCTATTGCAACATTGATTGTCCGTACGGGCATGATTCGTTCCTGCTGGAGACGGCGACGGGGGGGGCGTTGATCGCCGGTTTTCTGGCGCGGACGCACGAGCGGGAACGGGAGCGGCGGGGCGCGGGGGCGGCGGGGAGCAGGGCGGCCAGGCCGGGCGGACCGGCGGAGCGCCCGGAGCCGCGGAGAGCAGAGGGCCACCCCGGCAGCATTTTCAGCGGGGGGCGGGTGGACCACACGCAGATTCAACACCTGATCGAGCCGAACAGTTCGGTCCTGGACATCGGCTGCGGCGACGGGGAGCTGCTGGAGCTGTTGCAGCGGCAGAAAAACATCCGCGGCATGGGCATCACGCTGGGGGAGGGGGACGTGGTGGCGTGCACGCGGCGCGGGGTGAGCGTGGTGCAGTACGATTTGCACGATTGCCTGCACGTGTTCGCGGACAAGAGTTTCGATTACGCGGTGCTCAGCCGGACGCTGCAGGTGATCCGCCGGCCGGGGGCGGTGCTGCGGGAGTTGTTGCGCGTGGGGAAGAAGGTGGTGGTGAGCTTTCCGAACTTTGCGTACTGGCGGGGGCGGTTGCAGCTTTTGTTTGGCGGACGGGTGCCGTCGGGCCAGCGGCTGCCGGGGGCGCCTGCGGGGCACCTGGGCGGGGCGGCGGAGACGGAGCATCACGCGTCGATCGCGGACTTCGAGCGATTCGTGCGGGAGGAGCTGGGGGCGCGGCTGGTGCAGCGGATTCCGCTGTCGAGCCGACGGGGGCGGGAGGTGCGGGTGCTGCCGAATCTGCGGGCGGACGAGGTGATCTTCGTCATCGCCGATGCGTAGCAGCAGAGGAGCAGGAGAGGAACAGAAGACGGCCGCAAAGGCGCGCGGGCCGGGGGGTCCTGAATTAGTTTGCGCCGGGATCAAGCCCTGCGGGGGGGTGACGGCACGAGGAAGGTTCGGTCCGCCCCGGTGTTTTGGCGCCTGGGCGGTGAACGATGCGGGCTAGGCGCCGGCGCGGGCCTTGCGGCGGCGGGCGAGGGAGGAGACGGAGGAGAGCCGGATGGGGTCTGGTTCGCCGACGCGGGCGGGGGGAGGTTCAGCGAGTTGCTGTTCCAGGAGGAGGTCTTCGAGGTCGGCGGCGCGGTTTTCGCGTTCGAGCTGCTCCATGAAATGCGTGGTGACTTCGAGGCGTTGTTGGGCGAGGCGGCGGACGGTATCGAAGCGGAAGCTTTCGTGGAGTCGCGCGGCCCAGTAGTCGTAGTCGAGTTTTCGTTTCCAGCCGGCCAGGGCCTCGGTGGCGCCGCGGCCGTGGGCGACGTAGCGCCGCATTTCGTGGAAGATGCCGACCGCGCCCATGTCTTCGAGGTTGCGGGCGTCGGAGAGGATCATGGCTTCGATGAGTTTGGTGCTGCGGACGCCGGACTCGATGATCGTGCTGCAGACCCGCTCCATCTGGCGGGGGTTGAGCAGGTCCGCGAGTTTTTCCTGGACGATCTGGGTGGAGAAGTCGCGCATGTCGTGGTCGGTGAGGTCGGCCAGGACGAGGCGTGCGGTCTTGTCGGTCTCGCTGGCGTAGCGGGCGAAGCCGGCGTCGCGGAAGAGAGCGGCGACGGAAAGACATTCCTGGTCGAGCTGGAAGCAGCGGACCTCGTTGAGGCGGGCGATGCCGGCGCAGTGGCGGAGGATGCGGTTGGCGCGGTCGATGAGGAAGCGGTCGGGCGTGCCCTTGGGACTGGGGGCCAGAAGCACTTGCTCGGCGATTTCCTTGATGAGATTCAGTTCGGCCATGGGAACCTCCGTTCAGAGGGTCTCTGACGACGCCGCCGGCGGCTGGAGAGAGTTATCGGTCAGGGAGGGGGAGTTTCTTGAAAGAACGGCGGGGTTGGTGGTTCCAACCAGCGGTAGTAGTAGTCGCGTTGGACGGGCACAAAACCCGCGAGGCGGATGAGGTGGCGGAGCTGGCGGAGGGGGAGGCGGGAGGTGGCGCCGGCGGCGGCGACGACGTTTTCCTCCATCATCAGCGAGCCGAAGTCATTGCAGCCGAAGTGGAGGGCCAACTGGCCGATCTTGGGCCCCTCGGTGACCCAGGGCGATTGAATGTTGGGGAGGTTGTCGAGGTAGAGCCGGGCCAAGGCGACCAGGCGGAGGCACTCGTAGGCGCCGGCCAGCACCGGCCGGGCAGGCGGGCGTGAGGCGGACGGCGCGGGGGCGGGGCGCTCCGTTTGGGCGGGGCAGTCGGTCGGCGGGGCCTCACGAACCAGGGCGGTGTTGCCGGGCTGGAAGGGCCAGGCACAGAAGGCGGTGAAGCAGCCCCGAGAGGGGTCTTGGTCGCGGCAGCAGAGGGATTCATCTTGCAGACGGCGGAGGCGGTCGAGGTGCGTGAGGCGTTCGGCGAGGGTTTCGAGGTGCCCGAACATCATGGTGGCGGTGGTGTAGATGCCCAAGCGATGGGCGTGGCGCATGACGTCGAGCCACTCGTCGGCGGAACACTTGGCCGGCGAGACCAGGCGACGAACGCGATCGACGAGGATCTCGGCGCCGCCGCCGGGGAGGCTGTCCAGGCCGGCGGAGCGTAGGCGTTCGAGCAGGCGGGGGACGGGCAGTTCAAATCGGCGGGCGAGAAAGACGATCTCGGGCGGGCTGAAGGCGTGCAGGTGGAGGTCGGGGAAGCGGTCTTTCAAGTCGGCCAGGAGGTCTTCGTACCAGGCGAGCGGCAGGTCGGGGTGGAAGCCGCCCTGGAGGAGGACTTGCGTGCCGCCCAGGGCCAGCAGCGGCTCGACCTTGGCGGCGATTTGATCCGGCGTGAGGACGTAGGCGCGGGGGTCGCCGGGCGAGACGCTGAAGGCGCAGAAACGGCAGCGGCAGAGGCAGACGTTGGTGTAGTTGATGTTGCGTTCGATGACGTAGGTGCGGACGCGGTCGCCGTGCAGGCGGCGGGCCGCCTGGGCGGCGCGGGCGGCAAGGTCGTTGAGGCTGCCGTCCCGATAGAGCGTCAGGGCTTGGTCGAACGCGAGGCGGTCGGCGGCGCGGGCAGTGATGGCGAAGAGCGGCACGGCAGGCACGGTCAGGCATCCACCGAGGGGCAGGCGGCCCGCCGGGGGCGGGGGACGTCAGCCGGGGAGTAGGAATGGAACCGCAGGGGGCGACGGCGGGGCATGAGGTGTAGTTGGTCGGCCAGGTCGAAGAAGCGTTCCAGGCCCTGCCAGAGGCGAGGGTCAGGGTCGTAGAGGAGGTTCTCGCGGAGGTAGCGGCGCGCCAGTGGCGGTGTGAAGCCGTGCCGGGGTCCGTGGCCGTCGGCCAATCGGTCGAGTTGGGCGGCGGCCGAAGCGCGGGCACGG
>Ga0315295_10001903_pt1 | contig 17771 bp, 15 predicted proteins | sample YL17G14_0_MG_FD_204453 | JGI IMG/M metagenome (GOLD analysis project Ga0315295, IMG submission 204453) | Sediment microbial communities from Yellowstone Lake, YNP, Wyoming, USA - YL17G14_0 | ecosystem: Environmental > Aquatic > Freshwater > Lake > Sediment | place: USA: Wyoming | collected... | reverse complement strand
CGCCATTTGTCTTTATACGCCACCTTGCGTTGGGTCTTGCGTTTTCTGGTCATCCGTGATCTCCTGCGGCACACCAACGTGCCTCAGGAGTTATCGGCAAAACCACGCCTACTGGGATAGGCTCTAAATCAAATCTCTCATTGGCCGTAAGTTTCTTGTCGAGTTTTTCTCCTTTGTTATAAACAACCCCGCAGCCCCTAATCAGAAATTTCTGCCTTTTGCCAATAAAGTATTTATTGATATCTTCTGCCAATTCTCTCGGGTTATTGATCTTAACGATGTATCTCCCGAAATTATTTTTCATATGATCAAGGTTTACATCTGGCAAAGACGTGCAAAAACAAAATATAGGATTATTCAATTCGGGGTGATACTCCTGCAAGCCCTCCTCTTTTGTCCAAATAGTTTCCTCCGCAGGATTTTTTGTAGAAACATAACCTACGGACAAGATGTCGGGTTCTAATGTGTGCGCTCTTCCTTCAGTCGGATCACGACGTTTGCCCTCCATGTTTTTACAGTAACGGAGACAATTCAAGCGAAAAATACCGTTCTCTATGAATTGTTTTGCGTACTCTTCTCTATCGAACGCCCTGTAACAAAATTTAGGAAATTCGCCACACACTTTCTTTTGCATGTCCTGCTTCACCATGATTGTCTTGCTCCGTACAGCATTTTTAGTCTATTAGGCACAATCACCATTCATCATAATCCGATACGCCGCCCCAATGTGCTAACAGAAAAACGAAAATTGCAGAGATAAGTATAGTTAGTGAAGTATAGACGATAGCTTGTTCCCAAGTCAGACCTTCTTCCGAATCCTTGTATTCAAAAAAGAACTTCTCTGTGTTTTTGATGACAACATATAAGGTGGCCGTAACAATGCCAACGGCTATATAATGAATAAACCAACAACTTAAAAGCTCGCCTATTGATTCCCAAGAATAGTGCCTATACTGGACAATGTTGCGAACATATGCAACTACAAGACCTGTAATGACCAGTAATGCATACCTTCTTATTTTAAGTGATATTGTCGCCATCACTGCTCCTTTATTATACGACCACCTACTGATTATATAATTTCTATATAAATCCTAAACACAGACTGCTTTCTTCTGTATAAGAAGTTCCCATTGCTTGTTCAATATTTATCCGCCTATGGCGGACTTGTCCAATTTCTTGCGTTTCAATTCAAAAAAATACAATGTCCTCTTCTTCCAAGTGCTCACCCATTTGATGGGTGTTTCTGCACTGCCTGCTCTAGTTTTTCTGGTTGGGGGTTGCCGTGTCCAAGCCAGTCATATTCGTAAACCTCCATATACGCTTTGGCATACTCAGTCGCATTTGTTCCAGTGAAACCGGCGCCGGGAAGCCCGGACTCTTGCTGAACGACGAGGATTGTTAACGGGGGCAACTTCTCCAGGAGACAGTAAGATTGAATTGGTTCAAGGAGCTGCCCGAGTCCCGCCGTTGGAACACCGATGAGTTTTGACAGGTGGCCGTATGTCAGCGTCTGTCGATTCTTTGCTGCCCATGCAAGAACTGCCCAAATCTGACTTGCTCTTTCTGATCTCGTCATGATTCCTCCTGTGAATGCTAACAATGCTTATATAGTCATTTTAAAAAGTTCCCGTTTCTTCTTCAATACGCCATAGCGTCCGGCTTTAGACGGACTCGCCCCAATCTCTTGCGTGGTGCTGATCGATTGGCGGTTCCTCGATGATTCAACGGAGTTTCAGCTTAGGTAATCGCGGTTGATACGCCAGCCTACATAGACTCCGACGATGCTGCCGAGGCTGCTAACCAGAAAGCCGGTCATGAATCCAAACCTGGCTCCTATCCACCATCCAATCCAGCCAAAGACTGTCATGCCAATGAAGATACAGAGCCTGTTCATATCTTATCCGTCCGACTCGAATTATGGCCGACGATAATTATACAGTTTTATACGCTTCTGGCGTACTGTATAAAACACCAAACCTTGTCCCCGCATGCCTCTGGCGGGGAACAGACTGTTTACACCGTGAGATGGCCTTGTCTATCTCACCGATGTTTCTGCCGGTACTGGCCTCTGCCCCTGTGCTTTCTGCGAAAGCAGAAACCGGGGCGAGTCGGGGCAGCGGGTAAGAAGTTTCCCATGCTGGTTCGATATTTATCCGCCTATGGCGGACTCGACCAATCTCTCGCATTTCAACGCGGAAGATAACGGTGCCAAGCCCGTTTCCCACCAAGTTGCTCAGGATTCAACGGAACCCGGAGCCTCTGGTTTGGAGTCCTGTCCCTCTGTTTTCGATGCCTGCGGTGTTCTCTCAATGGCGTGGAAACCTATCCGCCGGCATTTGGCACACCGTCCGATTGTGAAGTTCATCCACGAGAAAGCGCCGAGACGGATTCCGTATTTGCCCCACGGCTCCGTAAACCCGCATTTCGTGCAACGTACCTGCCATCCGGGAGCTCTTTCTTCTGGGTTCATTCTGTCCTCTCCGAGCAATGATTATACCGCCTGTATAAGACGGGAAACACAGACAGTTCCTTTCTGTAAGAAATTCCCGATGCTCGCACAATACTCGTCAGTGATATGATAACACTTCAGAACACCGGGTCAAACGCGAACTTCTTTCTTTGCCGGTCCGTCGCCTCTGAAGGGTCGCCGGATTTTCTTCGAGAGCAGGACTTATCGTTACCAACTTTCGCTTGAAATCCAGTAAGTTGGGGTACATCAAAGAAACGATATTCGGATGCCAGATTCGTGTTTTTGGTGCCTTTCTGGGCGATAAGCCTCTAAGAAACTGTGGGGAAAGCATTGAATTCTTGAGGGAATTTGATATTCTACCCGAAAAGAGGCCCGCCTTACGCCTGGCGGGCAAGCTCGGCGGTGTAGCTGAGCGACGACATAAATCCTGGATTAAGCAAGGGTACTACCATGAAACATGCTATACGAACAATGCAATCACCTCCCTTCTCTATTCTCTTATTTGTTTGTGCTCTTGTTCTGTTGTTCCTGCCGGCTTCGCTCAACGCGGCGGAGCTTCCCAAGACGGCCAAGCTTGTTCCACCTGAAACCATCGTGATGGTGAATATCGACAATTTCAGTCAGCTCAAAACGCAGTTTGAGAAGACCTGCCTTTACAAGCTCTACACAGACCCCGCGATGAAGCCTTTTGTCGATGACGTTAAGGCGAAATGGCAGGAGATGAAGCAGAAGTCGGAAAACGAGTTGTTTCGAATCATTGCCGACGCCAACGTGTGGCCCAAGGGCCGGGCGACTGTTGCCTTAGTGCTTGACGAGCGGGCAAAAGACGCCAATGAGCCTCCGGTTTTGTTTATTACCCAGTGGGGCGAAAACATCGACAAAGTAAAAGACGCGGTGAGTAAGATTGTCGAGAAGGCGGTGGAAAAAGGCGCCCGCCGCGAAGCCGAGGATTACCGCGGCGTTAATACCATCCGCATTACACAAGAACCCTCCAAGGGCCTGAGCTACTGTTTCATAGACGACTGCCTGATCGGGTCGATGAGTCCCGACGTTCTGAAATTCGTCATCGCCCAGGTCAAGGGGGCCGGTAGCCCGACGCTTGGCGACGATGGTGATTACAACGCCACCCTGGGTGCGATTAGTCCGGCCGCCGACGGACAGATCAGCTTCTATGTGAACATAAAGCAGATCATCAAGACTTCACTGGCCGAGGATACGGAGGGGCAGGTCAAGACCATGATAAACAACCTTGGCTTGGCTAACGTTACGTCTTTCGGCGGCTTGGTGGATGTCGGCCGAAGCCCCGGCGGAGAGACCTCCGGCAAGGCGTTCCTGAAGATCGATGGCGACAAAAAAGGCGTCTGCAAGATGCTCGAAGTCGAGTCGGCTGCTCTGCGGATGCCTCCGTTTGTGTCCGCCTCGTCGTCTTCGGTGTCGGTTTTCCATTTGAATATCAAGAAGGCTTACGCCGAGCTCGGCGCGATTCTCAATAATTTTTCGCCGCAGATGGCCGCGATGCTGAATATGCCGCTCTTGCCGCCAGGCCCCCAGGGTGAGCCGGCGCTCCAGTTGAAAGCCGATATCGTCGATCATCTCGGCTCACAGATCGTTCTTGTCCAGAACATTAAGAAGGCGCCCTCCGGCGCCGCCGCGTCGGCGGAGCCCCAAACGCTCGTGGCCATCGCCATCGACAATCGAAATGCTCTTGAAAAATCGCTGTCAACGCTGCACGACAAGATGATGGCACCCGGCAATCCCGACGCCAAACGGCAGCTTCTCGGCCACACTATATATTCCGTTGACGTTTCGGGTTTCCTGCCGTTTTTAGGCGCGGGCCAGAGAACGCCGATGCAGGCGCTGCCCGGGCCGGACGCGGGCGTTCCCAAAGCCCCTCCTGCAGCCTTTACCGTTACGGATACGCACCTGGTTCTGGGTGCCGAGTCTGCCGTCGAGCAGGCCATCCGCACACTGGGCGGCGGCCAGGCCGAATCCATTGACTCGGCCAAATGGTTCGCCAAAGCCAAGTCGAGCATCCCATCGGTGGTGGGGCTGGCCGGCCTGCAGGACAACGCTGCTTCGGGCGAATTCTTCTGGTCCACGGTGCGGCAGATGAAGAAGAAAGGCGGAGGCGCGAAACCGGGCGGCGAAATCGGAATGGGCGTCAGCTCCGGCTCGCTTTTCCCGCAGATGATGCTTTCGCAGGCCGGCGCCGACGCGATCGATTTCGGTCTGCTTCCTGAATTCGATACGGTCCGTAAGTATTTCGGTGTCTCCTCCTCGTATGGCATCAGTCGGCCGGACGGATTCTTCTTCGAATTCAAGTATCTGAATCCGGATTGAAGACATTGTCGATTGTTGATTGTCGATTGCCGATTTCTCAATCGCAAATCGCAAATCAGAGGGCGTAGTTGATGAGGAATTCTCGCTCGCGACGAACGAGCCTATGGGTGCTGGCCTGTTTTGTGTCCGGCGGCCTGGCTTTGTATGTGCCGGTTGCCTGCTCCGGGGCGGAGTTGTTCTCGTCGCCGCAGCAGAAGGACGCATTCCTCAAGGCGCTGGCCGAGCAGGATGAGCGTTACGACCCGGTCGAACGGATGATCCGCCGGCCCTTCTCTTCACCGGGTTACCACACAACATTGAAAGGCGGCGACGTCCACCCGACACGCGATTCGCTCAGCTACGCCGTCGCGCTGCTGGATTCCGGCCGGGCCGATTCGCTCGAACGAGCCGAACAAATCCTTCGCCGAGTCATCGCCCTGCAAGACCAGGATCCGAATAGCCGGACCTACGGAATCTGGTCGTGGTTCATGGAAGAGCCGCTCGAAAAGATGTCGCCGCCCGACTGGAACTGGGCGGATTTCTGCGGCGCGCAGCTACTTCAGGTTACGATCGACCACGCGGACCGGCTGCCCGCCGATTTACAGCAGCAGGTCAGAGAATCTATTCTGCACGCCGGCCGGGCCATCAAGCGGCGAAACGTCGGCCCAAGCTACACCAACATTGCCGTGATGGGCGCATATGTGACACTCGTTGCCGGCGAGCTGTTCGGCGATGCGGAGTTAGCCGAGTACGGCAAGGTCCGGCTCAAACGATTCTACGACTACACGTTCGAGCAGGGCTCATTCAGCGAGTACAACAGTCCGACCTACAGTATTGTCGCGATCAAGGAGCTCTCTCGCATGCTCCGTCACGTCAAGGATCCTGAATCGCAGAAGCTCCTTGGCGAGCTGAATCGCTTCGCCTGGCACCACGTTGCGCGTCACTTCCACCCGCCGAGCCGCCAGTGGGCGGGCCCCCACAGTCGATGCTATGCAACACTGCTGGGCGACGGCACGCTGGCTTTCATCCAGCAGGCCACGGACGGCAAGGTCTGGTTCCTGCCGGAAGGCAAAGCCCTCGAAAGCCTCGATGAACACAGGATTCGCCCTGCGTGTCCCGAAGATTTGTTCCATTACTTCACCGAGCTGCCCGAGCCGCGTCTGGAGGTTGAGACGTTCGCCATGAATTCAGCGGACCAGCACGACATCATCGGCACGACGTACCTGTATCCGGATTTCACATTAGGCTCGGTCAACATCGGCGACTTGTGGAATCAGAGACGGCCGGTATTGGCTTACTGGAAGACCGAAGCGGGCGTCGTGGCGATGCGCCTGCGTTGCCTGCACGATGATTACGATTATTCCTCTGCGAGTATCTTTACAATCCAGGATAAGGGTGACATTCTCGGCGCCGTCGTTTTCGCCACCGACCGCGGCGACACGCACATCTCGCTGGATCGTATCAAAGACGCCACCATCAAAGCCAAAGACCTCCGCGTCCGTCTCGAATTCGAAGGGGCCGTCGCACGGATGCAACTGCCGCTGACCTCCTGCGGCCGGATAGGCATCAACTTCGAAATCGCCCACGCCGTCTTCGACGACTACCCGGTGAAAATGGAGATTGGCCGCGATGACAACACCGCCCGGCGGGACGTCGTTTTGTATCACGGCCCGGAGAAAGACATCAACTTCGCCGAAATGGCCGAAGCCGCCGTCATCTTCACCCTGTCGCTTTCCACCCGCCCGGGTTCCACGCCGGACAATCAGTTATCCATAACTACTGATCAATCGAAGGTGATCGCCAACTGGTCCCGGCTGGGCAGCCCCGATATGTCTTTGACCGTCCCGGCCCCGCCGCTTCCAACCAGCCGGCAAAAAGCTGCTGCCTCCGCTAAATCCGGCTCCACAAATCCGTGGAAGACCTCGAAGAAGACAAAGGATGAAGGGCGAAAGACGAGCGACGGAAGATGAAGGACGAAATTTGGCGAAACTCAAGAAACAGCTTGGTTCCCTTGATGTATTCGCAGTGGCGGCCGGGGCGATGATCAGCTCGGGCTTGTTCGTTTTGCCCGCCATTGCTTACGCTAAAGCAGGACCGGCCATCATACTGTCTTATCTATTCGCCTCAGTTTTGATCCTTCCCAGTGCGCTAAGCCAGGCCGAGTTAGCGACGGCCATGCCGCGAGCGGGCGGAACCTAATTTCTACGTTGAGCGAAGCTTAGGTCCGATCTGGGGGCTGTTCGGCGGATTGGCAAACTGGCTATCTGTTGCGCTGAAGAGCGTTTTTGCCGTGGTCGGAATGTCGCTGCTGATTGAAGTCGTTCTGCAAGAGGTCTTCCGAATACAACTGGTCCCGTGGCACCTCAAGACTATAGGCGCTGTATGCTGTAAGGGTTTTATGGCCGTAAACATCGTCAGCGTCAAGCACACGACGAGATTCCAAATTTGGCTCGTGGGGATATTGCTGGCGCTGCTTGCCTTTTTTGTGATCTTCGGCGCGCCGGAAACACGGGCTGCTCGATATGGAGAGCTCCTTGAGAAAGGCTGGTTGGCCGTGTTTGCGACGGCGGGACTGGTCTTTGTCAGCTTTGGCGGATTTACGAAGGTCGCCAGCATCACAGAAGAGGTGAAGAATCCTGGCAAAAACATTCCACTCGGAATGCTCTTAGCCTGGGGCGTGGTAGCCCTGTGTTATGTTGCTGTCATTGCGGTGATGGTCGGCCTTGTCGATGGCTCGGAATTGGCCGAGAGCCTGATGCCCATATCGCTGGCAGCGGACAAGTTTCTCGGTCCGGCGGGTTTTGCGATTCTCGGTTTGGCGGCGGTCGCCGCATTCGTGACGACGGCCAACGGAGGAATCCTCGCCGCGTCCCGGTATCCGATGGCGATGAGCCGGGACCAGCTCTTGCCGCTGGTCCTCGGGCGGGTCAGCGATCGCTTTGCAACGCCTCACGTCAGTGTCCTGCTTACAGGCGCATTTATGATTTGCGCGATTGTTTTTCTCGATGTTGAAGTGCTGGTCAAGACCGCCTCGACTTTGATGCTGATCCTTTTTATCCTTGTCAATATCAGCGTGATCATCATGCGGGAAAGCAGGATACAGAGCTATCGGCCGAAGTTCAAATCGCCGTCTTATCCCTACATTCATATTGTCGCTATTCTCGCCTACAGTACGTTGATCATCGACATGGGACGGGTGCCGCTATCGATCACGGCCGGGTTCATCGGTTTAAGTGCCGCTTGGTTCAGGCTTTATGTTCGCACGCGGGTCCGCCGGGCCTCGGCCGTGATGCACATTGTGGAGCGCGTTACCGATAGGGCCTCAGAACAGTGACCCTTGAAAATGAGCTTCGGGATATTCTGCTGGAACGGGACAACGTCGCTGAGGATCGTTTCGACCGCCTCATAAGAGACTGCCACATTCTCGATGTTGAGGGCAGGAAGAGCGACCAGGATATCTTCCGGAACGTCTCGGCGATTCTGGCCGAGCAGCTGGGGCGGGATGAGTATGTGCTCTTCGAGAAATTCCTCCATCGTGAAGCCGAGGGGGGCACGGTGGTCCAGCCGGGTTTTGCTATACCCCACATTGTGGTCGAAGGCGAGCACAAATTCGACGTCTTGCTCGTTCGCGCTCGCGACGGAATTGACTTCCTGCACGCGCCGGACCCGGTCAGGATCATGTTCGTTCTGGCCGGCAGTAAAGACGAAAGAAACTACCACCTCCGAGCTCTCATGGCCATCGCCCAGGTGGCTCAGGAGAAGGACTTCGAAAAGCAATGGCTCGCGGCCCGAGACACCGAGGCGATAAGGAACCTGATCCTGCTGGCAACCAGAAAAAGGGATACGCGGTCTTAATTGCCCGCGGCACTCACAGATGTAAGAAATCGCTTCTCTCACAAACAAGATTTGACGGGCCCAGGTTGTAGCGTTACAATCCCCACGCTTTGTGCACCGGACGAAAAGGCTCCCTATGGCCAAGAGCAAAGGACAATTAGAAGCTGATATCAGCGAAGCCCTGATCAAGTTTGAGAAAGAATACATGGGCCGGGGACCTGAGCAAACCAGGACCTATATCATCGGCGACATGATAGTCACCCGGCTCCAGCGCGTTCTGACGCCTGCGGAGCAGCAGCTTGCCAGCGCGACTGATGAGACGACAGGGCGGACGTTAATCAAGCGAGTTAGGATCGAGCTGCTCGAAAAAGCCCGACCCCTTCTGGAGCGAATAATAATGGACCTCACGGGAAAGAGGGTAAAAAGTCTTCACACCGACATTAGCACGGTCACCGGAGAGCGCGTTATTATCTTCACTCTCGAGAGCCCGGTTCTGCTTCCCAGTGAATCAGACTCATAAATTGTATTGTTCCTCTTGACAATATCGAAATTCTTTTGGATACTGTTTCCTGAGTGAAAAAGGCAGATTGACAGAGGATAGCCGTTGCTATCGGCTGGAAAATAGGCCTGGCAAATAGTAGATGTCTCGAAAAGTGTTGCGGGCCTTCTTTTTGCCTCAAAAGCTGTTGGAGTATGTTGTTCGCGATCCGTTTACGGATGGCGGGACAAGATATGGGCCAGCGACCCCTTTTGCGGGGGTGCTGGCTTTTTTTCTTTGATAAGAGTGGTTGTTAAACCAGCTATGAGACACAATGCGAACGCCGCAGTATTCCTCGATAGAGATGGCACGATCATCGAAGACCGTGGTCATCTTCGGGACCCGTCTGATATCATCTTCTTTCCGGAAACCTTCGAGGCATTACGGAAACTGCATGACTATTTTCTGCTTTTTATCGTGACTAATCAGGTTGGCGTCGCCGAGGGCATAATCACTCTCGGCGATGTTGATCGGATCAATGACTGCATCGTTGCCGCTCTCGGGGAAAGAGGAATTGTAGTTACGGATGTTTATGCTTGTCCCCACATGCGTTCAGACAACTGTCCTTGCATAAAACCGAAACCTTATTTTCTGAAAAAGGCCGTGCAGTATCACGGCATTGATCTTGGTGTGTCTTTCACTGTAGGCGACCATCCTCACGACGTGCAGTTGGCCAGGAACGCGGGCGCACGCGGTGTTTACGTCCTTACCGGCCACGGCCGCAAACACCTTGACGAATTGCCCGAAGATACGCAGATCGCCTCCGGGATAGGCGAGGCGGCAGAGATGATTCTGTCAGGCCGCACCGCAACTACGCGAAAGCGAAGGCCTAAGCTGATGCAAAAGGGGCTGTTATATCAAGAGAAAAGAATTGACGCCGCGGGGGCTGTGCACGTACAATCTCCCCGCTCGTTTGGACACAGCTAATCTGTATTGGAGGTAATTGTTACAAATGAGTAATGTAAACGAACTGCTGAAAAAGAAGCTAACGGGGGAAAGTTACAGCCGGCTCATGGCTGTGGACAATGTGAAGATACACAAGTTTGTGGCCGACGCTATAGAGCTGACCGGCCCGGAAACGGTATTCGTCTGCACGGACTCCGAGAAGGACGTGAAATACGTCCGCCGGATGGCCGTCGAAAACAGGGAAGAGCGTCCGCTCGAAACGCCGGGGCATACCTATCACTTCGACGGGCCGGATGATCAGGGCCGCGACCGAGAAATAACCAAATATTTAGTGCCGAAGACCGAAACGTTGAGCAAGGCGCTGAATCAGATCGAACGGGAAGAAGGGCTTGCGGAGATACGCGGCCTGCTCAAGGACTCCATGAATGGCAGGACCATGATCCTGCGATTTTTGTCATTGGGGCCTACTGGTTCGGCATTCAGTACTTTATGCGTGCAGGCGACGGATTCATGGTATGTTTCGCACAGCGAGGACCTGCTCTACCGAACGGCGTATGAGCAATTCTGCAAAATAGGCAAGAAAGATAACGTCTTTTGCTTCCTGCACTCGGCCGGCGAATTGAACGAAAACATGGTCAGCGTGAACGTGGAGCACAAACGCGTCTATATGGACTACACGCAGGACACGATTTACAGCGTCAACACGCAGTACGGCGGCAATACGATGGGGCTCAAAAAGCTGGCTCTGAGGCTGACGATTCGCAAGGCGGATCGGGAGGGCTGGCTGGCCGAGCACATGTTCATCTCCGGCGTTCATGGCCCCGGCGGACGTAAGACCTACCTGGCCGGCGCCTTTCCCAGCGCCTGCGGCAAGACCTCGACGGCCATGTTGCCCGGCGAAACCATCCTGGGTGACGACATCGCGTATTTCAGGAGGATCAACGGCGAGTTTCGGGCCGTCAACGCCGAATCGGGAATTTTCGGTATTATTCAGAACGTCACAGCCAAGGATGACCCCGCGATATGGGACGTGCTGTACAAGCCCGGCGAGGTGATTTTCGGCAATATCCTCGTGGCCGATAAGAAACCTTACTGGCTGGGCATGGGGGCTGAGACGCCGGATAAAGGTGTGAACTTCTGTGGCGAATGGTTCAAGGGAAAGAAAGACGCCAAAGGCAATGAGATCCCACTGGCTCATAAGAATGCGCGATATACTGTGGCGTTGAAGGCGCTGGCCAATTGCGATCCCGAGCTGGACAATCCGCACGGCGTCGTTCTGGGCGGGGTCATGTATGGCGGCCGCGACGGCAAGGCATCCGTGCCCGTCCAGCAAAGCTTTGACTGGGCGCACGGCATCGTTCTGTACGGCGCTTCGCTCGAGACCGAGACCACCTTTGCGATCATCGGTGCCGAAGGCGTCATGGAAATCAACCTGATGAGCATTCAGGACTTCCTGGCGATTCCTCTGGGCAAGTATATTCAGAACAATATCGATTTTGTCCGGGGGATCAGAAAGCTGCCTCTGGTGTTCGGTGTGAACTACTTCCTCCGGGATAAGGAGGGCAAATTTGTCAATGGTGTGCGGGATAAGCACGTCTGGGTGAAATGGATGGAATTGCGCGTCCATGGCGAGGCGGATGCCATCGTCTGCCCGACAGGTCAGATTCCCTGTTATGACGATCTGGTGAAGCTGTTCAAGGAAGTTCTCGGCAAGAGCTACACCAAAGAAGATTATGTCAAGCAGTTCACGATCCGGGTCCCGGAGAATCTGGCCAAGATCGACCGCGTCCAGAAGTACCACAGGGACAATGTGCCGAACAATCCGCAGATTGTTTACGATACGTTGGAGGCGACACGCAAACGCCTGAGCGAAGCCCGTGACAAATACGGCGATTACATCTCGCCTTTTGATTTGGCAGGCTAAAACCAAATGAAGAAGAAGACGATTCATACCGGCATTGTTGGTGCAGGCTTTGCCGCGACCTTCCATTTCGAGTGCTTGAAGAAGGTTCACGGCACGAATGTCGAGATCGAGGGCGTCTTCGCCACCGACACCGAGCAGGCGGCGGCTTACGCCGAAAAGCGAGGCATTCGAGCGTACAAGAGCCTGGAGAAACTGCTCGATGAAGTGGATGTCCTGCACGTTTGTACCCCGCCGGTCGCCCATGAGCCGATTGCGGTTGCGGCGCTCGAACGGGGCAAATTCGCCATCGTGGAAAAACCGCTCACGGGCTATTTCGGCGACGGCTCCGACGATTTCAACGGGGATACCTTTGCCAAAGCCGATGCGCTCGAGCACGCGCTGGCAAGCGTTAAACGAATGTTAGCCGCCGAGAAGAAGAGCAAGGGCAAAATTCTCTACGCGGAGAACTGGGTCTATGCCCCTTCGATTCAGAAGGAGCGGGAGATTATCGAGAAGACCGGCGCCCAGATTCTCTGGATGCACGGCGAGGAAGCCCACTCAGGCTCGCACGCGGCGACGTACGCCTACTGGAAATTTTCCGGCGGCGGCGTCATGATCGGCAAGGGCTGTCACCCGTTGACCGCGGCGCTTTACCTCAAGCGCGTCGAAGGTAACGCCAGGAACAACAGGCCGATTCGGCCTAAATCTGTCTCAGCACGAACGCATGCGATTACCCGTTTAGAGGGCTTCGAGGACAAAGGACACATCCGCTGCGACTATCACGACATCGATGATTTTTCCCTCATGCACGTGGTCTTCGAGGATGGCACGGTTGCGGACATTTTCGCCTCCGATATTATCCTGGGCGGCATCCACAACTGGCTCGAAGTTGCCGCCAACAACCACCGAACTATCTGTAATATCAATCCCAACACGGCCATGAAGACCTACAACCCGGCCGATGTGTACTTCAAGGACATCTACGTCGTGGAAAAAACCGGAACCAAACAGGGCTGGTCGAATCCCTCGCCGGACGAGGACTGGTTTACGGGCTATCCGCAGGAGATGGAGGCCTTCTATCGAACGATCGCGTACGCAGACGCATTGGAGACCACCAGCAATCTGGCGGCCGACTGCATCTCGACGATCTACAGTGCATACGTCTCGGCTGAAAAGAAGGGGACCGAAGTCCCCGTTAAAACCTTCTGACAGGGGGAATAAGAAATGGCTCAGATGGCATCAGGAACAACGATAAGTACGGGTGGAAGCCCCTGGTGGAAGGAAGTGAGCTGGTATCACTTACTGGTCGTTCTCATTGCCTCGTGCGGCTGGCTGTTCGATTGCATGGACCAGCGTATCTTCGTCCTGACCCGCGAACCGGCCCTGCGGGAGGTGCTGGGCACCGGCGTGACCGATGCCGCTGTGAAATCGTGGAGCGGCTTGGCCACTATGGTGATGATGATCGCCTGGGCCACCGGCGGCATCATCTTCGGCATGATGAGTGATCGCTGGGGCCGGGTCAAGACAATGGTCGTGACACTATTGATCTATTCCGGGTTCACCGGTCTGTCGGGCATAGCCCATAGCGGCTATGAGTTCCTGATCTACCGCTTCCTGGTCGGCCTGGGCGTCGGGGGGATGTTTGGAGCGGCCACTACGCTGGTGGCCGAGAGTGTCCCCGGCCGGCTTCGCGCGATTGCCCTGGGGTCCCTCCAGACATTATCGGCCTTCGGCAATATCATCGGCTCGCTGCTGAGTACGCAAATTCGGCCAAGCCAGGCGGGTTTTTGGCACGGCATGTCCGGCTGGCGGATATTGTTCTTTGTGGGAGTTCTTCCGGCACTTCTGGTCATACCCATGATCTTCGTCCTGCGCGAACCCGAGCGCTGGAAAGAGGCCAAGCGCAGGGCTGCCCAGGGCTTGGATAAAGACAAACGCTTCGGCTCGATTCCCGACCTGTTGTGTCACCCGGTCTGGCGGCGGAACCTGCTCGTCGGGGTGGGCCTTGGACTGGCCGGCATGGCCGGGTTGTGGGGCATCGGCTTCTTCTCGCCGGAGCTTATCTCTACCGCGCTCAAAGGAGAACCGCAGAATGTTATTGACCTTGTTCGTGGCTACGGCACGGCTCTGCAAGATGTAGGGTGCTTCTTTGGGATGCTGACCTTTACCATTCTGGCCACGGTGCTGGGTCGCCGCGTGACCTTTGGCGGCGCTTTCACTTTGTGCCTGGTCGTGACCATCTTTGTCTTCAATCGCCTGCGGTCCGGCGCCGATGCTTACTGGATGCTGCCCATGATGGGCTTTGCCCATCTGTCGGTGTTCGCGGGCTACTCGATCTATTTCCCGGAGATCTTCCCGACGCGGCTGCGCGGCACGGGCGTGGGCTTCTGCTACAACACGGTGCGCTACTTAGCCGCCGGATTCCCGCCGATGTTGATGATGCTAAATAACCAACTGATGCAGCACAACGTCAGCGACCCCTTCCGCAAGGCGGCGACCGCGCTGTCATTCATCTTCGTGCTCGGCCTGGTCACGCTCATCTGGGCGCCAGAGACCAAGGGCCAGCCTTTGCCCGAGGATTAAGATCTCGGTACCGGTACGCAGCGTGAAAAGGATAGGTGTGCGTGGAATTCTCACCTTCGGTATATGAACACGCTGCCAGGGTCATCGGCAAAAGCCCCTGGCAGGTCTCACGAGACGTTCGATTGTTGTCCCAGGGCAACATAGAGGCATTTCGTCTCTACAGACACCGGCCGGTCGTCGTGGGCATAGACATCTACAATCTGGAAGCCGAGGCTTATGGTGCGCCCGTCGAAAGGCCGACCGGCAACGGAATTCCTGCAATCTCCAGGCACCCTTTATCAACCACAAGGGAACTGGTGAATCTGGAACCATTTAATCCCAAAAAAGACGGCCGGATTCCCATGGCAATTGAAGCGGCCAAACGCGTCGCCCGCGAATGTCCCGAGGCGGACGTCAGAGTCCCTTTGGCCGGTCCCTTCTCGATAGCCGCTAACTTAATGGGGTTTGAGAACTTGCTTTGTGAGGCTTTGAGCGATCCCGATTCGGTTATCGAAGCGTTGCGTCACCTGGTGGCCGGTCAAGTCGGGTTCTGCAGGGAAATAGTCTCCAATGGTTTGGATATCGCTTTTTTCGAGTCGGCGGCGGCGCCGCCTTTACTGTCACCGGCTCAGTTCAGGCAAATCGAGCTTCCGGCCCTGAAAGAAATAATGGAGCGTACCGGCGTCGTCGTCGGCCATCCGGTCCCCTGCATCATCGGCGGCGATACCGCTGCGATTCTCGATGCGATACTGGAGACGGGGACCAGCTATGTTTGTTGTCCCGCGGAAACCGACCAGCGACGATTCATGGAAAAGATGAAAGCGCATCCCGAGGTGATGGTCCGAATCAACATGGACCCGCGAGGCATCACGTCGGGAAATCGTGCGGACGTGGAGAAGGAAGTTGACAGGGTTCTGGCTCTGGCGGACAATAGGCAGAAGGTCTGCATCGGCACGGGGTGTCTGCCCTTCGAAGCGGACCCCGAAGTGGTTTTGTACGCGAAACAATACATCTTATCGAGGAACAGCCGACACAACATTCAAGCAGGAGACTGAAGATGACGCCTGACAAAACGCAGCAAGACTCCATGACTTCTCCGCGAGGTCAGCAGCCGGTGACGCACGTCAAGCGTCGCATCGAAGACGACCGCCAGTTGATAACGGCGGCTCGCCAGAAAGGCCGAGGCGCGGTTCTTAAGACGTTTATCAGGCTCTCGGGCCCGGGCTGGCTCCAGAGCGGCATTACCATTGGCGGCGCCACATTTTCATCGAGCTTGTACCTGGGCATCTTATCCGGCTTCACTTTCCTGTGGTTGCAGCCGCTGTACATGATCCTCGGGATCGTCATGCTCTCCGCCATCGCCTACGTCACGCTGTCCACGGGCCGGCGGCCGCTGGAAGTCATCAATTCGCAGGTCAGTCCCGTGCTTGGCTGGGCCTGGCTGTTCGCCACCATGGCCGCTAATCTCGTTTGGTCCATGCCTCAATTTACTCTTGCGACCCGTGCCATTCAGCAGAATCTTCTGCCTAACCTCGTCGGGCCGAGCGTTTTGCCGAACCCGTGGGGCAGGATAGTGGTTGTCTGTTTTCTTCTTCTGATTTGTATCACGGTGACGATGTTCTACGGCGCCGGCACCCGAGGCGTCAAAATCTTCGAATTAATCATAAAGGCAATGGTCAGCATAATTGTGCTGTGTTTCTTTGCCGTAGTCCTGAAGCTGGCTTTCAAGGAAGGCGCCATGAACTGGGGCCAGGTTGTGCAAGGATTAGTCCCTGACCCGCGGCTGCTCTTGCGGCCCGCGGAGGGATTTACGCCTTATCTTCAGGCGGTCGCTGAAAATGGTCGAGCGTTTTGGGCGAATCTGATCGTCAGCCAGCAACATGCCGTCATGATCGGTGCCTTGTCTGCGACGGTCGGAGTGAACATGACGTTTCTGTTTCCCTATTCGATGATGCGGCGGGGCTGGGATAAGGATTTCCGCTCCTTGGCCATCTTCGACCTTTCGACGGGTCTGTTTATACCCTTTGCTCTTTCAAGCGGTTTTGTCGTCATGGCTTCGGCCTCGCGATTCTATACCGTGCCGGAGCCGGGTTTCGTGCCTGACAAGCAGGGTGGAACGGTGGCCGTCAAGCCCGCTGATAATCTGGTCGGGCAGTACAAGACTCTGCTGAAGAAAAGGCTGGCGTTCGAAATCGGGGATGAGGCGGTCGCGGCCCTTTCGGCCGAGCAGTTGCAGCAGCGTACCGACGCCCTGCCGCACGCCGATAAGAGGATGGCCGCAATGCTTGTCAAGAGAGATAACATTAACCTCGCGGAAACATTGACGCCTCTTACAGGTAGAGGCGTTTCACAATATTTGTTTGGCCTGGGCGTGATGGGGCTGGGCCTGAGCGCCGCGACGGTGCTGATGACGATCAATGGCCTTGCCCTGTGCGAGCTGCTTAACAAATCCCGCGGAGGCTGGACCCATCGCATTGGCGCTCTGATCGTCTCGGTCGGTGCTTTGGGCGCCATCTTCTGGGACCAGCCGGCGCCCTGGCTGGCTATCCCGACCTCGGCGTTCTGCTGCATATTGCTTCCGATTGCATACGTTACCTTCCTGATCCTTATGAATCAAAAAAGCGCCCTCGGCGACAGCATGCCGCGAGGGATCCGGCGCATCCTCTGGAACGTCCTGATGGGTTTGGCGACCGGCGTGGCAACGTTCATCAGCCTTTGGACTCTCTGGGGCCGGCTGAAAGGCTGGAGCATTGTGATCATAGCCGCCTTTGTCGGGCTGGTCCTGATCGTACACTTCGCACGCAAGAGAAGAACGGCATGACGGGCAAGCAATGGGAAGAACTGTTAGCCGTCATTGACGGCAAAGTCTTTGAGCCGATGCCGGTGGGCTTTATCATCGACAGCCCCTGGCTGCCCGGCTGGGCCGGCATCTCGACGCTCGACTATTTCTCCAGCGAGCAGATGTGGTTCCAGGCCAATCTGAAGGCGGTCGGACGGTTCCCGGACGTGATGTTCCTGCCGGGCTTCTGGGCGGAATTCGGGATGTGCACCGAGCCCTCGGCCTTCGGGGCCAAATGCTCGTGGCAGGAAAATGAGCTGCCCTATGCCGAGAAAATCATCGCAGAGGTTCAGTCGGCCGCTTCGCTGGTCAAACCCGATCCAAAGAAGGACGGCCTGCTGCCGTTTGTCCTCAATCGGCTCAAGCACTACCAGGGCCAAATCGAGCAGGAAGGGCA
>Ga0315295_10001902_pt1 | contig 17774 bp, 28 predicted proteins | sample YL17G14_0_MG_FD_204453 | JGI IMG/M metagenome (GOLD analysis project Ga0315295, IMG submission 204453) | Sediment microbial communities from Yellowstone Lake, YNP, Wyoming, USA - YL17G14_0 | ecosystem: Environmental > Aquatic > Freshwater > Lake > Sediment | place: USA: Wyoming | collected... | reverse complement strand
GCCAAAAGCCGAGTAAAGCTCCGGCACCTGCAGAGCGATCTGCAATGATTACTTTTCAGGCGGAACTATAAATAGATTGCTGTCGTGTCACAGGTTCCGATAAACAGATAGATATTTAAGGTGAAAAGATGATTAGATTAGAAAAAGAAATTAACGCTCAGGGTCCCAGCCTGAGCCAGTTCACGGGAGAACCGTTATGCAAGTTAAAGAGAGCATTGCTAGGATAAATAGCTTTGGATCGGCTCAAGAAGCCGAGCCCGTACAGCCAGAAGACCGAGTTTTCATCCTCACCTCCGCAGACCTACGGCAGATACTTCAAGAAGCCTCTGAGCCTCTTCTAGCGAGGATCAAGGACTTGGAGGATGGATCTATCCAGCTCGCCAAGAAGGTCTCAGATTTGGAGGCTACACAGGATACACTAGGAGATAACCAGCTCATCCAGCTAAGGATAATCAAGGAGATCAAAGATAGGGCGGGAGATACTGGAGAGACTGAGATGGATCGCTGCCAGAAACTCATGAGATATCTAGGAGCCAGGCCAGACCATAAAGCTTCTCTAGAGACTTTGCGTGGAGTTCTAGGCATAAGCGACTCTCTTCTAAGTCAAGCCATTAAAGCTCTCCAAAAAGAGCATCCTGGGGGATATGTTATCAGGCGTATAAGAGGAGAGGGGGACGGTCGTAAACGAGAACTCGCAGAAGTTAGGCAAATACTTTAAATTAAACTAAATTATTTCCGCTATCAGTAAGAAGACCAACAAAAAACCGCGAAAAATCCAAATGATTTTTCGATCTTGTTGGATATCACTTAATCGGAGATAGAGATAGGTATCTAATAAAGAATATATAAATGAGCATAAAAAACCATCTCCCGCCTAAAAAACCAGAAATGATTTAGTTTAAATTAAACTATTTTTGGGATGGCCATGAATTTGAATGATTCGGATCAATCGTCATTAATCATGAATATTATTAATATCTAATACATTCCAAAAAATATCATAAACTGAAAACATCTGCGGTTTTTTAGCGTTCGCTTGACTTCCTTTTTAAGGTTCATTTCTCTTTGAAATCGAAGGGAAATGTATATATCATATTATGATAATCTCCTCGTATGCCTAACGAAATGAAATGCCTTAGATGCGGCTATAGGTGGCAATCTCGGGTAGATATGCCAAAAGCTTGCCCTGAGTGTAAAACGCGTCAATGGACAACCAGGAAGATTAAAAGTAAAAGAGCAGGAACAACCAGATAGCAATATATATATAGCTTAAGCTCGAATATCTCCCATCATGACGGAAGAAAATTTAATGAAGCTCGGATTAAAGCGGCCCGCTGCAAAACTGCTCATATATATGCTAGAGAATCCTGGACCAAAGACGCAGGCTGATATAGTGCTATCTGGCACACTCAAGCAGCCTTATATCTCAGTGACATCTAAGGAACTCAGGGAGTGGGGATTTTTGATAACTGAAGAGGTTCCGAAGCGGCGTAGTGCCTACATTAAGAGATATTCGCTTATCCCAGTGGAGGATATAAAGGCCAAGTTCATGCAGGTCATCAGGCAAGATTATGATCGAAAGATGGCGGCAGTGTCCTCTTTTTAAGGAGATTCAATTATGGACAAATTATGTAAGAAAATCGAATCTGCAAAAATCCGTTTAGCTGATATAAGGAAGAACTGGGATGAAATATCTAATAAGCAATATGAAGCTCTAATTCCAGTATCCAAGACCTACAAAACTCCAGGAGGTTATCTTGCAACCCTAGGGAAAGCCGAAAATATATCACAGGCAGATTATGATGAAATCGCAATGCCATACCTAAGATCATTCCAAGAAGTAAAGATTGAAGCAAATAAAATAGTAGAGGAATTATTTATCGATAATAATGTCGAGGGTATTAAAATATATTGGGATGCAGATCCCTATGATGGAGATATCCCTATAGAAGCCGCATTAAAAATAGTAGAGAATTTCTTAATAAAGGCAAAACAAGATCAGCAAACCTCATAGATAACTATATATAGCATCAATTCTAATATCTAACATCTAAGGGAAATGATTTCTCTTAGGAGAAAAAGGAGCGATCTGTGATGGAACAAGTTCTAGATACGGTAGCCTCCACCCCTGCTATCCTACCCTTGGAGAGGCAGATCGAGGCGGTAAGGGATTTTAGGGCTAAACTGGCTCAAGAAAAGACGATTCTTGATACATCCCGCGAAGAATGGTATGCTCAGAATAGTGAGCAGATAATCTATGTAGAGCATATCAAGCATGAACTGGAGCTGTCCGAAGCTGCACTCAGGGAGGCCACTCTAAGCGCCTACGAGGAAACTGGCAACAAGAAGCCAGCGCCGGGGGTAGGAATCCGCGAGGCCAAGAAGGTCATATACGAGAAGCCGGACGCTCTAGCATGGGCTAAAGACCATGGTGTCTGTCTTGACCTGGACCATAAAGCCTTTGAGGCTCTGGCTAAATCCTGCGACGGTCGGGATATGCCATGCGAGGTCAAGGTAGAAGCACAGGCTACAATAGCGAGAGAACTATGATCTTCGTCAGAGTTTATGATTTGGAGGTACGAGTCCATGGAGATACCTATCCTCTACAGTCCAGACTCGGGATGAACGGCCTGGGTCTCAAATTCCACCGGCCGACAAAAGAATGGCGAGGCAAGGCCAACCTCAAGAATCTTCTATATCTCCAGGAACTTTCCGGGGCCATTCTAACTCCCGAGGCTCTTGATATGATCAAGGAGTTCCAAGTAGCCGAAGAGAAAAGGAAAATGGCTATGAGGAGGACATGCCCAGCAGGAATCTAATGCGGATAGATCCCCAAATCAGAAAGCTTTCCCAGACAACCTTTGAAGTCCAAAGCTATCGGAATCCTCTGGAGATTTATCGGGTAGAGAACAGGAGGGGGATCTGGTTATGTAGCTGTCCTCACTTTCAATGGAGGTGTTCAGGCGGAACGGATTGCTGCAAACATATCCAACTTGTTCATTTGAGGCACCCGGAAAGTCTCGGAATTAAGTTTAAGCAGCGCCCAATGGTGGGCCAACTATTAGTCGATATGCTGAAGGTGTGAAACATGCAAAAAACGGTACAAAAAGAGAAGGCCGAACCTGTGGCACAGCCAACACCAATGGTAAAAAACGATTTTGGATTTGAAACCCATCCATTTGGGTTCACGCCTTTGGTGGGGATAGATCCGAAGCTGGCCGCTAAGTTGGTGAGGATGATGAAGTCCCTCTCCTGCATCCCGAAAGACAAGGTTAACGAGGGCCAGAACTACAAGTATCTCTCATCAGATGGGCTTCTAGCCAAAGTAAATCCTGCTTGTGTAGAAGTCGGCCTGGCTACGGTAGTCCAGACAGAGGTAATAAATTGGAAGGAGATTACCAAGAAAAGTGGCATGGTCTGGCAGCTTGTGGCAGCCAAAGTCATAATTACGATCATAGACCAGGACACCGGGGCCTCCATAACAACGGAAGGCATAGGCATGGGCGAAGATCCTGGGGATAAAGCCTTCTCGAAAGCGCAGACGCAGGCTCGTAAATATGCCCTTATGCTAGCCCTAAACATCAGCACAGGAGAGGACCCGGAAGCCTCAGACAGTACCGACGAACCTCCGGTTCCTTGCCGAAAATGCCAGAAGGATGCCATCTTTGAGAAGATCGGGGAGTTCGAGGGGCAGAAGATTAAGATATATCTATGTCCCGTATGTAAGGCAGAAACGAGGATAAAAATTGAAAAACATGTATATCATTGATGGATACCTTAAGGAGCAAGGTATCAGTCCTGAAAAGCTCTTGCGTCTCAATTCAAACGGGACGAAGGCGAAGGAGCTGGGATTACATCAGGGCCAGGTAGTCAGGCTGCGAAGCTATGGCATGATCCAGTTCCGGAGGCCCGCACGAAAATGGTATCCTGGGCCGGACCTCCAGAGATACAGGGACTATAAGCGGAAGAAGGAACGAAGATGAACGACACACTTATTGACATGATGATCTACATAACAGGCTGGACGGCGCTGCTTGGGTTTGGCTGTATGGTAATCGCCCGCTTCTGGCGGTGGCCATCATGATCTCTGAGAATGGCGCATTACTGATCTATAATATCGTGCTCATGTACGCAACGGCGTGGTGGCTGTGGACATTTTACAAGATGATGGGCAGGTCGGAACTTCCAGAGGGGATGAGTCAAAAATGAGAGGCCCTTACGAAGCGGATTACGTAGAGATCCTGGCCAAGAGCCATCTCGATCCAGACGTTGGAAAGATGATCTCCAGGAAGCCACGTAGGGGTGATTGGGAAGGCAAAGTCGGAGTCCTCTATTGGCTTGGCTGGTGCTATGGGATATGGGGCGTGAAATAAATGATCTCTGCAGCAGTCGAAGCCATGCGCAAGAGCCGCGAAGAGATCACAGTAGAGCACAAATGCCCGCACCTTCGCGTATTCCCGATTTACGCTAAATATCTATCTTTCCAATGTCTCGATTGCAGAACGGAGGTATCAGTCAGGGATCAGATAAGCCTCCAACTCCTTTCTAAAGTATTCATCGAAGCGGCAAGGATGCTCGCTTTGGGGGTAGTCATAGGCCCGGAAAAGACTATCAGCAATAAGCATAGATAACTATATATAGCATACCTGCCTATATCATCTTAATCAAAATTTGAGAAAAGGAGCGATCTGAGATGACAGAATATCTAACTGCGGCGGAAACTGCTAAGGTGGTACGGAAGATCCTCAAGGAACAATTTCCGGGGATTAAGTTCTCTGTGAGATCCGAGACCTATAGCATGGGAAGCAACGTCCGGGTTCACTGGACAGACGGCCCCACCACAAAACAAGTAGATCAAGCAGTCGGGGTCCTGAGTGGATCAGGATTCGATGGTATGATAGATCTGAAGTATGGAATCACTCATTGGATGCTGCCAGATGGCACATTCCAGATAGCCAATTGCCAGGGATCGCAGGGCAGTAGAGGACTAGATCCGGCGATACATAACCCCAAGCCTCATCCAGAAGCCAGAGAAGTGATGTTCGCAGATCATATATCTCCTTCTAGGAGTCATTCAAAAAAGTTCATGGAGAACGTTATAAAGGAAGTCTCTGCCAAGTTCGGCGGCGAGGTGCCAACCATAAGCGGGACGGATTCCGAGTGCTGGATGAGATGCCAGGACTATAATCAGGAGCGGCTATACTGGGTAATTCTATCCAATTCAGAGGTCAAGGACGGAAAGCTAATCTGCCATGATCACCTATACGGCGAGATCATGAACCCGATGGCAGAGGCGATCTGAGATGACTCAATATAAGATTATTGGATTAGGCGCAAAATATCCAGGTCCTTGCGTGAAATGTGGGTCCAGGACTGACGAGGTTCTTGTCAAAGGCGAAAAGTACGCTGTGGCTTGCGTTGACTGCTTGTCTGGTGGAGAGCCATCAATAGGCAAGCGAAGGAAGGCAGTTGAGAAAAAGGTAGGCACCACGTTTGAGGTGGCTTGAGATGTTCACCGAATCATGGACTGCCTACGAAGAAGGTAAAAAAGCGAGCAAAGAGCACGACAGTGACCCTACTAGATGCAAGAACCCACATCCAAAAGGCACCGTCATGTGGAGGTCTTGGAATGCTGGATGGAACAGTCACTTTGATCTTATATGGTGCGAGAACAAGAGGAATTGATTGATATGTATCATCTAAACGGACGCGAAACATGCTTTGACTGCTACATAGCAAAGATATCCACCGGAGATCCGGGTGTCCATACATTCCCTAATGGCGATCCTGGTTATCCACCGACTCCTCCAGACGCAGAGTGCCTTGACCCTCTAGCTTGCAAGCTGCTAGACATCAGGGAGATAGCAATGGATCAGGCTAGAGAACTGCTTGAGAAGGGTTTAAGAGATCTGCCTGCCAGGGTCTATGTAGGGATCCTGAATGACTTTGACGAGCTGGTATATACTGAAAGATTTGCGCGTTACTGCCCGCACTTCCAGCCGGTGCTAATAGATGTCTGCGCCTGCTGTGGCACAGCTATCAATCAGCCCAAATTCTCGTGGAAACTTTGGGCGGACGGCTGGGAGGAGGAGCCTGTCTGCTCGGAGCTCTGCAAGCGGCTTCTAGAGGAGAGGATGAGGTTCAAATCAGACACCCCCTTTTAACCTTCCTTCTCCTCTCCTTTACCTTTTCCTCTCCCTCTCCCTATGGTCCTCCCCGGACCCCTCTCCTGCACCCTCCCCCTTGTTCTATGACATTATCCTAAACTGAATCAAAAATGACATAGAACCATTTCCGGCAGCAAAATCAATATCCATCGCCTTTGTAAAATTATCCACCTTTCTTTTCCTAATTATGGTTTAATTAGTATAAAGATCACAAAAAGCAAATTATCAAAACGCTAAAATGAGTAACAGTAGAGGCCGCGCCAAGTCCTCAAATTCTGGCGATCGATGTCCCGGACATACTAAACTACCTCCGTCCATGGGGAGATTTGATATAGGATCTACTGCAATCGATCTTTGCTTGTCGGTTCGTCTAAGTGTGTTTAAACGGCTTATTTTTCGGAACTTCCTAAATAGAATCGCAAAATCGTAACACGAATTGCATAAGTATAAAAATGATTTATATTTGCATCAATTCATATCCTTCAATAAAGTCGGAGCATGTCGAAATAGGAAAGTATATATATCAAGGTGACATATAACATATTTGAAGGAGTGAATTAAGATAATGACCTTGAGCGGGCGGTTTAGGTGGCTGCTAGAAACCATGTGCCAAAACTTAGAACTGGACGGCGAGGCCTTGGTTGATAATCAGCTCGATTATTGGGAGAACAAAACCAACATCGAGACAGCCTACCAGGTTAAGCTAGGGCTCGTTCACTACTTTCAGCAAGTACCGGGAGAGATGAAATATCAAAAGTACCAGAAATATTATGCCGAGGCGAATTAAAATGTTATTTGAGATCATTGTGCCACTGGAACTTATCGAGCAAGCCATAGTACCGGATGACCTTTTTGATGAAATATTTGGCTGTGCCACGCCAGCAGATAGCGATAAGCTTAAATAGAAAGGATTGTATATAGATAACTAGAATAAAGTGACTGGAGGAGAACGAAAATGAAAGTAACAAATGTAAAATCGTACATAAAAAGCAATGTAAAGTCGTGGAAAGGTCCGGATAACTATCTTCTATGGCTTTATCTTTCAGAAATCAAAGAAGGCATATACCGCATTGTAGGCCATGCGTATATGCAGAATGATATGTTTTGGGATGGCTCTGGCATAAATCCTCTGAAGGTAGTACCGTCAAAGACAAAGCTAGATCTCATTGAACAAATCAATGAAGAAATAGCTCTACGCCAGATGGAGGTGTAAACCAATGGCAAAGATACCTGGATTGAACCTAATTTACGAACCAGCAGGAAAAGCCCTAGAATACGCTCCTTTGGCATTGAATCATTACAAGGGATGTTCTCATGGCTGTAAGTACTGCTTTGCCCCAAACATAGCTTTTACAACGCTTGAGAAGTTCTCAGCAAATCCACAGGAACGGGCAGGAGTTCGTAAGAAGATCATCGAAGATTGCAAGGTCATGAAAGCCAGAGGTATGAAAGGGCCGGTCCTCCTCTCGTTCATGTGTGATCCACATCAACCTCTTGAACAGGAAGCGAGGTTAACCAGGTTCATCCTCGAAACTCTAAATCAGTATGGGATCAATTATACCATCCTGACCAAGGGGGGTATGAGGGCGGCGCAAGACTTCCATCTCTACAAGAAAGGAGATCAATTCGCAAGCACGTTGACCTTCCTCGATCCAGAGAAATCCTTGGAATGGGAACCAAACGCGGCATTGCCAGAGGACCGGATAAAGGCCCTCAAGTTGGCTCATGATATGGGAATTGAGACTTGGATATCTCTTGAGCCTGTCATAGATCCGGCCCAAACCCTGGAGATAATAAGGCAAACGCATGAGTTTGTCGATCTCTATAAGGTGGGGAAGTGGAATCATTCAGCTCAGGCAAATATTATAAACTGGTCCAAATTCGGCAGAGATGTGATAGATTTACTCGAAAAATTGGGGAAAAGCTATTATATCAAAGAGGACTTAAGAAAATATCTGTAATGTCAGAGCAAAAGCAGCACGTCTCCTTTTATCGCAAGGTGGCTTTACGCAAGAAGCTCATGCCACGTAACAGCGGAGGCGTGGCTTATGTTCCTTTTATCGGGGATGGAGATATCGCAACAGAACTCTATTCTAACCACAAAATCTATGGAGCAGACCTAGACCCGATGCGAGTAAAGGCCGCCTCGGCCAGGCTCAAAGATGCCACGATAAAAATCTACGATTGCGACCAGTGGCCGTTTGGTGCATTAGACGAGGTATTCTCTCTCGCGGATTTTGACGCCTACGCTTATCCTTATGATAGCTTTAAGGCTTGGTGGGACAATGCGAAAAGGGCGGATACCTTAACATGTTTTTTTACCGATGGTATGCTGTTGCCAATCCACTACAATCGGCCATTTCGTGCCCCCTGGGATGGCATAATAAAGGATCTTACGAGGAACGAATATCGAAAACTGTATAATTTATATTTCAAGCGGTATATCCTGCCTTGGTTCATAGAATATATCAAACCGTATAAGATCAAGAAAAAATCGCTCTACTTACGTGGTAGCATGTGCTATTGGGGCGCGGTGATATCTAAATGATAAAAACAGAAAATAAGCCAAAAGAAGGCAATCCGACAAAAAAATCTCGGCCAAATCGGAAAAAGAGCCCATATATCCAGTCTAAATCTGGGTCAGGTGCAGCCGACCAAAACAAGCCCAAAACTGATCGGCATAAATCAAATCCATGGATACGGAAACCCTACAAATTCACATCTAAGAAAAAGAAAGAATTTCTCCGGCTGGTCAAAGAGGAAGGCATGAAACGAACTAATGCTATCTTGGAAGTCGGCATATGCCGCACAACCCTGGCCGATCATCTCCAGGTAGAACCGGACTTCAAGGAAGCCTTAGAACAGGCGGAGATGGACCAGGAAAAAAACCATAACGAGAAGGTCGAGGATGCCCTTTTCGATGCAGCCGAAAGCGGAAACGTAACCGCCATTCAGGTCTATCTCTATAATCGAGTGCCTGAAAGGTGGGCAGATAAGAGGAACATCCAACTAACCGGGAAAGACCAAGGACCTATTGAGATAATAGATTATGACAAGGCGCTTAAGAAACTCAGCACGAAAGAACTCCGAGAGCTGGATGCAATTGCTAGAAAGCTCGAAGAGCAGGGCGGCAATCCATCGAAACCTTCTGGAAGCTGAGTTATCCGATTACGTCCGGGAAACCTGGCCTATTCTCAATCCGGCCACCACCTTTTTAGATAACTGGCACATACCGCTTATCTGTGATTATCTTACATTAATATCTTCTGGAAAACTTACAAGACTTATTATAAATATACCTAGAAGATACATGAAATCTACAATGGTAAGTATAAACTGGCCTACCTGGGAATGGACTCAGTATCCCTCTCAAAAGTGGATGTTCGCCAGCTATGCTTATGGGCTCTCCGTCAAGCACAGCCTGGCTAGGCGCAGGATAATAGAGTCTGATTGGTATAAGTCCAAATGGGGCAACATTATCCAGCTCTCATCGGATGAGAACCAGCAAAATTTCTACACCAATACTCAAGCCGGCTCTATGCTGGCTACTTCAATGACAGGGACGGCTCTAGGTCTTGGCGGCAATCGTCTGGTTATTGATGATCCGGTAGACCCGGAAGAAGCCCGGAGCCGAGTCCAGAGGGAAACAGCGAACCGTGAGTTTGATCAAAAGTTCTATGGTTCCTTAGATAATAAGATTAACGGGGCTATCGTAATCATCATGCAGCGGCTAAACGAAGAGGACTTAACCGGCCATGTCTCAGGCATAAAATCTTCAGATTTTAATTCATATCTACTCAAAAGCAATGGCTGGACTGTTCTTAGAATTCCAGCGGAAGCCGAAGATACTGAGGAGATCCGATTCCCTTTCCATCCCGAGATGAACTTTGAGCGCAAGCGGGGCGATATCCTCTGGCCCACAAGAGAAGGATCAATTCAGTTAGAATCAACGAAACAAACTCTGCGATGGGGTTATGCAGGGCAGTACCAACAAAGACCCACCGCCGAGGAGGGCGGGATATTTAAGCGCAAATGGATTACTGAGAATTTCTATAAGGAAGATCCCAGAACCTTGTGCAAGAAGTTAGATCGCATTATTCAGTCTTGGGATTGCTCATTTAAGGATCTCGATAGCTCGGATTATGTGGTCGGTACGGTTTGGGGTATGAAAGACGCAGATATCTATCTACTCGATTGGACGCGGGATAAGCTAGATCTCCCTGGAACTATCCGGGAAATTCATTCTACAAGTAAAGCCTGGCCTCGATCAAGACTTAAGCTCGTAGAAGATAGTGCGAATGGTCCCGCAGTCATCCAAGTCCTCAAGAAGAAGATCCAGGGATTGGTCGCAGTCTCTACCAGGAGCGAATCAAAAGACTCGCGAGCTGTTGCCGTGACCCCTCTATACGAAGCGGGCAACGTGCATTACCCTGATCCTTCTATCCGGGCAACTGTGAAGACCTTGATCGATGAGGTATGCGATTTCCCAAACGGTAGCTATGATGATTTTGTGGACAGTATGGATCAGGCACTCAATCGCTTAGGGAATGTCGCCGCCAAGCGCGTGACAAAGGCCCCAGAGGTAGCTGCCTTTGAGATTTTTGATTGATCGATAGAAAGATCTATATAACCAAAAACCAATAGCAAATGAGGATAGGGCGACGGCCCGAAAACCGCTTTTCTGAGGGCGGTCTCCTCATTAATGCTTCTCAGAACACGATCAGAGGTGTTTAGTTATTCCATGCGAGGCACTGATAGCACAGAGAGCGTATCGTGAAGCTCACAAAGAGGAATATAAAGCAAAAACAAAAATCTATAATGATACCCATAAGGAGGAGCATAAGGCATATTACCAATCGCACAAAGACGAGATACACTTAAAAAAGAAGGAATACAGGGAAGCTCATAAGGATGAACTGAAAGCAAAGAAAAAGATATATTATAAATTCAATAAGGATAAAGTAAAGGTAAAAGTTAAAGAATATCAGCAAACTCATATAGACAAGATAAAGGCATATAAAAATTCCAGAAAGGATGAAAGTAGATCGCGCGAAAAGGCATATAAATTGGCAAATAAAGAGCGGGCGAAGGCTCTTAGGGAGTCTCGTAAAAAAGATATAAATTGCGCTGAGTGCGGTATACCCACAAGGTCAGAAAACGATGTTGGCTTCTGTTCAAGACCCTGTCAAGATAAATGGTTTGGAAAAACGTATAGCGGTCCACAAGCACCCGGATGGAAGGGCGGGGTCTCCTCATGGCCGTATTGTCCTAGATTTACTAAGGCGCTTAAGGAGGAGATACGAGACAAATTTAATCGTCGTTGCTTCCTAAGTGGCACAGAAGAAAATGGTCGAAAACTCTCAGTTCATCACTGCGATTATCTCAAATCTCAGGGCTGCCAAGGCCAACGCTGGAGTTTATTGCCATTGGAGCAGCGTTGGCATACCAAAACCAATTTCAACAGATGGTATTGGTTCGCTCTTTTAAGAGATTATTGGGCCTATAAGTATCTCACTTTTCACGGCATGGATATATTCGAAGGCCCCGATAGGACAGTTTGGTTATGGGAGATGCATAACGCAAGTTACTAACCACAAGTAGAAATATTTATATATCAGGATCAAAACAATATTATTCATGCCCGCTCGATTCAGACCGACCGATAGAAAGGAAGCCTGGACTCGGACTGGCTGGGAGATCCAGGCTAACATAAACGAGAGGCATCGCCAGATAATGCCATACATCCGAAACGGCGAGCAACTAACGCTAGGCCATTTCGAGGCCAAAGAGCCCATATCCCTTTTTACGCGGCCTGAGCAAATTCTTAGTTCGGCTTAAATAATCTTTTCTTCCATCGGCTTAAAATTTAACCTCTCCGCGAGCGTTCTTTGATTATGAAAATAATATAATTACTATATACGGATTAGGGTATCTTCTATAAGTACAAACCGTCATCCCCCACTATATAGATAACTATATATAACATCTAAGCCTATATCTAAATATCAAATTAGGAAAAAAGGAGCGATCTGAAATGAGAAAAGAATACGAGCCCGGCCAAAAGGTCGTCCGGGGAGATCAGCTATACGAGGCTGACTGCTGGGGAAAACTACATCCGGTAAGCCGATCAAAAGCATATCAGATGGCAAACAAGAGCAGGATGATCAGGATGAAGGCGCTGGAGAGAGCTGAGACTCTGGTCTTCTGGGATGAAATGGAGCAGATAGGACAGGAGCGGGGATTCCTGCCAGTCGGAATGATCAAGGTGGTGGCCTAAAATGCTTGAAATGTTCATAACTGGAAATGGTCTGAAAAGAGAGAAGCATAGCATCACCTTGAAAGACGGAGATTATTATGCTCTGATTACGGTGAGCGACAGGGCAAAAGAGATCTCGGATGAATATATCAGCGTTCTATTATCCTGGGCTCAAAATATATGGGACTGGGAAGCAGTAGAGACGCTAGAGAACAATCGCGGTGAAGATATTCACTTGGCGACACGAGGGCGCGTATGCTATACGTTATCGAAAGAAGATCTCCAAGGACTTTTCGGCGGAAAGTACGGCGGTTCTCCTGGACCATTGCCCGGATACCTGGATGATCCAGACTCATGGGAGAATCTTCAAGCGGAAGTTTGGATACCGCTTAAAAGATTTTCGACGGCGGTGCAAGCAGAGCTGAAGGAGGCGGTATAAATGGCGGAATTCGAGAGAGGCATCTTGAGCGCCTTAACCGGACGCGGAGGAAACTTCAAAGCATTCAGACAACTCACAAGAGCGGAGAAGGAGAAGATCACCCAAGTCAGAGATCTATATAAGAAGTTCTTAGCAGAAGACGAGACGACAAAGGAGATGCTGGATCGCTATTATGGCGAGGGCAAATGGCGGGCACTAATTGATCCTTCGAGAAGGGCTCTCTGGCGTGCAGGTCATGAAATGCAATGGGGCGGCATTATATTTCATTGCAAGCGGATTTCATGCATGGACTTCTGGAGCTTTACGGCAGAAGAGGGTCGAGCAGTCACAGACAACGATCCGTATTATATAACATTGGGATCTTGCGTTTCTCGGCAGGCGTGGGAGGTCTAAGTATGTGGAGTTTTTAGCAGGCTCCTTTCTTTTTTCCAATTGAGAAATCTATAAATATCTAAAAGAACCAGTTTCTCTTAGGTTGCTGGCGGGCATGGCCCTAATACGGCAGCCTTCACGCCCTATAACTAGAACTAGGGCTTATGCCTTGATCGGCGGAGACGTCGGGACTCTAGCAAGACCGTGTGGCTCGCCAGCATCAATCATAGTCACTCCCGGTGAGAAGGGGCTGACCCTCGGTGAACGAGGAAACACCAAGATCGCGGGGGATAATGGGCCAGGGAGGGGTAAAATAGGCTCTTAAGCGCCCCCGCACCCTCCCAAAAGGAAACAATAAATGGACGAGCAGGATAGGTTCACGATCAATCTGGAGATCGAGATGATGCAATGGAGGGATATGCTAAGTCGGATTGATGAACTCATAGACTATATCTTAAGCTTAAAATAATGATGTGCCAATGATAAGAGGCTGCCGCTTTTCACTCCTTTGAAGGGCAGACTGAATTGAGGCACGATTCATAGCGCGGCCAGAGCACAAGTTGGAAAGTCCTATATGGATCGATCCTACTAGGCCGCGCTGTGCCACAGGAGCACGGTCTGGTTGTGCAAGCGGCCTGTAACCGCTAGGTCGTCGGTTCAAATCCAACTTGTGGCTTCATATGCTCATGAGGTAAGATGAAACGCATAGATGAAACTGGGATGGTTGAAAAGACATGCCGCGGATGCAAAAGAACTTTGCTCCTCTCTAAATTCTTTAAATATAATATAAATAAAAGAAATTGCCATAAGCCCCGATGTAAAGAGTGTGAAGCTGCAGAACTAAGAGAACGTCGGAATAGACCGGGTGGCAAGGAACAATATGCACAAATTGCAAGGAATTGGAGGCATCGCACAGGAAGGACGCGGCCAATGCAGGACGCAAAAGATTGCTCGGCATTTCTAGGGGTTGTCGTGGCCGAGAGGGTTCTATCAACGTTTTTCACTAATATCCAAAGAATGCCATATGGTAACCCAGGCTATGATTTCCGTTGTGGTAAAGGCTTCAAAATAGATGTGAAGAGTGGATGTAGGAAAACCCGTGAAGGCAGTGCTGATCAATGGCATTTCGAGATAAGACTGAATAAGACGGCAGATTATTTTCTTTGTTTAGCGTTTGATAATCGCGAATCTCTCAATCCTGAGCATGTTTGGCTAATACCTGGAAATGTTGTCAATAACAAGCAGTTATTGTCTATATCAGAATCTCGGATTGATAAGTGGTTACAATTTGAGCACTCAACGAGCAAAGTAATCATTTGCTGTCACAAACTGAGAGGGGCGGCTTAAATGGCAATCAAGTTCATTGAGGATTTAAAACGAGCGCTGCGTGCCCCCAACCCAAAAATCGTCGGCGGACAATCTGAGATTCAACCAATTTTTTCGTTTGCCGGACAACCAGTTGTGCCTTCCTTGGCGGAGCCTGATTTTAAGCGACGCCCCTCCACAGTGGCAGACCTTAAGGCAATTTTAGAGCATCCCGCGGTGGATCGAAATATCAACGCCCTTGAGCAAATCTGTTTTTCCGGTTGGAATTTCAAGGCCGTCCCACCAGACGATTTTGACTCAAAGAAGAACAGCGATGTGATCAAGCAAGTTACGAAAGCTCTTTGGGAGTTTAATAAAATTTGGAGGATAGAATCCCACCTTCGCGAAGCCTTCTCCGAAGTCTTAGCTTATCGGTATTCTCCTTATGAGCTTGGAATGGGCAATGTGGGTAAGTGGGTTGTGCCGACTTATTTTGAACATCTCCAGGCGTATTCTTTTGGCCGTTCCTCATCACAATTCTCTAGCGACATAGACGCTAACTACGTCAGGGACGGCCTGCTGAAGGGGATAGTCTACGAAGGGAAGGAGCGCAAGCCTCGACTCTTCCAGAGTCAATCAGGAATGGCAGCAGAGCCGGTAGAGATCCCATCCGAAAATGTATTCATGGTAATGGACCCCGCCGTGCGTATCCCTGATGGAGCAAGCTATCTCGCAGGCTTAGTAGGAACAGTCCTGAGCCACAATGATGCAAGGGCGGCAACCAACCAGGTAATCGCCAGGGCCGGGGCTCCGGTAGCAGAGTACCATGTCCAAAAGGCGACGGAAGAAGAACTTGGCTATGCAGAACCGACCGCTACCACTACCGGAGGAGATACGGATGCAGGGGCGGCAGAATACGGTTGGAAGTGGAACTATGCCGTGAATCTGGCCAAGCGACAGAGCCGCGTTAATAGGGTTGTAGTCCCCGGTGATATCGATATCATCTGGCCTGATCTCAAGCTGGCCCTTAATCCCTTAGAGCCGGATCATTATTTTATTCAGGAAATTATAGATCACCTGGTCCCGGTGGATGTGCTCAAGCAGATGGGAACCAGCCTATCAAAGAGCAGTAAAGAGCTTCTGGTCTATATTCAGCTCATCATGGGCGGTTACAGGGAGCTGATCGGGATGCCGTTCATGGATCTCATGACGTACATCCTGAATATCAACGGTTACGAGGGCTGGTTTGTCGAACCTGTCTGGATCAACCTTACTCCTCCAGATGTGGCACAGGACAAAACCCATTCCCTGGAAACGCTCAAGGCAGGCGGAATCACGATCAGGAGGTACTATAAAGAGACAGGTCGCGATCCTCTAGACGAGGAGAACAAAGAGCTGGAAGAACTCTATGCAGAGCAGGCGATCAGGTTCGGAAAACCAATGGCTCCGCAGATTCAAGGGATGCAGGCCATGTCAGCCAGCGCGAATATAGATTCCATGGAGATGCTTCTGGATGCCAAGAAGGGCGGTATGATGAAGATCCTAGATGACTACGGCTATTTCGATTTCAAGAAGAAAGAAAAAGTGAAAGAGAAAGAGAAGGCGGAATCTTGATAACAATTACTTGGACCGGAGAGCTTGAGGAGCTTCCCAAACTACAAGCGGCTATCAACGGGGTTATGCAAGCTCTAAATCAAAGAGCGGACGTAGAAGAACGTAGCAGAACTACGTTCAAAGTAGAAAGCTCTCCGACAGCCATATTTGAGGAAGCACAAATAGCCGAAATTCTCAGGCTGAGATCAGAAGACAAGATGCCAACTGAGATAGCAAAAGAGTTAGGGATATCCGACGCCCGTAAGGTCCAAGGCATAATTCGCAGTCACAAATTCCAAAAGATGGCCGAAGAGAAGCCAGCGGTAGCAAAATCAGAACCAGAACCAGAACCAGAACCAAATCCAGCCGCAATTCCAGAAGCGCCAAGTGTAGAACCGATCAAACCGGCTATAGTCGAACCTGATAAACACAAATCAATCGGCATAGCCAAACTGGAGCTAAGGATGTATGATCTTCACAAAAAAGGATTAAAGCCACAGGAGATCATAGACCAAATCTTTGAGGAAGGGCACAATGTTTCTGAGGGATTGCTTCGGAGCCGTCTTAGGGCGATGGGCGTGAAAGCATGAAAGCTCCCCAAATACCGCAGAAAATAGCGCAGATCAAGGATTTTGTAGATAAGAATCCTGGATGTACTACTTACGAGATTATTCGGGCATTCGATATCTCTTACAGGCAGATGATTTACTATTCAGCCTATACCGGCGTCATAAAAGCAGAAAAGGATATCCGGCAAAAGAGAGGCAATATATATTTTTCGATGAGCAGAGATCATGTCTACTGCCGATGCTTATCAGAAAAAGAAGGGGTGCCTGAATGAGCCAATCAAGGCGGCACGGTGCATATCAAGGAAAGTTAACTCATTTGCGCCAAACGAAAAGTAATATTCGACTTAGGGATTTGAGATCAGCCAACAAAGAAAAGGAGCGCAATGAATTGGGGTTTAAATGATCGAGAAGCCTAAACCCATCTCAATCAAATCCAGAAAGGCCAAAGCCAGAGGCTTGCAAAATGAGATCAAAGACGATATTCAGCGCTGTTTTCATCTCTCAGACTTTGACGTAAAGTCTTCGTCAATGGGTCTGCAAGGTGCAGATATTCAACTCTCTATGGAGGCCAAGAGACGTTTTAATTTTGCAATAGAATGTAAACACCGAAATTCTTTAAATATTTGGGATGCACTGGAACAAGCACAAAATCATTCTAAAACGGATTCAACCAAACCAATTCCGCTTATGGTTTTCAAGAGGGATAGATCAGCGATTTACGTAGCTCTGAAATGGGATGATTTTCTCAAAATTTATATGAAACAAATGTAACAGAAAGCGAGTATAACATGAAGACGGAATCCAGCAAACCTAAAAAAACAGAGAGAGAAACTTTAGCTTTCGAAGCCGTATTGAATGCACATAATTTCTTAAAAGGGATTGAGCAAGGGATTGAGCAAAAGAAGAGTATGCCTTGGAAAGGAAAAAGATGGTGGTAATTATATATCCATATTGTCAACTACCACAACCTGAAGGATGTGGCTTGCGACTACGCAAAAAGTCGTGTCGCGTTTGGCCGGTTGACTCCAGACTTGCGAGGTCTTGATGCTTCATAGATTTATCTCTACTCTACG
>Ga0315295_10001901_pt1 | contig 17779 bp, 17 predicted proteins | sample YL17G14_0_MG_FD_204453 | JGI IMG/M metagenome (GOLD analysis project Ga0315295, IMG submission 204453) | Sediment microbial communities from Yellowstone Lake, YNP, Wyoming, USA - YL17G14_0 | ecosystem: Environmental > Aquatic > Freshwater > Lake > Sediment | place: USA: Wyoming | collected... | reverse complement strand
AAAGAATATTTTGGGTATTCAAAAATGATTTTTGCATCTTCTAAGGTAATATCGCCATTGTTTTTATACTTTACCGTATATTCAATTTCATCTAATGCCTGGGCTTCTGTTGGCCCTAAAATTTCTAATTTTAAAATTTCTTTTGAATAAATGTTTTTTTGATAAAACCAAATACTAACTAAGCCGGCAATTGTAACCAGAATAATAAGGGGAATTATAAATTTTTTTCTGAGACGTCTCATATTATTAATGATTCAATTTTATTCTAACAATTATTTAATTAATTCCAAAACCGAAGAAAGATATTCTTTGGAAATTAAGGCCAAAGAATTAATATACTGGGGTTCAATTTTTAATTTAGATAAAGTTTGCCAATCTTTCTTAAGAATAACTCTTAATATTTTGACTATTTCTATCTTAATCTCTTTGGTAGGTTTTACGCCTTCAGAACAATTTTGGCAAATTATTCCTTTCTCTTTTTGACTAAAATAAATTTTTTCGGGTTTTAATTTCTTTTGGCAAATGGCACACTGATAGATTTCCGGCTGATAGCCTAAAATAGAAAGGAAGTTCCAGAGAAAATAGTAATAACTCAGTGATAAGCGATCTCCGACAAGCGACAGGGTATCTAATCTTCGAAAGGTTTCATTTAATAATTGCCAAATTTTTTCATCGGCCTCTTGACCTCTAATTAGATTATCTAAAATTTCAGAAATTTTGTAAGCAATTCTTAATCTTAATGGATTTTTTCTTAAATTTTCAAATTTACTGATTGAAATAGCATCAGTTAAAGTTTTGTAGGCCTTTCCCTGGATAAACTCGATTTCACTTAAGTAAAAAATATCAGCCCCTGATCTTAATTTTGAGGAGATTTTTCTTATCGCCTTGCCCAAAATCTCCAATTTCCCAAGGTCTTTGGTATAAATTGTAAATAATTGATTAGTTTCTCCCCTGTCTTCTTTCTTTAAAATTAATCCTAGGGTTCGGTAATGAGTGAACATCTTGCCGTTTTATTTCTTTCCCGAGCCCCACATCTTCTTTGCTATCTCCATATCTTCTCTTTTATCAAATTTATCAAAGGGTTTGGCTTTATCTTCTTCTTTCGTCATCGCCGTTTTAATCCTCCCTGGCTCATTTCTGGATTTTTCGATAGAAGTGCCCCATTTAGCAGGATTAGACAACGTCTTTTCGTATTCTTTTATTTTATCAAATGTCACGCGGCCATGGGTTATCCTCCTAACATCATTAGCATTGTCTCTTAACCATTTTCTGTTTTCTTCATGAGTGGCTCTGCCATCTCCGTAATAAGCAGTAGTGTCTTTTTCTTTTTTGGGAGGGGGCAATTTTGAAAAACTGCCCAAGGGTTTCCCCTGGCCAAGCGCTTGTTTTTTATCAGTAATAGACATAAGTTAATTTTTTTTAATTGCTAACCATAAATTTTGTTGGTCGACCTTTATTTCTTTTTTAATATTCAATTTCTGTTCTGTCTTCCCAGATTGAAAATCTTTAATTTTCCCTTCTTTCAGAATAATTTTTTTATTCTTCTTCAATAACTCTTCCAACGAATGGTCACCGGAATATCTCACTAAAATTCTATCTTCCGGTTTTAATCTTGCTGCTTTTCGCATCTCCTGAATATGGCGAATAACTTCTCTGATTACTCCTTCTTCTTTGAGCTCCGGAGTAATCTTTGTATCCAATTTTAGAGTTTTGCCAAAAGTAATCTTCTTTACATTAACTTCTTCTTTAATGAGCCCTAATAACTCTTTTTCATTTTTTAATTCGTAGTTTGTAATCTGTAATTCATTTAACGGCTGACGTACTTTTATTCCCGATTTTGCTCTTTCTGCCAAGGCAAGAGTTACTATTTCTCTGACTTCCTCCATTTTCTTTTCAAGTTTTTCATCAATCAATTTTTTACTGATTTTTGGCCAATCGGCTAAGTGTACCGAATCAGCTTTATTTTGGAGATTTTTATAAATTTCTTCCGAAAGAAAAGGAATAAAGGGAGCGCAAACTATTGACAGTTCAAAAAGGACATATCCTAAGGTTTTTGAAGCATTTTCAAATTCTTTTTTACTTTCTGGCTTTTGAAATCTTCGGCGAGACCGACGGATATACCACTGCGAAAAATCATTGATAATAAAGTTTTCTATTGAACGAGCGGAAGAAACCACATCATAATTATCTAAATTATCACTTACCTCGGAAATTAAATTATGTAATCTGGAAATAATCCAGTTATCAAGAATATTTAGCTTTTTAATAGCGAGTTCTCTAGAAGTTTTATAATAAGATTCTGTTTTTTTCTCTTTTCTATAAGTGTCGTAAAATACAAAACAATTCCATAAAATTATAATAAACCGCTTTAAGGCTCCGTCAACATCTTTTTCTGAAAATAATTTTGAGTCGCCGGGTTGATTTACGGTGTAGAAATACCAACGAGTGGCATCTGAACCATATTTTTCAACAATATACCAAGGATCAACAATGTTTCCTTTTGACTTTGACATCTTTTCTCCCTTTTCATCTAAGACATGACCTAAGGAAATGACATTTTTGTAAGGCGTTCCAAAACCCAGCAAGGTTGAAATTGCCAAAAGCGTGTAAAACCAGCCTCGAGTTTGATCAATGGCTTCGGAAATATAGTCGGCAGGAAATTGAATTTTTTGGTCTATCAGATTTTTACCCTCAAAAGGATAATGATATTGAGCAAGGGTCATACTTCCCGAATCAAACCAGCAATCAATTACCTCGGGTGTTCTTTCCATTAAATTTTCGCACTTTTTGCAATAAAATTTTATTTCATCAACAAAAGGCCTATGAAAATCCAATTCCATCTTTTCGTTATGGGGGAGGTTCTTAAATTCTAATTTTCTCAGTTCTCCTGTTTTTATTTCTTTTTTCCTAAGAATAATTTTGAAAAATTCATTGAAGTTATAACCATAAGTTATTTTTTCAAACAAGGTTATTGGACGTTGGTGGCTGACAATTAAAATATTTTTTCCTTGGTATTTTTTTTCAAGTTCCTTAAAAAAACCGTACATTCTCTTTTCTATGTCTGTATAATCTTCTCCTTTAGGTGGAGCTATCTGGAATCTCTTTTTGTAATATTCCAAAGGAGAAAGCTTTCTTTCTTTATCCCAAAACTTACCTGCTTCTTTTATTTGTTTTCCGTTAAAAATTCCTACATTAGCCTCTCTTAGTCTTTTATCAAACTTTGGCGCTATCTCTAATTCCTTTCCTACAATTTCAGCGGTTTGTTTTGTTCTTAAAAGGTCGGATGAGAAAATTAAATCAATCACCGAGTCTCGCTTCGCGAGGCGAGGTGGAAGATGAGACGAAGTCTTAACGACCTTTCCATTCTTTAATTTTTTAGCCACTTCTTTGATTTGTTCCTTACCTTTTTTAGTCAGAGGGTCATAAATTTTCTCCGGCCAACAATTAACCAGGCCTTTTTTAACAGAGAAACATTCTCCATGTCTTAAAATAAAATATTTGTTATTAGAAAATTTCTGTGACATTAAATCTTTCTTACTCCCAATGACTTCCAAATTGTGGCATTTTTTACATTGCCAAACTGGTAAAGGCGTTCCCCAATATCTTTCTCTGGAAAAGGCCCAATCTTTAATTTCTCTCAGCCATTCCCCAAACCTACCCTCTTTTAAATGAGATGGAATCCAGTTGATTCTTTGATTATTTTCAATCAATTTTTTCTTTACCTTTTGCATATCAATAAACCAACTCTGTTTCCCATAGTAAAGTAGGGGTGAATCACACCGCCAGCAAAAAGGATAATCGTGTTCATAAAGCTCTTCAGTAAAAAGAAGGTTATTTTTCTTCAGGTGGCTGATAATTAGATTTTCTGTTTCTTTATCTTTAACATGCAAGCCGGCCAATCCTTCCCCTGATCCCTCAATAAATCTCCCTTCTTCGGTAACGGTATGAAAAGTCGGCAACCCGAATTTTTTTCCCAGATTATAATCGTCTTCTCCGTACATCGGAGCTATATGCACCATTCCTGTTCCTTCTTGGATGGTAACGAAATCAGTAGGATAAACTTTATAAGAATTTTTCGATTTTAATTGAGGAATCTCAAATAAAGGTTTGTATTCTAAGCCCAAAATTTCTTGACCCCTCAGTTCTTTTATTATTTCATAATTTGCGCCCAAAATACCTGTCCTCTCTTTTGCCAAAATTATTTTTTCATTATTAATTTTGGCCAGAATATAAGTAATTTCGGGATTTACCGCCACTGCTACATTTCCGGGCAATGTCCAGGGCGTAGTCGTCCAAACCAATAAATAAGTATTTTCAAATTCCTGGTTTATAACTTTAAATTTTACATATATTGCCGGCTCTTTGATTTTTTCGTAACCCTGGGCTACTTCGTGGCTTGAAAGACTTGTGCCGCATCTTGGGCAATAAGGAACAACTTTGTGGCCTTTGTAAATAAGCCCCGAACTCCAAATTTCTTTTATTATCCACCAAACCGTTTCAATATAATCATTGTCGTAAGTAATATAAGGATTTTTAAGGTCTAACCAAAAACCAATTCTTTTTGTCAAATCTTCCCAGTCTTTTTTGTAATTCCAGACTGATTCTTTGCATAGTTTGTTAAATTTGGCAATCCCAAAGTTTTCGATGTCTTTTTTATTTTTAAATCCCATTTTTTTCTCAACTTCCAGCTCTACCGGCAAGCCATGGGTATCCCAGCCGGCTTTTCGTAAAACCTTAAAACCTCTCATTGTTTTATAGCGGCATATAATGTCCTTAAAAACACGGCTCAAAACGTGATGAATCCCGGGCTTACCGTTAGCCGTAGGAGGACCTTCATAAAATACAAAATTTGGCGCCTTTTTGCGTCTTATCATTGATTTCTCAAAAATTCGATTTTGCTGCCAGAATTTTAGTATTCTTTTTTCTAATTTAGGAAAATTTATTTCCATTTTACATTTTCTCGGGTGCTGAAATACCCATTAAATTCAAAGTGTTTTTAAAAACTATTTTTGTTGCTGAAATTAAAGCTAAACGGGCTTGAGCTAATTCTTTATCATCCGATAACACTTGGCAGTCCCTGTAGAATTGGTGGAAAATAGTTGCTAATTCTATTGTATACTGAGGAATTATCTGTATTTGATAGCCTCTGGCAGTATCTTCAATAATTTCCGGCAATCTGATTAGTTGCTTGATTAAGTTAAGTTCTGAAGGATGAACTAATAATTTTAAGTTTGAATTTTGAAATTTGGAATTTGGAATCTTTCGCAAGATACTGCAAATCCTCGCATTGGCATATTGAATATAATAGACCGGGTTTTTTTCTGATTGCTGTTTAGCTAAATCTAAATCAAAATCCAAATGAGTATCGGCGGCCTTTGTTAAAAAGAAAAATCTTGCCACGTCCAAACCTACTTCATCTATAAGCTCATCTATTGTTACATAAATTCCCGTTCTCTTGGACATCCTGACCTCCTTACCTTTTTTAATAATCCTCACAAATTGCTGAATCAAGATATCAAATTTATCCTCATAGCCCAGGGACTTAACAAATCCTTTCAATCTGGCTATATCGCCGTGATGATCGGCGCCCCAAATATTAATTACTTTATCAAATTTCCTTTCAACGAATTTATTTTTATGATAAGCACAATCCAAGGCAAAATAAGTTGGTTCCTTGTTGGTCCTTAAAAGAACCCTGTCTTTATCGTCGCCAAACTGCGTTGATTTAAACCATAAAGCCCCTTCTTTTTCATAGGCCAGATTATTTTTTTTAAGCCAAGCTATAATTTTTTCTACCTTTCCCTTATCTCTAAGGTCGCGGCCTTCAGCAATCCAAATATCAAACTTAATTCCCATTTTCTTGGTAGTTTTTTTAATTTCCTCAATGATAATCTGGGCCGCTTTCTTTCCTATTTCTCTAGGATCGCCTCCGTCAAGTTTTTTGGCCAACTTGTCGATATATTCACCTTTATATTCCGCCAAATCATCTTTTAATACAGAATGGCCCAAAACATCAATCTGCCCTCCGGCATCGTTAAAATAGTATTCTCTCGTTACTTTCCACCCAGCCTTCGCCAACACATTAGATAAAACATCTCCGATAACTCCGCCGCGAGAATTACCGACAGTCAAAGGCCCTGTAGGATTGGCAGATATAAACTCTACATTTACTTTTTTACCTTTTCCGATTTTCAAATTGCCGAATTTGTCTTTTTCTTTTAAAATCTCTTCAACCTGCTTTTGTAAATATTCTTTTGAAATAAAAAAATTAATAAAACCGTTTTTTACCTCAATCTTTTCTAAAATGGTCGAAGAGAATCTTGTTATGGCATTGGCGACTTCCTGGGGATTCTTTTTAAGAATCATCGCTATATTGGTGGAATAGTCGCCGAAAGCTGGCCCTGCCGGATGCTCTATTTCAACCTCAGCCTCTTTGCCGTAAAGGTCTTTTATCGCCCTTTCTGTCAATTTTTCAATTTCTTCTCGTATCATTGGCTTCATTTTATCTTAATTTTTGCTAAAATGGAAGGGATGAAGGTGTTGGCCGAGAACCCCGAACCAATCCTCGCTTCGCTCGGATGGTACGGGGCAGGTAAAAAAGCTTAAATTTATGGTAGTTCTTGCTGAGAATAAAAAAGCATACTTTAACTATGAAATCCTGGAGAAATTTGAGGCGGGGATTTCTTTAATTGGTCAGGAAGTAAAATCAATAAAGACAAGGGGATTAAACCTGGCTGGTTCTTATGTGGTTTTAAAAGGACTCACAAAGAGCGGACGCCTCGAGGCATTTTGGATTGGCGCAAAAATCTCTCCTTATCAACCGAAAAATACACCATCAAGTTACAACCAAGAAAGGACTCGAAAACTTCTTTTAAAAAGAACAGAAATTAATTATTTAATCGGGAAAATCAAACAAAAAGGCTTGACTTTAATACCACTTCAGATATATACTAAAAATGGAAAAATCAAATTAGAATTTGGAGTAGCTCAGGGAAAGAAAAAATTTGATAAAAGAGAATTAATCAAAAAACGGGAGGTAAAAAAAGAAATCCAAAGAGCTTTGAAAGGGGGCGAGAAGTTTTGACGGAAAATTAACCAGGATAAGCAAGTTGAGCATTCTCAAATCTCATAAAACTTTGAGAAACTGAAATAAGTGCCAACTTATTCCAAAAACCTGCTCTAGTGTATGCGTAAGCGTCGCTAAGGGCAGCATCCTATCCATTGATTCTCGATAGGTGGAATCAGGGTGTCATAATATCGAGATAGATAGCTCCTTTTTGTCTAGAAATGCTATCAAAGCAAAATAGACTAAAGTAGAAAGATTTTGCCCAATTTATTACTTTCTACCGCTTTACTAAACTGGGACATGCTTGTAGATTCATCTCTGGAAAAATTTCCGGATGAGGGTCCAATACCCTCCGCCTCCACTAAAAAACAAAAAACCATTCCTAAACGACCACAAGTCAACAATCAAATAAGGGCTGCTCGGGTTAGATTAATTGATGAAGCTGGAAAACAGTTAGAAATTGTCAATTTAAAAGAGGCGCTCCAGATGGCTCAGGAGCGCAATTTAGATTTAATCCAGGTTACTGAAAAGGTAGAGCCGCCGGTTTGCAAGATAATGGACTATGGAAAATATCTTTACTGGCTCCAGAAAAAAGAAAAAGGCTCCAAAGCCAAGGGTGGTGGAGACTTGAAAGGAATAAGATTAGGTTTTAATATCTCCTTGCACGATTTAGAGACTAGAGTTCACCAAGCCGAGAAATTTTTAAACAAGGGGGATAGAGTAAGAGTAGAAATGATATTAAGAGGAAGAGAGAAAGGACTGCCGGAAGTTGCCAAAAATAAAATTAATCAATTTATCGAAATTTTAGAAAAATTAATTCCCATAAAAATTGAAAGGGAATTAAAAAGAGAAACAAGAGGCTTTATAATGATTATCACAAAAGCATGAAAACTCGAAAATCCATATCAAAACGTTTTAAAATTACAAAAACCGGTAAGGTCTTCAGAAGATTAACCGGTCTTGACCATTATCGGGCTAAAAAATCTGGAAAACGAATCAGAAGGGGTCGAAAATGGATTCCAGTTTCCAAGCCCGAAGCCAAAAAAATTAAGAAATTAATTAATATTTAACTATGGTACGTGTGAAAGGTGGAAAATTTTCTCAAAAAAGAAGAAAGCACTTATTAGAATATGCCAAAGGTTTTCGTTGGGGAAGAAAATCAAAATATAGGGCGGCAAAAGTAGCTTTAATGCATGCCTGGGAATATGCTTATCGGGACAGAAAAGCTAAAAAGAGAGAATTTCGACAACTTTGGCAAATCCAGATTAATGCTGCTTGTAGACAACAGGATCTTTCTTACAGTAAATTTATTCATGGCTTAAAGAAAAACAAAATTGAACTCGACCGGAAAATTCTATCCCAACTCGCCCGAAATTATCCTCAAATTTTTGAAAAAATAGTAGAGAAGGCAAAAGGTTAAAAAAGAAGAAATTAAAAGAAAAAAAACAGGCTCACTTATTGGTGAGCCTTTTCATTGAGATAATCTCATTTCGACAACGGCCACATTTTTAGTCCAAATCCTACCGGCCTTCCATAGATCCTTAACCTCTTCAATTTCCAACTCAACTAATTGAAGAATGTGAAGATTGTTCTCGAGACTTCGATTCGGGCATTCCTTCTCGTCAAAATCGGTAAGTGCCCCACAATGGCTACACTTTTTCCATTGTTGTTTGGGCATTTTTCACCTCCTCTTTTATAAATTGGGAATATTGTCTATTTTATTTTACCACGCTTTCTTTTTTAAATCAAATAGGCCGAATGTCGGCTTCTTCTTGCAGTTCTTTTATATTTTTGAATCCTTGTTTTTGGAGGCTTTGTTTAACACCGACGATAAGTCTGGGAAGAAAATCATGGCCTGAGCCTCGATAAGGAACTTTAGTCACTATTCCTTCGGCAATTTTTATTTTTACTTTATCTACAGCGTATCTGACGGCTGAAGTGCCTTCCATTGCCTCCAAAGATCCCATTCCTCGATATTTTTTTACCATTCGGTTTTCTTTGTAATCAAATTCTTTTTCACCGGGCGATTCATCTAAACCGGCCAATACCGAACCCATCATCACCGTCTGAGCTCCCAAAGCCAAGGCCTTAGTTATGTCTCCTGGTTTTGCTATATTCTGGCTTATATCATCAAGAATTTTTATTCCACCATCAGCAATTAATGGCACAAATCCATATTTTGATTCTAATTTTTTAGCTTCTTGACAGCAATCCAAGACAGCTGAAGCCTGAGCCCTCCCTGTGCCTAACTCTTGCTGAGTAATACAGGCAGCTCCTGGCCCCATGCCAATTTTAATAGCGTCACAATAATCAAACCCTTGTTCAATTATTTTTCTGACCACTTCAGCTGAAGCAACATTTCCCATGATTACATCTAAAGTTGGGAAGTTTTCTTTGCAATATTTGGCGATTTCTAATTGTTCTTTAAAAACGACGCTTGCCTCAATATTAATTCCGTCTGCATCGGCATCAAATGCTTTTCCAATTCTTTCTTTGGCTAACTTTAATCTCCCCTCGATAGCAATAAAGGTTCTCAGTTGTTTGTTTTCATCTTTGGTTGCTAAAGGGTAATTTTCATTTTTTCTTAAATCTGAATCGGTCACCAAAGCCACTATCCTGTCCTCCTCATCAATAATCGGCAAGGTATCGAGGTTATTTTTTCTTATTATTTCATTGGCTTTTTTCAAGTCGTTTTTGTCAGCTGTTTCTGACTTATTGGCAACTATCAATCTTTCTCTCGGTGTCATTACTTCCTTTAATTTTGTCTCCATGTCTTTTCGGTATCTGACATCACGGTTAGTAACAATTCCCACTAACTTTGAATTTAAAGTTCCGTCTTCCGTTATTGGTACGCTAAAAAATCCGTATTTATCATTAACATCATAAACATCTTTAATTGTATTTTGGGGAGATAAAACAACCGGATTAAAAACAAATCCGGCTTCAAACCTTTTTACCTTTTCTACTTCTTCAATTTGTTCATTAATAGTTGGAAAGTTATAGTGAATAACACCTATTCCTCCGTAAAGAGCCAAAATAATTGCCATTTCGGCTTCGGTAACCGTATCCATAGGAGCTGAAACAAAGGGAGCTTTAAGTAGTATTCGTTTAGTAAAATGAGTAGTCAAATCAACCTCATCCCTTTCAAAATCGGGCAGGCGATTAGGAATTAAGGTAATGTCTCTATACCAGAATTCCTTATTTATTAAATCTGGATGTAATTTTGCCATGGGAATTAATACTTCGACGCGGCTCAGTATTAATCCTGAGCTTGCCGAATGGATCTATTATTATACCTTCTTTTTTTAATAAGGCAATTTTTCTTTTTGCTCCGTATTTGTATCCGCCGATTCTGCCATCTGACCTTATTACTCGATGACAGGGAATTTTGGTCCGCCAGCTGGCGGATTGATTTAAAACATTTCCTACTGCCCGCCAAGCCCGGGGCGAACCCGCCAGTTTGGCAATTTTTTTATAAGTTAATACTTTTCCTCTCGGAATTTTTCTTACAATTTTATATACCCGAGCCGCAGCGAAGGATGAAAAAGAGAGTCTATTCTCTTTGACGACTCGTTTTTGAAAGGAAGTTATTCGCTTTTTTGAGTATTTCTTTGGCATTTTTAAAAGTTAATTTTTCCAAGGCTTTTTCATAAGGCAACCATTCATAGTCAATGTGTTCTTCAGAAATTTTTACATCTCTGGTTCTTGTTTCAGCCAAATAAAAAGTGACGAATTTTAAAATGTTTTTACTCTCCCATTTAAAAAAATATTTAATGGTTTCCTTAAATCCTTCTATAAGTTCAATATTCTTTAATCCGGTTTCTTCTTCAACCTCTCTTTTAACCGTATCTTCCAGTTTTTCCCCTTTTTCAATGTGTCCTTTTGGTAAATCCCAATATTCCTTCGGCGATTTAGTATTTGATGGATAATGTAAAAGAAGGTAAAAAATTTTATCTCCTTTACCCTGAGTCACATCGAAGGGCTCCTTTCTAAAAATTATTGCTCCGGCTGATTTTTCAATTGGCATGGTGGTGATATTTTACTTAAAATATTTTAATAATTTTTCTAATGGCCAACAATTTATAATATCTTCTTTCTTGGCCCAGCCGCGGCGGGCCTGGGCAATACCAAATTCCATAAACCTCATTTGGTCTTTATGATGGGAATCGGTATTAATTATCATTTTCACGCCGACTTCTTTTGCCCTTCTGATATTTTGGTCATTCAAATCTAATCTTTCAGGATAAGAATTTATCTCTAAAATTGTGCCCGTTTCTTTAGCTACTATCAAAATTTTGCCAAAATCAATTTGATATTCGTCTCTCCTTTTCAAAATTCTGCCCGTGGGATGAGAAATGATGTCAACGTGCGGATTTTTCATTGCTTTAATCATCCTTTCTGTCATCTTAGTTTTTTCCATCTTAAAGTTAGAATGGATCCCGGCAATTACATAATCTAATTTTTTAAGGGTTTCATCTTTTATATCAATTGAACCATCATTCAAAATATTAGCCTCGCAACCCTGTAATATTTTGAACCCCGCGCCGGAACCTTTGGTTCGGTACGGGGCAAGTTTTTCATTTAATTTGTCTATTTCTTTTCTTTGTTGGGCCAATTTTTTTTTATCCAATCCGTGTTCAATTCTTAAAAATTTAGTATGGTCGGAAATCCCTAAGTATTCGTAGCCAATATCCTGAGCTGCTTTTGCCATTACTTCAATCGAATTCGCTCCTCCATCCCAATTGGAATGGCAATGCAAATCGCCCCTGATATCTTTGTAATCAATTAATTTTGGCAATTTATGCGAAAGGGCAGCATTAATTTCTCCCTGGTCTTCTCTCATTTCTGGCGGCATCCAATCCATTCCAAGAGTTTTATAAATTTCTTCTTCGGTCTTACCGGCAATCATTTTTGGTCCGCGAAACAAACCATATTCCGAAAGCTTCAATCCCAAATCTTGAGCAATTTTTCTAGTAGCGATATTATGTTCTTTTGAGCCGGTAAAATATTGAAGGGCTGAACCATAACTTCTGGCCGACACCACCCTTATATCCATATCAAAACCCTCTTTCGTTCTAACCGAGGCCTTTGTCGTGCCTTTGCCCCAAATTTTAACAACTCCCGGTAAAGAAACAAAAAAATCCATCACCTTTTGAGAATTTTTTGAAATAACCAAGAAATCAACATCACCAATGGTTTCTTTCATCCGCCTGACAGAACCTGCCGAATCAACCTTCTCCACCGCCTTTAAACTTTTTAATTTCTGACAGACTTCTTTTACTTTTGGCAAAATCTCTCCTAATAGAAATCTACCCTTTGATCTTTTCAAAAACTCAATTCCTTCCAAAATGTTTTTTTCAGTTTTTTCTCCAAAACCGAATAAAGGAGAAATTTTATGGGATTTGGCTGCTTTTTCTAAATCTTTTAAATTTCTGATTTCTAATTTTTGATATAAAACTTTTATTCTTTTGGGGCCCAAGCCTTCAACCCGCATTAACTCTTCCATATTTACTGGCGTTTTCTTTTTCAGGGTCTCATAATATTTTATTTTCCCGGTCTTTAGATATTCTTCAATTTTGTCGGCGATGCTCTCGCCCACTCCGGGAATTTTTAATAAGGCCTCTCTGCCTCCTTCTTTGTAAATTTCCTCAATATCTCGCTCCAAGGTCTCCAAAGTAATGGCTGCCTTTTGATAAGCATAGGGTTTAAATGGCATTTCTTCCATCTCTAAGTAATCAGCGATTTCGTAGAAAATTTTAGCGAGTTCCTGATTTTTCATATACCGAGATTTTAATTATAAAATCGAGGTTGGTGAAGATGAAAATAAGATTCTCATCACCTTTTAAAATGGCTTTTCGCTCGGCGGGACTCGAAGAGCAAAATGATCTCGATGAAAAAGTTTATCTTGAATTAAAAGTAAAACTGAAGTGGAAATTATCCCAAAAAAGCTCACTAAAACAAAAACGGCCTTGAATCCTAAAATACTAGCCAATATTCCGCCAAAAGCGGCGGCTATACCTGCGGCAAAGCCGATTCCTGTGCTTTCAATGCTCCAGGAAAATGCCTCCCATCCTTTATCAATATGCCTGGTAAAGATTGCCGACCAAGTGGGAACAACACAGGCCATAGCCAGACCTCTGATAAATTCAAGTAAAAATATTTGCCAGGGATGAGTAGAAAAAATATAGCCAAGGGGAATTAAATTGGCCAAATACATGCCTCCAATTAAAAACTTAAAATCATCTTTTTCGCCCTTAGTCACATCGAGAAAATGAGCAATAAACGGTTGAACCACTGATTTTGCAATCCAATAAGTTGCGGCAATAAAACCGACCATCTCCAAAGTTCCTCCTTGAATTTGTCTGGTCAGGAATATTGCAAAAATAGGACCAATTAACCCCCAACCCGATTGAAGCAAAAAATCAGAAGTAATTAAAATTCTAATAACTTTATTAATCATAAATTTGTTACTTTTTTTAAAAGCGCCTTTTTTGCTAAACCCCATCCTATTTGAAATAAAAATATTACTCCAACTAAAGCAACTGTTAACTCCGCTCCCCGAATAATCATAGTATAAACGGTGGCAGCGGGAGCACCCAAGCCCAGAGAATTAAAAGCAATTGTCTGGACTGCCTCGTGAGAACCTAAGGCAGCTGGAATCGGAATTATCACCGCTATATAAGTGAAGCTAAGAAGAGAAAGGGCAAGCAAACCTCCTAAATTTTTCCCCAAAAACAAAATTAAAACCCAGGCTCTTATATACATTATAAAGGCCCTTAAAAAAGTTAATCCAAAACTTTTCCACATTGGTTTTTTTCTTAGTCCAAAAAAATTAAAAATTTCTTTTTCGGTTTCCAAAATTGAATTTGCGTGATTATGATTTTTCAAACCGAGAAATCCAAGGATAAACCTGGCCATACTTTCTCTTCTAAGAGCTTTAAAATAAAAAAAGGCTATTACTAAGGTAAAAAACAAAAATATCACGCTAAAGATTATTAATAAGCTTTGCGAAGGGAAACCAATTTTATAAAGAAAAAATAAAATTCCCAAAAAAACAACCACCAAATTAACGGAGTACTCTAAAATCAAATCTATAAATCCCGAAGCTATTCCTTTTAACCAAGGTACTGATTTTTTTTCTTTTAAAGCATATGCGCGAAAAACTTCAGCGCCCAAAACTAGAATCGGAGCCAAAAACATTATTGAATAACCGGCTATAGAGGGTTTTAAAAGGTCCTTAAAAGAAATTTTAACTTCTTCGCCCTTTAAAATCTCTTTCCATTTCCAGGTTCCAATTATTGCCATCAGTACTGTCAGGCACAGAATTATTAATCCTTGCCAGCCAGTAAAAGATGAAAAAGCATCTTTTATCGCTTGCCAACCGATAAATTTTAAAATCCAAATAAACAACCCTAATCCAATTAAAAAAGAAAGTAAAAAAAGCAGGAATTTTTTCATGTTTTGTTTATAACATATTATACTCTTTTCCTGTCTTAAAATAAAATAGTCGAAGATCTATTTTTAAGAGGTATTTATTAAGCTATAGTGAATATTTTAAAAATTTGAATCTTTATAAATTTTAAGTTAAAATAATTTTAGAAAATTATGAGCAGAACAATTTATCAAAGTTTATCAAAAAAAGAGATTGGAAATTGGCACAAAGAAAAAAATAAAGAGTGGGGGAAAAACGCTGATTTTTGGGTTAAAATTATTAGAAAAAATTTAGACCCCTATAGATTAAAAGTTACAAATAAGGCTATTTTAGAAACATTAAAGGGGGAAAAAAATATTAAAATTCTTGATTCCGGATGTGGCGAAGGATATCTTTCGCGTCTTTTAGCTAAAATGGGGCATCGGACATGGGCAATAGATTTCTGCCCAAATTTGATAAAAGCTGCTGAAAAGTTGGAGGAAAAAGAGCTTTTAGGGATTAAGTATCTTTTAGGAGACTTTCAGAAAACAAATTTCCCCGCTTCTTTTTTTGACGTGATTATTTCACACCAAACTATTAATGAAATTAAAAAACCAGAAATGGCTTTTAAAGAATTTTATAGAATTATTAAAAAAAGAGGCAGAATAATTTTGCTTTTTTTGCATCCTTGTTTTGAAATTGATCCTAAAAAATATTTTCAAAAAATAAAAATTGAGAAATCTTATTATTTAGTCTCGGGAATCAAATCACCTTCTCCTTACTTTTATTTACACTTACCCCTCTCAGAATGGATTGAATTATTATCAAAATCTGGATTCTTAATCGAAAAAATTAAAGAACCTCATCCTCCTCTAAATCTCATTAAAAAAGATAAATGGTGGAAAGAAAAATTCAAAAAACCTCTCTTTATCTTAATTAGCGCGGTCAAAAAATAATTTTTTTGGAAGAAACTTTTTCTCCATTTCTTCCATTAATTCAAGTAAAGTTTGGTCATCTATAAATTCTCTCATTTGTTCATACCAAGCTAAAATTGGAAATTTTCTATTTTGCTTAAAATATTGAAGAGCTTGTAAGTAAGTGACTAACCAATAAACTTGATTTACAAATTTTCCTTCCGGCATCTGTCTTTTTTTACAGTCATTCCAGAATTCAAAGATTTCTTTTTTAAGACTGATTGGTAGTTCTGAGATAATTTTTTTTAGTGCTTCCCTTTCTTTTCCATAATCTTTAAAAAATCTTTTTTCTTTTTCTTTCTGCAAAAATCTCGGCCATCTTTCTAATGTCTTTTTTGCGTTATTATTCGGAACGATTCCGTCATAGGGAGTAGTATCGCCGGCATATACCTCACAAATTTCATAAACTAAGCTCATTTTAATTAATTTTTCTAAATTTAATCTTTTTTTCTGGCCCAGAATCCAACTGGCTATTGTTAATAAAAAAATGTGTTCAGCTATCGTTTCTGGGTTTTTAACGTTTCGAAGCACCCAGCCGGTCCTCGGCATGGTTTTTAATTTACCAATTTCTAATAAAAATTTTAATTCTCCATCTACTTTTTTCTTTCCATAAAAATTTTTTTCTATTTTATCTAAAAAATTAATCAAAACTTGGTTATCTACCATATCTTCTACTTCTTCCCACCATCCAATTACTGGAGTATTTGGTTTTGAACCCCAATATTCCAAAGCCTGTAATAATGTTTCTACTTTATCCCCTTGTTTAACAAACTTTCCTTCTCGAGTTACCATTCTTTCATATTCTAACCAACAATTCATTATTTCTTTTTTTAAGTTGGGTTTTAAAAATTTTGTTAATTTTTGAATTGAATCTTTTTCTTTTTTAAATTTCACACTGTCTCTTTTTTTCTTCATTTTCAGAGGTAATCTAATCCATCTCTTCAAAACTTCTCTTCTCTTTTTAATATCTTTTGGCAATAATCCCCAATAGGGAGTCATATCGCCAACAAAAACCTCACAAAGATCGTGAACAAGGCTTATTTTAATAATTTTTTTCAGATTAAGTTTAGGCCTTACTTTCTGAGCTAAAATCCAATTCATTACAGCCACACGAAAAATATGTTGTCCAATCGTCTCGGGATTTTTAATCCCTAACCAAACCCAACCAGTTCTTGGCATCTTTTTTAATTTCCCAATCTCTAATAAAAAATTAAGGATGTCTTGCATAAAAGTTAAGCTAGGATTTCTCCTAGCTTAATAATATCACAATTAATAATAAATTTAATTCTTAAGATAAATATCTTATTTTTTTAATTCTATAAATTGTTTTAATCGGAGAAGAAACAACAACTTCATCCCCAACTCTATGACCTAAAAGTACTCGGCCAACCGGCGATTCATTAGAAATTTTACCAATGGCGGGGTTGGCTTCCAATGTTCCGACAATTTCAAATTCATCATTTTGCTCATCAACTTGAACTAAAATTTTAGCTCCCAAACCTACAATATTTTGTTTTTCTCTTGACGAAGGGATTTTAATTAATTCAGCATTCTTTAAGATATACTCTAATTCAGCTACTCTTGTCTCCAAAAAGCTTAAATCTTCCTGAAAAGAAAGATATTCTGGATTTAAATCTTCAGAATGCCAAATCTTGGGAGATTCTCCCTTGGTTTTTGAAAGTTTAAGATTTTTCAGGTCTTTATATTCCCTTTTTATCCTTTCTAATCCATCTTTAGTTAGATAAAACTTTTTTTCTACTGACATCGAGATAAATAATTAATTATTTACGAGAGGCGAGATGAATTATATATTCAGCGAGCATATTTTTTTTAAAAAAATCCCTTTTGGTTGAAGGGATTATTTGAATAAAGATTTTGTGTTAAATAATCCCTTCAATAAGTCATTCGGCCGAACAAAACAACAATTGAATAGGCCAATTTAAGAATAATTGAAGGTTTAGGATTATTTATTTTTTGAAAGTTTTTTTCTGTCATATCTTTCCTAATATATTAATTTTATTCTTTTAAAAAGTCTTGTCAAGACCCCTGAATATTATACTGTTTCTATATTAAGAGTTCTTTTCATTCTCGAAAATAATCTTTAATCTTGTTAATGATTTCTTGAGGAGTGTAATCGGTTTTTATTAAATATTCTTTAACTCCTAATTTTGTTGCCTGTCTCTTTATTTCCGGGTCATCATAATTAGAAAAGGCCACTACGGGAAGTGAAGAAACTTCCGGCTCATTTCTTAGCCAAGTTAAAAATGTAATTCCATTTTCTCTGGGAAGCAAAATGTCAAGGACAATTAAGTCTGGTTTTTCTTTTTT
>Ga0315295_10001900_pt1 | contig 17782 bp, 15 predicted proteins | sample YL17G14_0_MG_FD_204453 | JGI IMG/M metagenome (GOLD analysis project Ga0315295, IMG submission 204453) | Sediment microbial communities from Yellowstone Lake, YNP, Wyoming, USA - YL17G14_0 | ecosystem: Environmental > Aquatic > Freshwater > Lake > Sediment | place: USA: Wyoming | collected... | reverse complement strand
CGTCAAATTTTTCATCGGGCCAGCGCATTCCGTGTTCGGTAAGAGCGATGCCCTGAAGGTTCGCCTGCACGGCCTGATGGATAAGATCTGGGGGGCTGATGAAGGAGCAATCGGAGTAGGTACGGGTATGGAGATGAATATCGAAAGCCAGCATAAATAAATTTGAACCTTTTTGAGCCCAAGTTACTCTTCAGTTTTTAGCCTGCGAGTCACCGGCGAAATGAGCCGGGGTCCCAGTGTCGTGGCCTGGGGGTCAGGGCGATTTGTGCCGGCAGCCTCGGCCGGGAAGGAAGTGGGCCAAAAGATACAATTTTCTTCCGCCGAAGGAGGCGGGGTGCTCCTTCCCGCCCCATCCACGAAGAGAGCAGCGCCTCAGGATGCCAAGCGAAGCGCCCTGACCCCCAGGCCGTCTGAGAAGCTTGAATTATGATACGAATTTCCGAGACGCGACACTAGCGTTCCAGTGGGTATGCTAACACAGTAAATGAATATCCGTCGATACCCTTTAGGCGCTTGCCCTTCTTCACTTCTTATTTTCGTTCATGAATTCGCAACAATTAACCCGAACCAGGCGAGGAGACGCTGAGTCCCGCCGCTGGCGGAACAAATCGGCGGGAGGAATCTTATGTACTTTCCAATGGGGAATGGGGAAAAGTTCGGAAAGAGGCAGGCCCACGCCGGAATTAGGTTTTATTTTATGAACCAACTGTGTTAGATTGATCGAAGATTAGACGATCCCATCTGAATGCCCTTGAGCCCTTGAAATCTTTGCTTTCTCTTGAAAGCGACGGATGGATTATTCTTAACCTGAGAGGGGGTAATTCCCTTTTGTCGCGGCCCACGTACACGGACAAAGAATCCGGCTGAGGCGGGTCGGAATTGGCTGGGGAACGGCCTTATCCAGCCTCCCAGCCTTATTCGCAGGGGGTGAAAAGAAAATGTTCTGGCGCAGTAAAGAGATTCTGCAACGGCCCGAATGGTCGCTGGTCCGTGGACTGTATAAGTCCATGGGGTACAGTGATTATGATCTGGAACGGCCTTTGATCGGCATCGCCAATTCGTGGAACCGGGTGGTGCCGGGGCATTACAACCTGAATTTGGTTTCGGATTATGTCAAGCAGGGTGTCCACCAGGCGGGCGGGACTCCCGTGGAGTTTGGAGTCATCGCCGCCTGCGACGGAATCGCCCAGGGACACGCAGGGATGCATTACATCCTGCCGACCCGCGACTTGATCGCCAATGATATAGAGATGATGATTGAGGCTCATCGCCTGGATGCCGTTGTGCTTCTGGGCTCCTGTGACAAGATTGTCCCCGGCATGCTGATGGCGGCGGCCCGACTGGACGTCCCGGCGATTTTCGTGGCGGGGGGTCCTATGGCGGGCGGTTGTGAATTTGACGGGCGCGCCGCGGACATGACTTCGCTCACGGAAGGATTGGCCATGTTGAAGTCCGGGAGAATCGATGAAGAGGCCTACCGCCTGCTGGAAGATTGCGCCGGACCCGGCTGCGGCTCGTGTTCTTTCCTGGGTACGGCCAACACCATGTGCTGCCTGGCGGAGGGCCTCGGTCTGAGTTTGCCGGGTAGCGCGACCATCCCGGCCACCCAGGCTGACCGCCTGCGAACCGCCCAGGAATCCGGGCGTCAGATTGTCCGATTAGTCCAGCAGGGCATCACGGCCCGGCAGATCATCAACCAAAAGGGGATTGAAAACGCGATCCGCGTGAACGCGGCCATCGGAGGGTCGACCAACGCGATTTTGCATATGCTGGCCATCGCCTACGAGGCGGACTGGGATCTCACGGTGGACGCCTTTGAAGAATTGAGCCGCACCACGCCGCACCTGGCCAGGATGAACCCGGCCGCGGCGCCGAATGTCCCTGATTTTCACCATGCTGGCGGCGTGCCGGCGGTCATGAAGGAGATTCTGCCCCTGTTACATGGGGACGCGCTGACGGTAAGCGGAAAACCGGTGGCCGAGAATGTCGCCAGGGCCGAGATCCGCGACCGCGCCGTCATCAGGACCATGGCCGACCCCTGGAGTCAGGGAGGCGGATTGGCGGTTTTGCGAGGAAACCTGGCGCCAGACACGGCCATTACGAAGCCGGCGGCCATCAAGCCCGAAATGCACAAGTTCACGGGCCGGGCCCACTGCTTCGACTCCGAGGAGGCAGCCAACCGGGCGATTCTGGGTGGCCAGGTGGTTGAGGGCGAGGTGGTCGTAATCCGCTACGAGGGCCCGAAGGGGGGCCCGGGCATGCGGGAGATGTATATCGCCATGAAGCTGCTTTACGGCCGCGGCCTGGCTCTCAAGACTGCGCTGGTCACGGATGGGCGCTTCTCCGGCACAAACAACGGCTGTTTTGTCGGTCATATTTCGCCGGAGGCAGCCGAAGGCGGTCCCCTGGCGGTCGTCCAGGATGGCGACCGGATCACCATTGACATTCCGAACCGGAAACTGCACCTGCAGGTTGCGGATGGGGAGATCAAGGAACGCCTGGCCAAATGGAAGCGGCCGGAGCCAAAGTTCAAGAAGGGCTACCTGGCTCTATATGCGCGTTTGGCTGAATCGGCGGATAAAGGTGCCATCATACGGCACAAATTCTAATGGAAGATCCGGGCAGCCTAAGATCCCTGTTCAATCCAGTTTGATTCGGGGGCTGGAAGCGATATAAGGAGAAGGTTTAAAAAAGCCAGCTTCTCTCGATCGCATCCCGGGGGACAGAAGGAAGGAAACGGTACTTTGCCGGCGAAAGTGATCGCTTTTGTCAACTTTAAGGGAGGGGTCGGCAAAACTGCCAATGTGGTCAATATCGGGGCCGACCTGGCCAAGTATCACGGTAAAAAGGTCTTGATTGTCGACCTGGATGCCCAATCCAATTCGAGCGTATGGCTGATGCAACCTCCAGAATGGAGGAAGCACACGAAAGATTTGAGCCGCAGCGTTTACCAGGTCTTTCGTGATAAAATCGTTGGCACCCACCTCTTCGACTTTGAAAAAGCTGTCGTCCACGGGGTCCCCCGGCGGGAATTTCCTTTGATTGCCAGTTTGGATCTACTCCCCTCTGTGGCAGAGATGGTGAAAATTGAAGATCAAATTCACCAGATTAAATCGGTCTCCGCCTTTACGATTTTATATCAAGCCTTAAAAACCCACTTTCATTCCTATCATTATGTTTTTCTTGATTGTCCGCCAAATCTATACTCGGTCTCCAAAAATGCCTTATTTGCCGCGGATTACTGCGTGGTACCCTATATCCCCGATTACCTCTCTCTGTCCGGGTTTGAAATCCTGGTGGATATGGTCCACGAATTTTACAATCGGATGAGCGGCCATTTCACGGTTCGACCTTGGCCCCAGATTGCAGCTTTCATCATCAACCATTTTGCCAAACAGAAAAATGTTTTTGAGACCGGAGTGAATGAATTTGAAATAACCATCAACCAGTTAAGACCGGGCGGGAAAATTCATCCCCGAGCTACCTGTCTTCAACCATACATTCGTTTTAACGTCCATGTCGCCGAGTCCACCAACGAACATCTTCCCGTCTTTCTGCATAAACCGGACAGTATTGGAGCGATGGATTACGCGGATCTAACCCAGAATTTTCTTCGACATTTTGAGGGTGTCCTATGAATTACCAGGAGCTGGGCGAATATCTCCGTTCTATGGGGAATCAAGTGGTGGGGAACCACGAAAAACTCGAAGGCATCCCTTTGGCCAGGGCTGCCCAGAGTCTGGAAAGGGCGGTCTTTCAATTTGGAAAAAAACTGGATGATTTTTTGGGGGGGCGCGGCCCTGGAATTCAAGAACTGGACGAGTTGCTGAAATCCCCCCAGGCTAAGGCCCATCTTCCATTGGCGGGGCTGAACATCATCAGCCGAAAGCTATTTGGGGAGACTTTAAAAGCGGAAAGGCTCCCCACAGGCAGAAAAGAGTTCTTCGCCCGAGTGAAAAAAGAACAGGTAGGGGAAGAGACAGTGGAGGTCTTGAAGGATTTCTTTTTCCAGGCGGCCCAGATGGTTCCTCCACCCGAGGATAAGGTCTCCCTGCAGAATGAGCTTTTGCGATTGGGTTCTCTTCCTGAGGAAGAATTAAAATTTGAATTCAGCCACCGCCTGAAATCCCTTTCCATCCTCAAGAACCTGGCCAAGGCCAATTCCCTGCCGATTTCCCGTAGTCCCAAAAAGTCCGATTTGATCGACGTAATAACCCACTACGCCAGACGGGCCCATGCGAATATCGCTCACCGGGCCCCTCCATAAGGTTTAAAAAAAGGCCGGAAGAGACCTTCTGGAGCAAAGGGGCAGATAACTGAAAGGTACAAGTAGGCTGTCGGAAAAGGGGGGTAGGGGGATTTGGGCTGTTTTGGCTGCCCCGCAGCGGCCACTTTTCCCGCGCGCGGGCGCGGAAAAAGCATAGACCCTCATAGAAAGGAGAGATTGGAATATGAAAGTATTAGCGTTGAACGGCAGCGTCAGAAAAAATGGGAACACGGAAATTCTTTTGAAGCAAGCATTGATGGGGGCTGAAACGGAGGGAGCTGAAGTGGAGATCCTGAGGCTTACCGATTACAAAATCCAGCCCTGCCGGGGGTGTGGGCTTTGTCTATTCAGAGAAAATGTGTGCCAGGTACAAGACGACGATGTCAGTTTTATTTTTTCGAAAGTGGATGAGTGCGATGGGCTGATTTTAGGTGCCCCCTGTTATTTCCTGGAATTGACCGCAGTCGTCAAGCAACTGATTGACCGATGCTGGATCCTGGGCCATAAAATTGGAAAAATCAAGAAGCCGGCCACGGTCCTGATCCCCTACGCTACGCGGGGGTGGATCCCCTATGTTTCCGTTCAATCGAATGTCCTCCTGAACGTCATGGGGTTGACGAAAATTAATGAGGCCACAGTTTGTACGCAGGGGATATCCGAGGTGGTCTTAGACGAAGAGGCAATGGATTTGGCTTACGGTTTGGGGAAAGAGATTGCCGTTGCGATCAGGGAAAAGGATTTTGATTATAAGGGTGAAGAGGGTGTATGTCCTTCCTGTCATGATCGTCTGGTGCGGATATTAAAAGATAATGAGACCATCGAGTGTCCTACGTGTGGGGTGAGGGGGAAACTCGGTATTTTAGATGGAAAAATCAGCGTCCAATTTGAAGAGAAGGCGTGGGCAGACAGCCGGTTCAGGCCGGATGTGGGGTACAATCACTTTACCTATCACATCGCGCCTTCCAAAGACTATTTCTTGAGAACAAAGGAAGAGAGGAAAATGAAAACCCAGAAATATAAAGAATATTTAACGAAGTAAGGAGATTCTATCATGACTAAATATTTTGCAAAATTAAGGTACTATCCGGGGGACCCTTTGGAAGAGATCAGGGAAAAGGATTTGAAAAGCTTCGAAAGGGAGTCCGGGGTGAATATCTCCTACGAGAAGATCGAGAAAAGAGAAATGAAAGATGGTCTACTCATGGAGAGAACCCTGGATAGCCGTATAGAAGATATCTCCCAGGAAGTCATTACCCTATCTGCGGATAAGGAAGATAACTTTTCAGATTGTATTATAGCCCTGTATAAAAAATACAGGTGCCCCCGCACTCCGTATAGTCTTCTGGGTAGCAGCGAGGCCGGCCAGAAAATTGCCAAAAAATTGATGAATATACATGGCGGGTGGTGAATCCTAAACCCGGAAAATGGGCTGTGGTTCGAAAGCAACTTTTTGAATGAGGGTAGGAAGGCGGGTTTAAATTGCCATTGCCGGGATTCGATTTGGCGGATCCCGGCCGTTCAGGTATCGACCTCTCCGTAAGATCAACAGTCGGCTAATTGCTATGAAAGGGGAGAGTTTCTTCCCGTAATGGAGACTGTTCCGGAAAAACTTGTAACTTTTAAAAGGCAATGGATAAACCTGTTACCTTTTGAGCGACCCAAAACGGCTGGGAAGGAGTATAAATATTCGGTCATTCCCGTGGAAGCGGGAATCCAGCGAAATCAATAAGTTCTGGACTCCTGCTCCCGGCTTTCGCTGGGACAAGCTTCGCAGGAGGGACGGGTTTTAAACTTTTGGGGAGGTCATCAATTTTGTTTTTTCGGAATAGTCTCTAATCGTCTTCTGGAAGATTCCTGCAGTTAATAATTGCCAAGTTTTAGAAAAACGTGTAGATTACAATTGGCAACCGATAAATGACCTTCGCTTCATGATAAATAGAATTGGAATTCTTTATCTTCTTGTGATATGCTTTTTTGAGGAATAAGGAGGGCATTTTGCCAAAACGTGCTGGAGCTTTTAAAGGCGAAAAGCGGCAAAAAGAATTATCCCGCCAGAAAAAGCAGCAAGAGAAAAGACAGCGACGGTTGCATAAGGGAGATGGCACGTCTTCAGAAGCCGAGAAGCTCATGCCAGAAGAGGCCGAGAAAGCCAACGCCTAACTCGGAACGTCTTTCAAGGGGAAAGGACTTCCCATTCTCCTTTACCAGGAACACGACCAAGCCACCCCTCCGATAAGGGACGATGTGGTTTCATCATGAATGGGCAGGGTTGAAGCAACCGGTTTAAATTGACTCGGGTGAGGACCCATCCCACATTGCTGAGGCTCCCTGCGGAGCCGGAGGGAAGGAGGGAAATTGCTGCTAGCCTCCCAAACAAGTGGAGGCATTCAACTGAAGTAGGTAAACGTGGCGAACGCTGAATGGCGATCGCTACCCATCAATGGTTGTCGCTTGAGGCGACCCAAAAAAAGGAGCTTGAGAAAGTATGGCTAAAAAACTATTTGTAGGTGGTCTGAGCTGGGACACGACGGACGACGGCCTGCGCCAGGCGTTCGCGTCACATGGGGAAATCACCGAAGCCAAGGTCATCACAGACCGCAGTACGGGGCGCTCTCGGGGCTTTGGATTCGTGACTTTTGCTCAGGATGAGGATGGTAAAACGGCGATATCCAAGATGGATGGCACGACCCTTGATGGGAAGGCCATTAAGGTTAATGAGGCGCAGGAAAAGAGCCCCCGCGGGGGTGGCCGATCCGGCGGTGGTTTTGGAGGCGGTCGGGGCGGCGGACGCAATCGCTGGTAGTTCCCTACATCCACCCATGGACATACTCTCCGAGCCGCCTCATCTTGCGGTGGGGCGGCGGCGGCTCATAAAGCCGGAGAGGCTTTTTAATGGAATGACTGATTTTCTTCCAGAGGGTTGAATTCCCTCGGGTCCGGAGGAATAGCCGAGAAAATCAAATCCACTTTCGGTTTTTCCACGGACGCTGTTCGATGCCCGGTTTCGCTCGGTAATTTCCTCTTCTTTCCTTTTCCCCTGAAACTCGTCCTTGAGAACTACAAAGGCCTTGATATTTCCCCCGGCCGGGGGATTGGGAACTCCAATCACCGCCGCCTGGAGAATCAGCCGGGGATTGCCCTATGAGAGAGGCTTCCCCGGGCAAAGCCTGGGTCAGCGACTCCTACCGGCGACTAACGGCCCCGGGCCGAACCCCTTTTTTTTCTTGACACCTATTTTCCCGCCTGATAAATATATAGCGCGGTATAACCAGTATACCAAACCCATCAACCTCGCATGAGAGAACTCATCCAACCCATCGGGAGACGACGCCTATCCGATGATGTCATCGGGCAGCTGAAGACTCTGCTGGTTGAAAAGAATCTAAAGCCCGGGGATAAGCTTCCTCCCGAAAGGGATCTATCCGGCCTCTTCCAAGTCGGTCGTCCTTCCATCCGTGAAGCCCTTCGGACTCTTGATATCCTTGGTTTCGTCGATATTCGACCCGGGGATGGGGTGTACGTCCAGGACCCCCTGGGAGGGTCCTTTCTAAAAAGCATCCAGGAATCGCTGGAAATCCTCACTCAGTTGGAGCCCAAAACTCTTATGGAAATCTTTGAGGTCCGGATGATCCTGGAAGCAAAAACGGCCTCCATGGCTGCCCAATTTGCGGGTCCAGAAGACCTCGCCTTCTTGCAGAACGCCTTCAGGGAACTGGAAGACCATTTAACCGACCCGAAATCCTACAGCGAAAAGGATTGGGAATTCCACAAGGCCATTGCTCTTTGTTCCCATAATAACGTACTTTTCCTTTTGATAAATCTCTGCAGCGCTCTCATCAAATTGACCAGCAAAAGATTTCTGGCAGTTCCCAATATAACAGCTGTATTTCATCCGGACCACCGGACTATTTTTCAGGCCATCCAGAACCGTTCCGAAAAGAAAGCCGTCCGGGCGATGACCGAGCACCTCTTTCACGCCAAAGAATACATTCAGCGCCTTCTGCGGAATGGGGCCAAGCCCGGGGGGGGGACCGAGCCCTAAAATAGGTCTGGGAAAAGTCTGCGCGGCGAGTCTTTTGCCGAGAAGTACAGGGTCAAAAAATTTTTTTAGTAAAGCTCTTCACAGGGGGAATCACGATGGACACACTAGCCAAATTTAGGAAGGTCGTCGAGTCGAGGCATGAATTTGCCGCCGAGTGGAAAAGGAAGTCCAGCCGCAAAGTCATCGGCATGATGTGTAAGTACCTTCCCGAGGAAATGATCCACGCGGCGGGAGCGTTGCCCGTCTTTATCACCGGGACGATGGGTGAGCTGGACCGAGTCAATGAGTATTTGCAGGAAAACACTTGCCCCTATATGCGTTCCTGCCTGGAAGTGGGCTTGGGGGGAGACTATGATTATCTGGATGGGCTTGTGGTAACCCATTCCTGCGACGTCATGAGCAAGATGCATGATTTTTGGGAGAACCGGACCGGGGTCCCCTCGGTTTTTCTCCTGGACTTTCCCCATAAGGTCAACGAAAACGCGCTGGTCTTCTTCCGCCGGATAATGGACGAATTTAAGAGATATCTCGAGGAAAACGTAGGGCGAAAAATCACGGATGAAGCCCTCCGGGCATCGATTCGGGTGTACAACGAGTACCGGGATCTTTTGCGACAGCTTTACCGCCTGCGGATCAAGAGTCCCACTCCGGTCACCGGCCTGGAGACTTTCACCGTCGTTTTATCAACCCTGATGATGCCGAAGGAGGAAGCCATCGGCTTATTGAAACAGCTCCTTCGGGAGATCGCCCAGAGGAGGGAGGTTCCCTCCGAGGGGGTGCGGGTCATGGTTACCGGCACGGACGTGGATAACCTTGATTTTTTTGCCTTGTTGGAGGATTGTGGGGCCACCGTCGTAGCGGATGATCTGTGCACTGGGTCGCGATATTTCTGGAAGTCGGTGGATGAAACCGGCCAGCCTCTGGATGCTCTGGCGAGCCGATATTTGCAGAACATCCCCTGTTCCCGGACGGGACCCTCCGAGGAGCGGTACGAGCATATCTCCAAACTTGCCAAAGAGTACCGCGTTCAGGGAATCATCATGCCCATCTTGAATTTTTGTGATGCCCATAGCTTTGACGCACCTTATGTTATGGATCTGATAAAGGAAGACGGAATCCCGGTCCACAAGGTAGAGATCGATCATACCAAGGGCGGAATGGAGCAAATCCGCCCGGTTGTTGAAGCATTTGTAGAGATCATCAAGGAGGGGGGTAGAACATGAGTACGATAAAAGCCTCAACGAAGAATCTGGAGACGGCGCGGGAGGCGTATAAATGGGTGAAGGCCAGTTACGCCAAAGCCCACCAGGCCAAAGCCGAAGGAAGGCCGGTAGCCTGGTTGATGTTCGGTGTGCCGCTGGAAATCATTTATACCATGGGGATTACCCCGATCTTTCCGGAAAACTATGGTACCCTATGTGCCGCCAAAAGAGTGGGGTATAAGTTCTGTGAAGCCGCCGAACAGGAGGGGTTCAACAAGCAGATCTGTTCTTACGCCAGGACCGTTATGGGCCATATGCTCCATTCGGAAGCGGTTCCCGACCCTCCCGCGGACGGGTTGGCCAAGCCGGATCTCCTGATCGCCCCCACAGCGGTTTGTGACCTGCGGCAAAAGTGGTTTGAAGACGTCGCCCGGCGCCTGAATGTTCCGGTTTTCTTCATCGGGTTGCCCGATAATGATCCGTCCTGGGAGACCGGCAAGCCGGATAAATATCGTGTGGACCTCTTCGTTTCCGAGTCCCAAGCGCTCATTGCCTTTCTGGAAAAGACCCTCCAGAAAAAGTTCAACGAGAGCGAATTTCTCCAGCGCTGGCAGTGGGCCAATGAAACCTGGGACCTGCGGATCGAGATCAGCGAATACCGCAAAAAAAGCCCGGCTCCGATGGGCTCCTCGGATTACTTCTCCTCGATCTTTCCCGGAATGACCATGCTGGGGACGCAAGAAGCCGTAGATTTTTACCGCCGGATGCTGGCCGAGATCAAAGAGCGAGTCGAGAAAAAGATCGGGGTCGTTCCGGAAGAAAAGTTCCGCCTCATGTGGTCGGGAATTCCGATCTGGTTCAACCTGGGGCTGTTAAATTACCCTGAGCAGTTTGGGGGAGTCATGGCCATCGAGACCAACTACCAGGCTCTGCCCCGGCATCGGTCCAATGATCCCTTTGAGGATCTGGCGCTGAGATACTTCGCCAGATACGTTTCCCTCGGAGTCAACAGCCAGGTGGGGTTGGCCATGGAGTTTGCCCGGGAATATAAAATCGACGGCGCCATCCTCTCCTACACCCAATCCTGCCGCCCCTTCTATATCTTCCAGGCCGAAGCAAGAAATAATCTGCAGGAAAAGATGGGGGTCCCTTGTCTTCTTCTGGAAACCGACATGGCCGATGAACGGGCTTTTTCCGAGGGACAGGTCAGAACCAGGATGGATGCGTTCCTGGAAGTCGTTATGAGGAAGAAGGGGATCCGGGCCTAAGAGAATCGCAGGGCCCCTGGAGCATACCGCGTCTCAACCCCCCCACCTCTCTTTTGCCGAAGGGTGGGCAAGGGGGGATTTTGCCCGCCCCGGAGGGATTCGCGGATGGCCAACCGGCCATGGGGAATTAGCGCAAAAAAGGATCGGGAAGGGTCGTGTTCGCTGGGATCGATGTAGGAACGGAAAGCATCAAGGTCGTCGTCATGGATGAAGGGAACCCTCTTTTTACGAAAATGGAGGTTACCGAAGAAAGCGGACTGATGGCTTCGCGGCGCCTCATGGAAGAAGCCAGGAAGGCCCTTTCTCTGAACCCGGCCAATACGATGAAAGTGGCGGCCACCGGAATCGGGAAGAAGACGGTTTCCTTTGCCGACAGACAGATTTCCGAACAGATCTGCCACACCCGGGGTGCTCACTGGCTCTTTCCCTCGGCCAGGACAGTCCTGGATATTGGGGCCAGTGGAAGTCGGGGCATGAAGTTAAGCGGAGAGGGGAAACTTCTGGATTTCGCTCTCAACTCCAAGTGTGCTTCGGGAACGGGCGCTTTCCTCGAAACCATGACCAAGCTGCTGGAAACATCCTTTGAGGAAATGTCCACCCTGGCGGCTGCGGTGGCGGAAGGAACGAAAATCAGCAATTATTGCGCTGTTTTCGCAGAATCGGAGGTCATTTCCAAGATTCATGCTGGAGAATCGAGAGCCAGCATTGCCGCCGGCATTTACGAGGCCGTAGTGGACAGGTTAATGGAAGGATTGCGCCAACTGGGCATCCGTCCGGACCTGGTCGTTACTGGCGGCGTGGCCAAAAATGCCGGAATCCTCCGAGCTTTGGAGAAAAGAATTAAGCTGGCAGTGAAGATCCCCGGGGACCCGCAGAGCGTGGGAGCGCTGGGGGCGGCCTTGATTGCTCGGGAAATGGCGAAAAGGTAGTACTTCGTCGCAGAAATTGGCGTAATAAAAACGGCTTCAAGGTCCGGGGGCCAACGCGCTTCGCTGGGCATCATAAGGTGCTGGTTCTTCCATGGATCGGGCGGGAAAAGGCACCCCGCCCCCCTTGCGGAGCCCAATCCCCGCCTTTGGGCAGACTTACTCCCGGCCGATGTTGCCGGCGCGTATCGCCTTGGCCCCCGGACTTAGACAGGGGCAGTCCTAGATAAAAAAGCAGGCCTTGAGTCGTATTTTTTTATACGCCAATTTCTGCAACTTAACAGTAGTGATGAATTCGTAAAAAGTCTGAAAATTCGGTTTTCTGTCATTCCGGCGAAAGCCGGAATCCAATTGTTTCAAATAGTTATAAATTCTCTGGACTCCGGTTTTCACCGGAGTGACGACTTTTTACGATACCATCAGTAGTGAAGGAGTGTAGGAATGGTTGTGGCCGGAATTGATATAGGCTCCAGGACCACCTGTGCTCTGATCATGAAAGGGGGCAAGATTATTGCCTCCGAGATGATCTTCACCGGGGCCGATAGCGAGGCCGCTGCCCGCCGGGCCATGGAAGGGGCGATTGCCAAGGCCAACCTCTCCGTTCAGGCCGTCGATCACATCATGGCCACGGGGTACGGAAGAATCCGGGTATCCTTTGCCGATGAAGTCGTCAGCGAGATCAGCTGCCACGCGAGGGGGGCGCATTGGTTTTTTCCCGGAGTGCGCACTGTGCTGGATATGGGCGGGCAGGACTGCAAAGCCATCCGGGTGGATGAGGAGGGGAACCCGGCAGATTTTGTCATGAATGATAAATGTGCTGCCGGCACCGGGAGATTTCTGGAAGTCATGGCCGAGACGCTTCGCCTGCCTCTGGAAGAGATCGGGCCGCTTTCCCTGGAATCGGATCGTCCGGCCACAATCAATTCCTTCTGCACGGTTTTTGCGAAGGCGGAAATTCCAATCCTGATTCGAGAAGGAGTTCCCAAGAAAGATATTCTAGCGGGTTTACACCGGGCCTTAGTCGTGAGGATCTTCAATCTGCTCAAGAAAGTTGGAATTCGGAAGGAGTTTGTCATCACCGGGGGAATTGCCAGGAATGTAGGAGTGGTAAGAGTCATCGAGGAGAAAATAGGATTTCCGGCGCTGATCCCCGAAGATCCGCAGATCGTCGGAGCGCTCGGGGCAGCCATCCTGGCCAGGGAGAATGAAACACCCTGGTGAAAGGGTGGGGATCATTTCAAAGACAGGAGGGAAAAATGAACTTTTCCGATAGCCTTCGTCTGCACGCTTCTTTTTATCCCGAGCGGGAATGCGCCGTCTGCCAGGACCGGTGCGTGACCTTCGCCCAGCTCAATACCCGGGCCAACAAGATCGCGAACGGCCTTCTCGGCCTCGGGCTGAAACGAGGGGACAAAGTTTCGGTCATGCTCTACAACTGTTACGAATACCTGGAAGTCTTCCATGCCCTGGCCCGCATAGGCGTAGCCCTGGTTCCGATTAGCTATCGCTTCGTCCCCAGAGAGATCGAATACCTGATCAACAACTCCGAAAGCAAGGGGCTGATTTACGGCTCGGAGTTTGCCGACCGAATTGAACAGGCCTGGAAAAATTTCGAGAATGTCCCCGAGAAGAATTTGATCCATTTGGGACCCGAAGGCCGGGGCCACGATTACGGAAGATGGAGTGAGCAGGGTTCGGCAAATGAGGTCGTGGTACCGATTCAGGAAACCGATACCCTTTATCTCGGATACACCTCCGGAACTACGGGTTTCCCCAAGGGGGCCATTAGCCCGAACAGCTCACAGCTGGCCCGGGCGTTGGTTTTCACCCATGAATTTCATATTACCGGCCGTGACCGGATCCTGATTAACATGCCCCTTTTCCACTCCAATGCCTTGATGTTTTCCAACATAACGATCTACTTGGGCGGCACAGCGGTCATCATGCCGCGATTCGATGCCGAGGGCTCCTTGGCCACCATCCAAAAACATCGCACCACATGCACCTCCATGGTGCCGCAACAATACGAGAGAATCCTGAACTTGCCCGGGGAAACAAAGAGGAAATATGACACCCGCAGCATGAAGAACATCGTTTGTTCCTCCTCTCCTTTGCATCCTCAAACCCGCCTGGCCATCATCGATTTTTTCTCCAGCGCCGATCTGTATGAATTTTACGGGTCCAGCGAAGCGGGAGTGGTAACGCTGATGCTTCCGGAAGATCATGCGCAAAGGCCCAACAGCGTGGGCAGGGCGGCCTTTCTGCAAAAAGTCAGGCTGCTGGACGACGGCCGCCAGGATGTGCCTTTGGGGGAAGTCGGTGAAATTTTCAGCAAAAGTATCATCCCCTTCGGCGGCTACTATAAAATGCCCGAAGCGACCGCAGAAGTCATGCACGAGGGATGGTTCACCGCCGGCGATCTCGCCTACATGGATGAGGAAGGCTATTATTACCTCACCGACCGCAAAAAGGACATGATCATTTCCGGAGGCGAAAATATCTACCCCGTAGAAATCGAACAGGTCATCGCCACCCACCCAAAGGTCTTAGACGTAGCCGTCATCGGAGTTCCGGAAAAACAGTGGGGCGAAGTCCCCAAGGCCGTCGTTGTGGTGAGGAAGGACATGCAGGCTACCGAGGCGGAGATCCTGGAATACTGTCGGGATCGATTGGCCAAATTCAAGCAGCCCAAAAGTGTTGACTTTGTCGAGGCGCTGCCCAGGAACCCCACGGGCAAGGTGGAAAGGCGGATTCTGAAGGACAAATACTGGAAGGGCTATGATAAGCGAATTGCCTGAAAAGGAAAGGATGAAAGGGGCGCGGGGCAAAGAGCCCCTTTAACTGCAAGGGGAAGGAGGTGGGACATTCGAAATACCGGCGACCTCAATTTGCTGGTAAGAAGGATCGGCCAAAGTGGGGAAAAAATCAAAATTGAGAAAAAACAAAATTTTCTTGAAAAGGGGAGGAGCATGGAAACAAAGATCACAGGAAGATGTTGCGTGTATACTTTGGTAGTTTTTGCGGCGATTGTTTTTCTTGCCCCGGCTGTATTCGCTCAGGGAAAAACGTATGAATTCAAGCTGGGCCATGTCTTTGCGATGACCAATGCCAACCATCCCGGCGCCTTGAAATATGCCGAGGAAGTCGGGAAGAGGACAAAGGGCGCAGTTAAAATTAACGTCTTCCCAGCCGGCCAATTGGGCGGGGACCGGGAGCTTTACGAAGGGATCCAACGCGGAACCTTAGAAATGGGGCTGGTGAACCAGGGTTCGGCGTCCGGGTTTGATCGCCGCCTGGAGATCGGCGCCCTTCCTTTCCTGACCAAGGACTATGAAACCGCAGACCGGCAATTTTTCCAGGGTGAAATGTGGGTTGGCAAGGAGATGGCCAAGTATTGCCTCGAAAAAGGATTACGCATCCTGGCCTATACCGAAAATGACTTCCGGCATCTCACCAATTCCCGGCGGCCGGTTAAAACCGTTGCCGACATCAAGGGACTTAAAATTCGGGTCCCCGAGGCACCCCTGATGGTCACCTGCTGGAAGGCCCTGGGGGCGGTCGTCACCCCCATCTCTTTCCCCGAGCTGTACACGGCCCTGCAACAAAAAACGGTCGACGGCCAGGAAAATGGCATCTTGTTGACCTACAGCTCCAAGCTTTACGAGGTCCAGCCGTACATGACTCTGATCAAGTATATGTATTCCACCCCCTCGTTCATGATCAGCGAAAAGGTCTGGAGAACGCTCCCCGCGGATATTCAAAAAACCCTTCAGGAAACAGCCGTAGAGGTGGCGGCCTTTACGGTCGACCTGAACCGCAAGGAGGTTCAAAAATGCAGGGCGGAGATGGAAAAAGCAGGGGTGCAGATCATCGATATGGACCCGAAAGAAAGACAGAAGCTGAGAGAAATCGCCCTGGAAAGCTGGAAGAGCGTTGAACCCTATGTAGCCAAGGAGGTCATGGAACGGTTAAAGAAGGAAGCGGCGCTTTAAATTTCAAATAGCGGGAGGCCCGGCGGGAAGCTGGGCCTCTCGACAGGGAGAAAATTATGGAGGCAGGAAGTTCGACCCTGCCAGCTGCGCGCTGGAAGAATTTACGAAAAGTATACTCAGTAATCATGGGTATTGAGGATTATGCAATTGTCGTGGCCTTGGTGGTCATGGTGATCAGCATTTTTCTCCAGGTCATCTACCGGTATATTCTGACCATGACCCTGGCCTGGTCGGAGGAACTCGCCAGATACCTGATGGTCTCATCAACCTTTATCGGGGCAGGACTGGGGATCGCTAAGGAATCCCATATCCGCATGAATTTGATCCGGACGATCATTCGAGGGGAAAATCAAGTAAGGATGGTTAACGCCGCCGTAAATCTCTGCGGGTTGGTTTTTTGCTTTATTTTTGCCAGCCTCTCCTACCAAATTTTAAGAGATGTAACCGAGTTCGGCCACCGGTCTCCGGCGATTAACCTGCCCATGTATCTTCCCTTCGGGGCCATGTTCATCGGCATTCTCTTGATGATCTTTCATAGCACCGTCAACTTCCTCCAGGCGGTGTTCGGCGGGAAAAGGAAGGGGGAGAATTCATGATCTTTCTTCTGATTCTGCTCGTTTTATTCGGCCTCCTTTTTTTGGGGGTGCCCGTGGCTTTTGCCTTCGGCCTCTTTACCCTTTTTCTGATGACGAAATTAAAGTTCTCCTGGGATTTACTTGGTTCAGTCCCCTTCTATTCGTTAGACTCTTTCCCCCTGATGGCGATTCCCTTTTTCATCTTTGCCGGCGACCTGATGAGGGAAGGCAAAATATCGGGACATATCATCGCCTTTATCAATTCTATTATTGGCAGAATCCGTGGGTCTCTGGGGGCAGTCACGGTACTGGCCTGCATGGTCTTCGGCACAATCTCGGGTTCCTCGGTGGCCACCGTCTCCGCTATCGGGTCGATCATGATCCCGGAAATGACGAAAACCGGCTACAATAAACGCTACGCGACCGCTCTGGTAGCCGCAGCCGGATTTCTGGGGACGCTGATCCCGCCCAGCATTCCGGGAGTCGTTTACGCCATAAGCAGCGGGGTTTCTATCGCCGCCATTTTTGTGGCTACGGTGGTCCCGGGAATTATCCTTGCCTCCTTCTACATTCTGGTAAATTATCTCATTTTTGGCCGTAAACAGCCCAAACAAGCCGGGCCGTTCTCAGTCAAGGCATTGTTTCAAAATGTCGCCTCTAGCGGAAAAGACGCCTCCTGGGCGCTCTTTATGCCCGTTATCATTTTAGGGGGCATTTATGGAGGGATCTTTACTCCTACAGAAGCCGCCGCCGTCTCGGTGGTCTATGGACTCTTTGTCGGTTGGTTCATTTACCACGGCCTTAACCGGAAAAACATTCTTGGTATATTTCGAGATAGCGCGCTCACCTCGTGCGTTCTCCTGATCGTCCTGGCTCTGGCCGGCAGCCTCCTGGGCCGTGTTTTCACGGTCGCCAAAGCCCCCGATTACATAGCCGAATTAATGATGCAACTGACGACCAGCCCGACAGTGTTTCTTATCCTTTTCAATATCTTCGTTTTGATCCTGGGCTGCTTTCTCGAGACCAACACCATGGTGATTATCCTGACGCCCATCTTTGTTCCCATTGCCCAAAAGTATGGGATTCACCCCATTCATTTTGGCGCGATCCTTCTGCTGAACGTCGAGATCGGGCTCATCACCCCTCCCTTTGCCGGCAATCTCTTTGTGGCCTGCCGCGTTTCGAACCTCCAGTTGGACGAGATTGTCAGGCCTTTGCTCCCATTTTTATTTGTATGCTTTCCGACGCTCGCGATTACAACCTATATCCCCTGGGTCTCCATGTGGCTCCCCAGATTGCTTGGAGTAGGTTAAATTTATCAACCGAGGCTTTCGCGGTGAACACGACCTACGGTTTCATCAATTCAGTCGAGGAGCATCCGGATAAGACCGCCGTTATAATTGGAGATTGTAAGCTTTCCTAAGGGCCTCTTAATTAGGGTACTGAAAAATTCCATGGAACCAACTTTGATGAACTCGTAAAAAGTCAAAAAGTGGTTTTTTCCGTCATT
>Ga0315295_10001899_pt1 | contig 17786 bp, 15 predicted proteins | sample YL17G14_0_MG_FD_204453 | JGI IMG/M metagenome (GOLD analysis project Ga0315295, IMG submission 204453) | Sediment microbial communities from Yellowstone Lake, YNP, Wyoming, USA - YL17G14_0 | ecosystem: Environmental > Aquatic > Freshwater > Lake > Sediment | place: USA: Wyoming | collected... | reverse complement strand
TAAGCCTTGTTCTCAGACAGGTATGAGGTAATAATTCCCTCTTTTTGGGCCAACTGGCCATAAACCACCGCAACATATTTCTTTTCCGTGCCTTTCCACTGAGCCTGCAAATGTAACTTAACTTCTTCGCTTTTTGCAAAAATCAGTACGCCGGATGTCCACTGGTCCAGCCGATGAACAATGAAAAGTCGGTTTCGCGACTTTAGACAACCTTTGCGTACATAATCGGTTAGAATGTAGTAAGCCGTCTTGAATTTATTAGTCTCCGTCTCCACTGTCAATAGCCCCGCAGGCTTATCTACCACCAGGATATCTCTATCTTCGTAGAGTATTTCTAACCCTCTTGGCAGATGTTTGCTGGTCGAGTGTTTTTTCTTAAGCATACTGAGTACTCTTCTATGTTATGCCCTTCGGGCTATGCTTTAGGGCCGGGCCAACTTTTTTATGGATGACGTCATCTTTTAGAAATGTCAAGATTCAAGACCTGACCCCGAGCCTTTCGGCAGGTTTCGATGAAGCAAAGTCAAGAATAAAAATTTGACCCCCCCTCACTGATTTTTGGACCTCTCGTTGATGATCTCTAGAAAGGAGTCAAGGCTGCTGGCTGTCTGATCGGGTGAATAGTTCCGTTCGTCGGTCATATCCCCTTCAAGATTCAGGACAGGGAGGCCTTTCGCTCTAAAGGCATCCCGGATGAGTCGGAAAGCGGCATTCTCGTGATGACAGGCAGGCGTGGCGAAATGGATGGCCCCATCGACTTCATACTCTTCGGCCATCTTGGCCAGGCTCTTCACTCTTCTGTCGGCTGGCCCTACCATGTAGTTTTCCAGCGCCTTACGGGCCAGGGCTTCGAAGGGATGGTCTTCGTCAAGTTCGGACCACCAGACGTAGGCCGCTTCTACCATGGGTACACTGACCCGGTTTTCTCTGAGGATGGTGAAAATATTGGTCTGCTGGACGGGGACCCACGGAAACCACAATATTCGTGAGCTTTCTGGCGAGGCCGTGCGCTTTTCGATCCTCTCCTTTATCTCTCGAAGGAGCATCCCATTGATCCGCTCCTGGACGGGTGATCCCCAGAAGATGGCCGCGAGACTTAGCAAACCTGCCCTTACGCCATCCCAAGGGCAGGGTTTGCACCTCATCAATTCGTTTATTTCCAGAAGAGAAGACCGGGACCGATTAGAACTGCGCATCGCCTCTTTCAGTCGGTCAAGGTCCATTCTCTTTCCAACCACTCCTTCCAGCTTGTGGGCAATTTCCTCCAGCTGGGCCCCTACATACTTTATAGAGGCCGAGCTGATCTCATTGGGCACGTCAAAGAGAATGCTTTCTCGGCCTTCACTTCGAGCCACGATTTCGTTGGCCTTGGCTTTGCCATGGCAATAATAGCTGGAAGTCAGATACGGGTCCCCTTTGGGGAGCTGGCCGTCGAGTTGGCAGCCGATAATAAGCCTGTCAAATGCGCAAATATCCCGCGAATAACCCTTTCCTTCCGAAATCTTCATGAGGGTCGAGCCGTGGCCGCTGGTAGCCGCGGGCAGATTGTTGCAGGCGATTTCGAAATCGAACGGCACCATGTCGAAAGCCCAGAGCAGTTCGGTAGGGAAGGCGTACCCTGACACATATACAGTTTTAGTGTTGTCGTCGAAGGCTCGCACGAAAGCGGATAGCAGTTCCCTGCTGAACAGATCAAAACCGCGGGGCCTGCTGGCAAGTCTCTGATGCAAGAAAGGCAAAAACTGCTGGTATTGTTCTTTCATCATGAGGCCTCCTTTTCAGGATTAAAGGGAAACTCATCCTAGTTTGCTTCTGACCATTTCCAGGAATGCCTCGACTCTAGTTCGCGAGCGTCCGATGTCCGCCCAGACATAATCGTCCTCCAGGACCAAAGCCGGCAGACCGAGCTCTTTTGACAGCTTCTCCACCTGCGGCGTCTCGAAGAGACCGTAATCGCAAAACTTCAGCGCGCTGTAGATGATCCCTTGCACCCTGAACTCTCGGACCAGAAGCTTCACTCTCTCCAGCCGCGCCTCGAAACCGGGCATGCGAGGGCAGGAGGGCTTGAGCAGGTATCGACGGGCAAGGGCTTCGAGGGGGGCCATGGAATTCTCCACCAGTTCGGTATAATGTCTGAGACCGTTGCAGGTATCGAAGACGACGATGGAGCCTCCTGCCTTTTCTACCATGTCGAACAGAGCAGGCCGGTCGATCCGGTTACCCAAGACCAGCAGGCGAATCCCCCTTTTGGATCCAGATCCTGTCGCCCCCCGACCCATGGCCAGGTCACTCAGCAGGGGGGTCATTTCACCTTTAGGCCGAGTCCCTTCCGCGCTGAGAATCGAGAGAAGTTCGCTTCCCTTATACCGAGGCGGGTCCTCTTTCTGGGCCTCAAAGATCCGCGCAACCAGACTCCGATGTTCGTTCATGACGTAAATAGCCTGCTTCAGTTTACTTTCTGATATCTCCACCCCGAAAGCACCTTCCAGGCTATTCTTTAAGTCGAGCAGCCGATCTGCGAAGTAGGTCATAGCATCTTCGGTCAGGTTTTTAGGAACCTCAAGCATATAGGAAAACGGGGTGCTCACATATTGCCGCCATAAGTCAAGTAACCTGCGCATGCCATCACAGGAATTGGCGAAAATCATTCCAGCCACTCCGTCGAGCTTTAGCCTCAGACCTGAATCTAAAAGGTTTTCCACATATGGACAGATCTTGGGAAACAAATATCCGCCGGCCTGTTCGATTGCGTCGACTCGGCCCTGTATCCGAATTGGCTCCAACCCGGCGGCGAGAATCAGTTCCTCTGGTACGAAGGAACAAAGCCATCCTATCTTCCTGCTTCCAATATCGATAGACGGTTCGCTCATGGCCTCCTCCTTGATACTACACCGGCTTCCCAGTGACACGGCTAAAACGGCGTCTCATCGGTTGATGTTTCTTAGTTTAGCCGCGCGATTTCCGCACGGGGCCACAATTTCTGGAGGTAATAGGGGGCATGATACGGGCATGATAGGGGTCAAATCTTTATTCTTGACGAATGACTCTTTGAATCTCTGCTAGTATCTTGCCCAAAGCTCGGTCCTTCTTGGCCTTCTCTTCTATCTCTTCCCCATTGCCAAGATTAAAGATTTGGCCCCAAAACACATTCCAGTTACAGCGGCAGACCGATAACTTGCCTTCCCACCCAAAAAAGATTTCCCCCTTTTTCTCCCTCACCTGATAGGGTTTGGGTTACCAAAAATTGGCTCAACATTGTCTTGATGGCTCCACCTACCTATCTGCAATGGTAAAATGATCTGGCAATCGATGATTACCGAAGGAAATAAGCAAAAAAGGCATGGCCATTTCTGGCCCATGAATTTGTAATTTGAATATGACCCAGCCGGCAAACAGGTATCATGAAAAAAGATCCTTAATCCGGTCCCATATTCCCCTTGATCTGATTACAATATCCGACTGGTCAAGAACGTTGGACTCCGTGGCAAGGGGTTTATCCAATAACTGAGGGCGGAATACCTTGATAGTAAACATGCGAGGTGCCTTTTCCCATTCTACAGTGCGGTCTTCTCCAATACTCCAGCAAGGGGTTGAGGGTATGATATGAAGCGCATCCCCGGGATTGAAGGCGCATATTTTTAAGATTTCGTTTGTTCTATTAGTGAAAGTGACATTTTTCTTCGGCTGGCCCGATATTTTTATATTCTTCTGGTCGCCTGTGATTACCACATCCGAACCGATGACCCCTTCGCTTTTCGCTAAAACTGGTTCAAATATGGATATGTCCTTGGGGATGACGACCTTGAAATGATAATTGTCACGCGGATAGGATGCGCTTTGGCCGGGATTCAATACCCATCCAGATCCCGCCCTGGCGATCCCTCGAACCCAATCTTTGGCATCGTAGGCATAAACCCTTACCCTTATTTTTGAGCTGTTTGTAATAGTCATATCTGGGGATATATCGAGCCTTTTGATCTCAACTTTTACCTGATCGCCTCTTGTCGGAAACGGCAAATCCCTGGTCAAGCGGGGTAGCAAATTTGGTCCAAGGAAGTAAATTAAAAGGAAGATCACAAGGATGATCGAAAGAAAACCAATAACCTTCTTCATTTTAATTCCCTCCAAAGGTTAAGGTTAAGTTGATAGGTTGGCTTTTAAAAGCGATGGGATTTGATTAGAAAATACTAAGTCTAATTGTAAAAATCAACAAGGATTATTGATTACAACATAAAATGTTGTATGAAAGGGGGATTCCTAAAAATCATGAATTCAGGAAGTAATGTTTTTTTGCAAGTTTTTACACACCGTGTTAAGGAAACTTCTTCCACTCACAGCGAAGTGCATGTTTTCAACTACGTCCCCCCCTATACCATGCCGGTTTTGCCCGGCGCTTTCACTACGTCCCGCAGCCGTCCTACAAAGCTGTCCGGTACCTGAGCGCCCATCTTACGGAGCAGCCGAAAGTAATTTTCGCACCCCCTGCTGAAGCAAGCCTATCAACTCGTTTTCAGTTCGGCAGAACTCAGAAATGGATCTTTCTGCCTTCACTTTCTGAGTATCAAAAAGATTAAGGGAAATAGAGTAGGTATCGCCGATCTTCCCCACGCTCCCGGAGATAAGCTTGCCCACATCCATCTGCCCCAAAGCGGTCAAGCACTTGGTATCCGTGCATCCCAGGGTCATTCTCTCCGCGGTCCAACCGGCTAATGTGCGCACATTCTCCTGGCTGTAGACTTCATACCTTCCCAATTTGCTGATCTCGCTTACCAGGATGGAGGTCAATTCCTGAGCGTGAGTAACAGGCGTATTCCTGGAAGCCAGATCCCATACCGCAATCTTGGGGAGGTCTTTTACCGCTGCGGGTTCGACGACAGGCGGGGTTGGCGGCTGTTGAGGACTCTCCGTTTTTCCATAAGCAGGTTTCTCTTCTTGCGCGGGGCCCTTGATGTTCCTTGCACGAAAATCTTCTTGTTCTTTGAATTGCTGAAGAACCTGAATGGCGTTACCCCACCTGAGCTTTCTGGCCCCCCAAATAGCTTTATCTATATCAGCGCCTCTCTCCATTAAAAGTTTCACAATATCAAGATGCCCTCTGAGTGCGCCTAAATTGAGGGATGTTGTACCTGCAGGGATTATTGCATTTATATCAGCACCTCTGTCCAGCAACATCCTAACGACTTCAATACGTCCGCTCTCTACCGCGCTCATCAATGGAGTAAAAGCTAAATAAGTTTCATTCACATCAACACCTTGATCCAGCAAGGTCCTTACAGCATTAATATCACCTTTCCCTGCTGCCTGAAACAATGCCGGCGCACAGCCAGATAGCAAAAATAAGAGCGAAAGCATTGAAATGGCTATGATGATCTTTTTCATTATCCGCCTCCCAATATCTTTGGGACATGAATGGGGTCAAATTTCTATTCTTGACAAATGACTCAAGGAATAGCGACTTCGGTTTTCTTCCGGGTCGGACCTTGCCAACTCTTTATTTCATCCCTCATTTTGTGCAGCACAAACTATACCAAACACTGTTAAAGGGATTATCCTCTATAACCCATTATAATTATTGATAATATTTCTGGTGGGGAGAGAGACGGACAGGCCAAAATGGTAATGACGTCAAGAATTTGGCTTAATCTTTAGAAGGAATGATTCCTTGTCTTCTGCCTGAAGGATGATCGCGTTTTAAGAACTCGGAGCTGCCAACGGCACGCTGGCTCGTCCACCGATTTCCAGCTACAAGGGCGAACTGCCGAACTCCCGTGTCGGACTTTAACCGATGAGTCATATGTCATGCACGGCATACTGCCCGGTACCTTGGGGTTCTAGGAAGAGATAGTTATATTTTCATGAGGGTCCCCCTTTCCACCTCGTCCCTCCAGGGGTCTGGTGCTGATGCTGTTTAAAGTACGGCCTGGTCGTGGGCTCTGGATGACTTCCCAACGTAGCGTTTTACCTTGATGTCTGCTTCCCTATCGCGGGCTTCGGCAATCTCATAAGCGGTCTGCATCCGAAGAAGGGTGTCCATCTTCGGGCCGAAAGCCTTCTCGATCCGCAACGCCATGTCGGGCGAGAGCCCGGCGCGGGCATTGAGAAGAGCAGAGAGCGCGGGCCTGCTCACCCTAAGAACCTTGGCGGCTTGGGTAACGGAAAGGCCGAGAGGCTCAATTACTTCCATCCTGATGAACTGTCCCGGATGGGCGGGACGTGCCATACGCATCATGCTTTTGTTTCCTTTCAATGGTAATCTTCATAATCCAGGTCGAGGATTTCTCTTTCCGCCTGCTCGATTCTGAACGTGATCCGCCAGTTCCGGGTGACGGTGAGGCTCCAGCTCCCCTTGCGGTCCCCGGTGAGCTGGTGCGCGTTCCAGCTTGGAACGTCGCGGAGCTCCTGAACGTCTTCCATCTCCTGCAGGAAGGTCAAAATATTGCGGACCTTCTCCACGACAGACGGGGCTAAGCCGGAAGCGTCATTATGTTGAATGAAGCGCCTCAGCCCCCGATGGGCCACGTTTCGGATCTTCATGAATTAATCCTGCCTCAAAAACTGTCGTTTGTCAAGCTACACTTTACAGTATAGATGATTTGCCCCGCCCTTCCCTCCCCCGGACTTTGTAATCCTCCAAATTCTCAAGGCGATGTCAAATCGGAGCTCTGCGGATAGTGGATCATCTTAGCATCGGAACCAACTGAACTACATCCATACCAACAAACTCAAAACCCGATCTTACTAAAATAAAGCCTTAAATCATCAAAGGTGTCCGCCACCTCGGGGTTATAAGATGCAAAGTGCATATTTTCAACTACGTCCCGGTCTCCTCATGGCCGTCTAATTTTTGGGCAAAGGAGGCTTCTGGCCCGGAGGGATCAGGGAAGTGAAGGTTCTTCCTTTGATCCTTTCACGGAATTCCTCCTTGGCTTCTTCAAGGACAGCCGGGGAGGTCAGAAGGTCCACAGCACCAAGCCCCAGGGCTTTGGCCGCCGTGATCATTCCTTTAAATCCGATGGTCATTCCATGGCAGGCGTTGGCCCCCCAGCTGTGCCCGGGAATTCCGATGGGGCGGCAGGCCGCCCGGATGACCCCGTAGGGCGCGAACCAACTGGGCTCGGAGCTGTCGGTCACCCCCTTCCATCCGCCGGTGGGGGGAACGATCTTGGACGACAGGCCAAGAGGCTGAACCTGATAGGCTTTCTGAAGTTCCTCGGCAAACTTCTGCTCCTCCGCGTCGAAGAGCGGAGGCCCTATCAGTTCGAGATTCCGGTACAGAAGCCGGGCCATTTTTTCGTTGGGGATGAGTTCGTGGGTGCCCGTTATTATCTTTTCTTCGTACTGGGTCTCGGTGGAGATGGCCGCCCCCTGAGCGCATTTGAGGATCCTCTGGTAGAGTGCCTCCAGTTCCCGGCGGGTGGGGATCCGGTAAATGTACCAAGCCTCGGCTACATCCGGAATCACATTCGGGTATCGGCCGCACTGGGTGTAGGTATAGTTAATGGTGGCCGCTCCCTCGGGAGGTTGCCCTGGGTCCATGTGGCCCCGCAGAAAGTTGACGGCAGCTCCCATCAGCTCGGCCCCCTCGAGGGCGCTTCGCCCCAGCCAGGGCTTGTTGCCATGTGCGCTGACGCCGCGAAAAGTGTACTTGACGCTGGCATAGGCGTTGCAGGTGCGGTAGTAAGCGGTGGTCTGAAAATCCGGATGCCAGTCGAGAAAAGCGTCGACGCCATCAAACAAGCCGTCCAGGGCCATGTAAGGTTTCCCGATGCAGACCTCCTCGGCCGGGGTGCCGAAACATTTGACTGTGCCGGGGATTTTCCATTTTTCCATCGCCTGTTTCACGGCCACGGCGGCGGCCATGCTTGCCGTGCCGAAAAGATTGTGCCCGCAACCGTGGCCCGGAGCCCCATCTTCAATCGGACTCTTGTAAGGAACAGGGCGGTTGGAAAGGCCGGGCAAGGCGTCGTATTCGGCGAGAATGCCGATAACCGGCTTTCCTTCTCCCCAGGTGGCGATAAATGCCGTGGGCATTCCGGCCACCCCTTTTTTGACGGAGAAACCGTGCCTCTCCAGTTCTTCCGCCAGTAAAGCCGATGACCGGACCTCCTCCAGCCCCAGTTCAGCGAATCCCCAGATTGCCCTCGCAATCTCGGCCATTCGCTTACCGTACACCTCGAGAAATTCCAGAATCGTAAGCTTCTCCGGTTGCATAGAACTCCTCCTTCTCCGGGAAAAATGTGAATCCCGACTTCCATCAGGATGGGAAAACCTCTTGGGATTGAGTCTCATTACTATAAGCTTTTTGAAGATTAGTCAAGGCATGGTAGCATTCGTAGTCCCCCTTCAGGAAAGCTGGAGCATGGGTGTATGGGTTAGGAGGCATGCAGGTCCACCCTAAAACGAAACCGATGGGGAGAAAGCTAAAAGAAGCGAGGCCCTTAAGGATATCGAACGATCTCTCAGGCACAACAAGGAAAAGCGGCGCTGGTGAATTTCCAGTTTTTTCTTGACACCCCACCCACCTTTTTGTAAAGTATCAACACTTAGCCAGATCCCAGATATCTATTCGATTTTGATAAATCTATCATCGCATATCATAAATCGTTCGTTTCCTTCTGCCTCAGCGTGGTGCCTGCTGTAAACAGCCATGCAAATCCATAGATTTAAATTAAGGAAGGGGGTAAGCATGAAAAGAATTTCTATATTTCTTCTGGTCCTGCTGGCAATCACTCTGATCAACTTAGCTCCCCAGGAGGTTTTAGGGCAAAGTTCGCCGAAGAAGGGGGGAACAATTAACGTAGGGATCAATACCGACGTAGTCGCTTTAGACCCCCATACTAACGCAGCTGTGGTCAGTGCCATTGTCCTGCACCATGTGTTTGAATCCCTGCTGGGATATGGAGAAAACCTGGAAATCCTGCCGGTGGCGGCCGAGCGTTGGGAGGTAAGTAAAGATTTCAAGACTTATACCTTTTACCTGGTGAAGGGGAAAACCTTTCACAACGGGAGGGAGATGACCGCAGAAGACGTTAAATATTCCTTGGAAAGGATTATGGACCCTAAGACGAAATCTCCCCGTATGGGTTCCTTTAAGCCTGTGGAGAAGATTGAGGTCCGGGACAAATACACGGTCGTCGTTCACCTCCAAACGCCCAATGCCACCTTTCCGCATATCCTGGCCGATCTCTACCCGGTAATCGCCATCGTGCCCAAGGAAGAGATTGAAAAACAGGGGGGCGTATTTAAAAGCCCGGTCGGAACTGGACCCTACAAATTCGTGGACTGGAAACCAGACCGCCATGTGATCCTGGAACGATATGATAAATATGTGGGCCCCAAAGGACCCAGAAATGGGATAGGAGGGGAACGAGTGGCATATGTGGACCGGGTAAAATTCATACCCATTCCCGAGGAGTCCGTCTCGATCATGGCATTACTCAACAAAGAAATCGATATCCTCCAATATTTCCCCCCCAAATATGTGGATAGGCATAAGAGCGAATATTCGAAGAAGGGAATCATCTTGCAAGAGGTGACCGGCCTTTCATGGTACCAGATCTTTATGGGAGTAACGAAACCGGTGGTGAGCAGCCAGAAGTTCAGACAGGCCTGTGCCTATGCCATAGATTTGGATATGGTGACACAAGCCGCTTATATGGGCCACGCCAAGGCCAATCCTTCGGTCATTCCAGAGCAAAGCCAATATTGGACCCCTTACCATAAGACCTGGTATAAAAAAGATGTGAACAAGGCCAAGCAACTGCTCAAGGAGGCAGGGTATAAGGGAGAGGAAGTCATCCTGGACACGACCAAAAAGTATATTGCCATGTACAGCCAGGCGGTAGCGGTCCAATCGGAATTGGCCGCCGTGGGGATCAACGTGAAGATGAACGTGATCGATTGGCCTGTCCTGGTACAAAAAAACTTGGCCAGTGATTTTCAGATGTTGAGTTATGGAATGGGTCCCATGCCCAATCCGGGGTTGGCCTACACATACCTGAAGCGGACGAAGCTTGACCAGGCGTACCCGAGAATCAATGAAATCTTGGAAGAATGCACGCGGACCTCGGATAGGAAGAATCTCCAGAGGCTCTACGAAGAAGTTCACAAAATCCAGGTCGAGCAGGTTCCGTGGATCCATCTTTACAACTACAACTACCTCCAAGCCCACCACAATTATGTAAAGGAGTACCAAGCAATCAATACCGGGTATCCGCGCCTTTGGGGCGTTTGGCTGGATAAATGATCGGGGTTCAGGTCCAATGGACTAAGCTTTTCCAATGCTTACCTATATCGTCAAGAGAATTTTCTATTTATTACCGACTCTGTTTTTAGTAGCGGTGATCGTATTCCTTCTGATCCATCTGATCCCGGGCGATCCGGCCTTGATCATGCTGGGTCAGGAGGCCAAACCGGAAGCCGTTCAGGCCATTCGGAAAGAACTCGGGCTGGATCAGCCTCTGCCGGTACAGTTTGCCCTGTGGATGGGGAATGTGCTGCGGGGAAATTTCGGGACCTCGATTCACTCCAAAATCCCGGTGATTCAGTCCATCAGAGAACGTTTTCCGGTCACCTTCGTCCTCACCACCCTTGCCGTCCTGTTCTCCTTGCTCATCGCCCTGCCCTCCGGGATTCTGGCCGCGGTGTACCAGAATACGGGGAAGGACTACCTCATCATGCTGGCAACTGTCCTGGGGGTATCGATTCCCGGTTTCTGGCTAGGGCTCATGGGGCTTTTGATCTTTTCAGTCCATTTCGGGTGGTTGCCTTCCACCGGCTATGTGGCGATTTGGGAGGATTTCGGGGAGGGGATGAAATACATGCTCCTCCCTTCGGTCACCCTCGGTTTATTTATGGCCGCGGTGGTGGCGAGGATGACCCGGTCCTCCATGCTGGAAGTTTTCCGCCTGGAATATGTCACTCACGCCAGAGCAAAGGGACTCAGCGAATGGAGCGTAATCAACAAACACGCGCTGAAAAATGCCTTCGCTCCCACGCTCACAACGATCGGAATTCAGTACGGAATGCTCCTGGGAGGAGCAGTGGTAACGGAAACTGTATTCAGCTTGCCGGGCTTGGGGAAGTACCTGGTCGTCTCCATCTCCATGAGGGATTACCCGGTGGTTCAGGGTTGCATCTTATTTGTCGCCTTGGTGTACGTGCTCATCAACCTGATCGTAGATCTTTTGTACGGCTATTTCGATCCCCGTATTCAATATCAGTGAAGGAGTAAGGAGTGGTTTGGCGGAGGCTTTTGAGGAACCGCATAGGGGTGATCGGCGCCCTCTTTATCCTTGCCAATTTCTTGGTGGCGATCTTCGCGCCCTGGATCGCCACCCATGATCCGCTAAAGATTGACATCCAAAACCAGGGAGCTCCTCCCTCATCCAGCTTTCTCTTCGGCGCCGATGAATACGGGAGGGACATTTTCAGCCGGGTCATTTTCGGGTCAAGAATATCCTTGTATATCAGCATTTTTTCCGTTCTATTCGCCTTGGGGGGCGGGGTTATTTTCGGGGCTATGGCCGGGTATTACCGCGGGTGGATGGAAAATCTCATCATGCGGTTTATGGATGCGATCATGTCTTTCCCGGCCATCCTTCTGGCTATTGGCATCTTGGCGGTCCTCGGGCCCAATCTTTACAATGTGGTCCTGGCTTTAGGAGTTGTTTACCTGCCCAGATTTGCCAGGATCGTTCATGGTTCCGTCCTTTCCCTCAGAGAGAAAGAGTTCGTGGAGGCCTCGGTCGCCATGGGAAACAGCGATTGGATAATTATCTCCCGCCACATCCTTCCCAACTGCACCGCTCCCCTGATCGTGCAGACCACCGCAAGCCTTGCTTATGCCATCTTAGCGGAATCGGCCCTGAGCTTTCTGGGGCTGGGAGCGCCCCCTCCGGCTCCATCCTGGGGAAACATTCTGAGCGATGCCCGGAATTTCATGATGGATAATGCCTGGATGACCGTTTTCCCGGGCGTGGCCATCACGCTGGCCGTCCTCGGGTTCAACCTTTTCGGAGATGCGCTCCGCGACGCACTCGACCCCCGGATGAAATGATCTCACCATCCCCTGTTTTGTCAATTCAGAACCTGAAGACCTTTTTCTACACCCGCGAAGGCGTGGCCAAGGCGGTCAATGGAGTCAGTTTTTCCATTTCCAAGGGCGAAATCCTTGGCGTCGTTGGAGAGTCGGGATGCGGAAAGAGCATGACCGCTTTCTCGATCCTTCGCCTGGTTCCCGCTCCGGGGAAAATCGTTTCCGGTCAGGTTCTGTTCGATCAGCAGGACCTCCTAACGCTCTCCTGGTCCCGGATGCGGCAGATTCGAGGAGATCGGATCTCCATGATTTTTCAGGAACCGATGATCTCCTTAAACCCCGCCTTTTCCATCGGGTATCAGCTGACCGAAGCCCTCTGTGTCCATCGAAAAATCAGCCGGCTGGAAGCCCGCCAAAGGGCCATCGAGATGCTCGGGATGGTGGAAATTCCGAACCCGGAAAAGCGGATCAATGACTACCCTCATCAGCTTAGTGGAGGAATGCGGCAGCGCGCCATGATCGCAGAGGCTCTGCTTCTCAATCCCGATGTTTTACTGGCCGATGAACCCACCACGGCTCTGGACGTCACCATCCAGGCGCAGGTGCTGGACATTCTGTACCGGCTGACCCAGGAAATGAGAACGGCGATTCTGCTCATCACCCACAACCTTGGGATCGTGGCCGAATCGGCCGCAAGAGTCGTGGTCATGTATGCGGGAAAAGTCGTGGAAGAAGGACCGGTGAAAGACATCTTTGAAGCTCCCGCCCACCCATACACCCAGGGACTCCTAAAGTCGGTTCCCATGCCAGGTCAAAGCCGAGGCCGAGATCGACAGGATCTTTACGAAATGAAGGGGATCGTCCCCAGCCTTTTTCAACTGCCTCCAGGTTGCGCCTTTCATCCCCGTTGCCCTTATGCCAAGGATAGTTGCTTTCAGGAGGAGCCAGTAGGAAGTACGATCAGCCCAGGCCACAGCGTGCTGTGCTGGCTATATCCCTGAAGCGGATGGAAGAATCGATGGAAGTCTTGCTTAAAGTTGAGAACCTCAAGAAACATTTCCCGACCAACCTAAACCTCTTCGGACGGCCCAGGGAGAGAATTCGGGCCGTGGATGGTGTTCAATTTGAATTGTATCGAGGAGAAACCCTAGGCCTGGTAGGGGAGTCGGGTTGCGGAAAGTCCACCACCGGCCGACTCATCCTGCGTTTGATTGATCCTACGGATGGCCAAATCTGGTTCAAAAGACAGAACATCACGAATCTCAGCCGAATTATGATGAGGCCCTTACGGTCCTCCATGCAGATCATCTTCCAAGACCCCTATTCTTCTCTGAATCCGCGCATGACCCTGCAGGAAATTATCGGGGAGGGCCTGAGGCTGCAAGGGCATTTGACCGCCCAGGAAAAAAAGGAACGGATTCTTGATATGATGGCCAAAGTGGGTCTTCGGCCGGAGCATTATAACCGGAACCCCCATGAATTCAGCGGGGGCCAGCGGCAAAGGATTGCAATTGCCAGAGCCATCATTAACCATCCCGAATTCGTCGTTGCCGATGAGCCCCTTTCCGCCCTGGACGTTTCGGTGCAAGCCCAGGTGGTCAATCTTTTATTCAAACTCAAGGAAGAGTTTCATCTGTCCTATCTTTTTATATCTCATGATTTGAGCGTAGTGGAATACATCAGTGACCGCATCGCGGTCATGTATCTCGGCACAATCGTGGAAATGGCCCCGCGGGACCAGCTATTCGATTCGCCTCGGCATCCCTACACCGTCGCCCTTCTTTCCGCCGCCCCCATTCCCCAGGTGCAGAAGAAGAGTCAGCGCATCATCCTGAAGGGGGATATTCCCAGCCCGCTGCGGCCCCCGGCGGGCTGCCGGTTCCATACCCGATGTCTCAAGGTCATGGAGGTTTGTTCACAGAAGGAGCCGAAGTGGAAAGAGCTGGGAGACGGGCATTTCGTAGCCTGCCATCTCTACTAAAAAAGAACGGGTATCGTCTTGGTTTCCGGGATCGTGATCGGGGTCGGACCAGGTCAACTTATTGATTATTCATCAGGTAACGTCCCAATAAAACGTGTTTTCGGCCTTTAAATCCACATTTTTGCGGTCAAATCCAGCAATCCAGCTGCAAAATCAGACCTGCCTCTTTCAGGAATTAATGCTTACTTGCCCGTGTCCCGGCCCCCCTGGGGGAATTGCTGCAATGCAAGGCCTGACCCCAGACACTGCAATTTCCCATACTTAGCCAGGTCCGACCCGGATGGGCCCGGATGGGACTCCCAGTCCACCCCGGGGAAATTTGCATTTGAACCAATGTCCCGGTTTCTACTAAGTTTGGACTGACTGAATTTTTCAGTCAAGGAACTCGTCGTCGGTAAAATTATCCATGCATCGACATTAGGACTGACTGAATAATTCAGTTTACGTTTCCATCCACACTCCATGGCGCCTCAGGCTTCGGCGTTCGGTGTCGGCTATGGTATTCGCCGGATTCGTTTTCGTCTTCTTCCTCGGGCACGCCGAAGGTTTCGGCGATGTTTTCGGGGTGCCTCTATTTCCGCGAATACTTTATTACTTTAGCCTGACCCCATGTCCTCTTCCCTTCTACTTGTAACAGTTTAGTCCTTTTGGAACTTTTTTGACCATACGGCCACATTTCTCTTGACATGCGGGCGTTTTTTATTGTAAATTATATGAGTATAAATACTCATGTAAAGAAGAAGGAGGCCCCTATGAGTCGAGCGGACATCCTGAACAAGCGCCAGGCCCTGCTTAGGGACGACATTACGGCGATGCTCGATAGTTTCCTTATCGGGACGGTCGCCAAGTCCCCTTCCATGACCGGCTATAGCTTGACGACCAAGGTGAAAGGGAAAACCGTAACGCTCTATGTCCGAAAGGACATAGTTCCGAAAGCTTTAGAGATGGGCCGGCGTTACCAGAGGCTCTGGACGCTCATCCAGGCACTCTCCAAGGTCAATTGGGAGATCCTGAACCTGGAGAACCAGTAGGGATGCCGCGTTCTTCCTACCCGCCCCATGATTTTGAATGTTTGTACAGGCACTCCTGCCCGTATCTCGATGGATTGTCCACCACGTGGGTCCTGGGGGAGTACCGACGGGCCGACGATGGGTACCAGGAACATCTGCGGATCATCGATCACTTTTACGACGGCTTAAAAGCCAGGGATGACCGGATCCGCGTTCTGGAACGAGAGAATGCGCAACTGAAGGCCAAACTTCAGGCCTTGCATCATCGGCAATTTAAGCCGAATCAGAAGAAAGACGCGCAGACGGGCGGAAAGGACGGCGAAGGTGCCTCAGTGTCCAGTGAAGGGGAAAAGAAAAAGCGGGGGGCCCCGGTAGGACATCCGGGATGGATGCGGCCCAAGCCGGACCGGATGGACCGGACCGTCCACGTGCCGGCTCCGACGATCTGCCCCCATTGCCAATCCCACGACTTGATACCGATGGAGGAAAGCACCGAGCACGTTCAGGAAGATATCGTCATCCAGCCCCGGACCCTGGTTACCCGCTATCTGCATGGGCAGGCGTTGTGCCCGCGCTGCCATCGTCCGGTGGTTCAGGCAGGCGAGGGCGAGCTTTTGAACGCCCCCATCGGGCCGGTCGCCAAATCCGTAGCGCTCTATTTACGCTATCGGATAGGGATTCCCTATAGAAAAACGGCTGAGTTGTTCCGGGAGTTGTTCGGCCTAAAGTTTGTTCCTGCCTCAGCCCTGGGGTTCGACCGGAAAGCGGCAGCACGGGGTACGCCGATCTATGAGGATCTGGGGGAAAAGATCAGGGCCTCCGACGTGGTCCATGCCGATGAAACCTCATGGCGCAGTGACGGGGTGGGGCATTATGTATGGTTCGCAGGGAATGAGAACCTCGCTTTCTTTCATATCGACCGGCATCGGTCTGCCGACGTGGCCCAAACCATCTTCGGAGAGGACTTTGCCGGAACTCTGGTGCGCGACCGGTACGCAGCCTATAACGGGATCGGAGTGGACTGGCAGGTCTGCCTAGCCCATATCATCACAAACGCCAAGGAAATCAGCGGGGAACATGCGCTCCTGCCGCAGACGGAGAAGGACACCGCTACCGGCCCCTTCTGCACCCGCGTCAGGGATCTATGCTCACGACTCTGCGACGTAGGGCAGAAGCTGAAATCCGGCGATATTCCCTGGAAGGCGGCGGCCAAGATCGAAAAACGCTCCGTCACGGAACTGAACCATATCTGCAAACAGACGCTTCGTTTCAAACCCGCAGAAACCCTCCGAACTTTCCTCGCAGGACCCGAACAGAAATTTCTCTTTACCTTCCCCCGGCGCCCCGGCGTACCGCCCACGAACAATCACGCGGAACAGTCTCTCCGACATCTGGTTATATTCCGCAAGATATCCTTCGGAACTAGATCGGATAGCGGGCTGAAAACCCACAGCATCCTTCCCAGTCTCGTGCAAACCGCCAGAAGACAAGGCGTCCGCCCAAGGGAGTTTCTGCAAACCCTGCTTACTGCAGATACGCCAACGGCTCAAGCTGCGCTCTATAACAATTCAAGCTGAGACATCGATTGCCAGCGGGTAAGATAGGGACTAAACTGTTACTTCTACTTGTCTCCTTCCGGGAGGATGATGGCATTTTAAGAACTCCGTCCCCCCGGGAGCATAGATGCGCGGCAAACGGGGCATGGCCATCTGCAGGACAGATCGAACCGCACCATCTCCCTCACCATATAAGGTCATAGCTTCCCAACATCCTGCCCTTACATCTAATAAGAATTCCTAACCGCATTCAATAAAAACAGGGTCTTCCACCTTCTAAGGTGTCCGGTACTTCGGCGCGCTAAACACGGGAAAAGTTGCTTTTGAACCAACGTCCCCCTTTCCCCGTATCAGACTGGAGGAGTCTCCTTTCTCACTAATAGGAATTGCTTACCCCATTCACTGAAAACAGGGACTTCTGTCATCAAAGGTGTCTGGTACCTACTTTTCGATCTCCGCAGAAATGGGGACAGCCAGCGGATTATGCGACGATAACCGATACTTCGCCCCGGTGCTTGCGTGTAGACCTGACGGTGATCTGAACGTCCTGGCCCAGAGCCACGAGAAAGCTCATTAAGCGTTCAATGGAGAAGGAGCCAGATTGGCCCCGCATGAGGCTCGAGACGTGCGGCTGCTTGATACCCAGAACTTCGCCGGCTTGGGCCTGGGTAAGGCCGCGTTCTTTGATGAGGCGATAAATTTGCAGGGTGAGGCGGGCTTTGAGCTCCTCGCGCGCGGGATTGGCAAAGCCGAGGTCGGCAAAGATGTTGCCGCTGCCTTCTTTGACCCGAATCTTGGCATTCCGTTTCATTTTAGTTGTGCCTTTCTCTGTAATCCTGTTCAGCGGCCGCAAGCCGCTGTTTTATCAAGTCGGCCAGAAAGACCCTGAGATCCCTTCGGGACGATCCTACCCACCTGACAGGCTTCGGGTCTCTTTCCATTTATACCATTATACGTTTATTGGTATATTCTGTCAACAACTACCGATGAACAACCCTTCTTATGTGGAGGCAGGGGATCAGGCCTTCTCTAAGTTGTCTTTGAACCAACGTCCGTATGCCGTGTATAACGTATGACTTGTCGGTTAAAGTCCGACCGTGGGAGTACGGCAGTTCGCCCACGTAGCTGGAGGGAGGTGTGGGGAGTAACCCGAAGCACCGAGTTCCCTGACAAAGGCTCCTTCGGGGAGTCAAGCAAACCTG
>Ga0315295_10001898_pt1 | contig 17787 bp, 12 predicted proteins | sample YL17G14_0_MG_FD_204453 | JGI IMG/M metagenome (GOLD analysis project Ga0315295, IMG submission 204453) | Sediment microbial communities from Yellowstone Lake, YNP, Wyoming, USA - YL17G14_0 | ecosystem: Environmental > Aquatic > Freshwater > Lake > Sediment | place: USA: Wyoming | collected... | reverse complement strand
CTGGTCCCCGCAAACGAAGATCGCCGCCATTGAAAGAGGCACCTTTTACAACCAGAGAGTCATTACGGGAACTCTGGATAACTTCGTTCAGACCGTCCGAGAAGCTGATTTATCGACTCCCGCCATTTTCATTGTCGGCAAAGTAGTGGAGCTTCGCGAGAAGCTGAACTGGTTCGGCAGGAAACCAAAAGTCCTTGTCCTCGGCACGCAACCCGAAAAATACACGCACCTCGGCACGATTGTGCATCGGCCCATCGTCAAGTGTGTGGGCCTGGATGACTACTCGAAGCTCGATGGTATGCTCAGGGAGTTCGGGCGATTCGACTGGCTCGTCTTTACAAGCGCCAACGGCGTGAGGTTCTTCTTCGAACGGTTGCGGCTGAACGGCCTGGACGCCCGAGCGCTATGCTCGCTAAAAGTCGCCGTCATTGGCAAGACGACGGCCCTGCGTCTGGCCGGCTTTGGCATTTCGGCGGACCTGGTTGCCGGCACGGAATCCAGCGAGGGCCTGCTGGAGGAATTCAAGAAGATCGAGATGAGAGGCAAGAACGTCCTTCTGCCGCAGGCGACGGTCGCCTCAGAGGAATTGGCCAAGGGCCTCATTGCGATGGGCGCAGCGGTTGAAGAAGTTTCCGTCTATCAGACCATCGAGATAGAGCCGGCCGACGTGGACCTTGAGTATATCGACAAAATCCTTTTTACGAGCGGTTCCACCGTCAGAGCCTTTGTAAAGAAATTCGGCCGGGTGCCGGCCCGCGTCAAAGCCTGTTGTCTTGGCGAGCCGACACAGGCGGAAGCCAAAAAGCATGGTATTGACGCCGAGATTCTGCCGCCGCGGGGAAATGGCTAGGCCATGACATAGTCACTGAAAGTGAAGGAAAGCAGATGACCGTATTTCAAAAAAGCAAGAAGCTGTTTCGGGACGCAATGAAGGTAATACCCGGCGGGGTCAACAGTCCCGTCCGCGCCTTCAAGGCCGTGGGGTCTGAACCCATATTCATCAAGAAGGCCAAAGGCGCATACCTGTATGACGTGGACGGCAATAAATACATTGATTACTGCCTGTCCTGGGGGCCGATGATCCTCGGACACGCTCGCCGTGAGGTCCTTGAGCGCGTCGGGAAAGTCATGGCCAACGGGACCAGCTTCGGCATCCCCACGCCGCTCGAGACGAACCTTGCCGGGATGATCGTCCGGGCCATCCCTTCGGTCGAGAAAGTCCGCCTGGTCAGCTCCGGCACCGAAGCCGTCATGACGGCCATTCGTGTGGCGCGCGGATGCACGGGGCGCGACAAGATCATAAAATTCATCGGCTGTTACCATGGTCACGTCGATCACCTGCTCGTGCAGGCAGGCTCGGGCGCGATGACGCTCGGCGCCCCCAGCAGCCCCGGCGTCCCCAAAGATTTTACGAAACACACCATTCTCCTTCCGTATAACGACTCCGAGATGCTCGAAAGGGCCTTCAGCAAATATCCGGACCAGATAGCCGCGGTCATCGTCGAGCCGATAGCCGGAAATATGGGCGTTGTGCTCCCCGCCGATGGATTTCTGAAGACCATTAGAAGGTTATGCACGAAGAACGGCGCCGTTCTGATTTTCGACGAAGTGATCACCGGCTTCAGGATCAGATACGGAAGTGTCCAGGACCTCGTCGGCGTCGAAGCGGACCTGACGTGCCTGGGCAAGATTATCGGCGGCGGATTTCCTATTGGGGCGTGCGGAGGCAAGGCGTCATTGATGGATCGGCTCGCCCCATCCGGCCGGATCTACCAGGCCGGCACCCTTTCGGGAAACCCCGTCTGCGTCGCCGCCGGCATTGCCACGTTAGGCTTGCTCAAGTCAAAAGGAGTATATGCCGCTCTTGGGCGCGCTACGGAAAATCTCTGCGGCGGCATCGCCAAGGCTCTCTCTCAGCAGGACATAAAGTTTACCATCAACCGTATCGGCTCGATGTTCACGGTCTTCTTCCGGCGCCAGCCGTCCCCAGGCGGAAATCCGGGCCCGGTGACCGACTATGCCTCCGCCGTTAAGTCTGATACGCAATTGTACGCCAGATTCCACGGCGCGATGCTCGCAGAGGGCATTTACCTGCCGCCCTCTCAATTCGAGGCCTGCTTCGTCTCGACCGAGCACAAGCAGAAAGACATCGACAAAACAATTACTGCCGCTCGCAAAGTCCGTCACTTTGACGGATCCTGAGCTCGTCCCTCAGGGACGTGGCCGAAGGACCTTCGCGGACCGAATTTGCTATTGTATTATGAAACCGCAGACGCCGTCCTGAGCAAAGTCGAAGGATAGACGCGGATAAACGCAGATTCTTCTGGCCACAGAAGCCGCCGAGGGCACCGAGGAACAAATCGTAAATCGAGAATCGTCAATCGCAAATCTACGGGGTTTGCCACCACAGACACGGATAGTCCTTCCCTTCGTTGATCCACCAGATGTCCTCCGTGCCGTTGGCCGTCTCGCCCACGAAATCCCAGCCGGCATCGAGGAACGTCTTGGCCGTCTGCATCTCGGCGGTGGTCTTGCCTGTGCCCCCCGCACTCGTGGCCTGCCCGGAAGTCTGCATATCCCAGAAAGAAGCGATCACAACGCTGGGCCCCGCGCCTATCATGCCGCCGACGGCACTTCCAGTAGCAGTAACGGTGCCTATGCTGTAGCAGTAGGTCACATAGCTGCCGTTGCGCCCCACCAGCCCGCCAACATCCCACTTGCCAATGACCGCACCAGTGCTGTAGCTTGTAGCGATGTGACCATAATTCTGCCCCACGAGACCGCCGACATCTCGGTCGCCCCAGACATGTGCGCTGCTGTAGCATTGGGCCACTCTACCCCGGTTGTTGCCCACCAGCCCGCCAACATAGTCATTACCGGTGACCGCACCGGTGCTGTAGCAGCGGGTCACACTGCCGCTGAAGTTGTCTCCCACCAGCCCGCCGACATGGTCACCTGAACCGGATACGTTGACACCGACCAACCCCAGGTCCCTAACCTCGGCCGCAGTGGGCCACTTTCCCAATTGACCAAACAGCCCCAAATAGCTCCCGCCATTGATCGTCAGATGCGAGATCGTGTGGCCGTTGCCGTCAAAGATGCCGGTAAAAGAAATTCCATCAAACTCCGATGTGGCGGGGTCCCTATCCGGGGCGATGATTTCGAATCCTGGCCTGCCTTCCTTGCCATCATAATCAGATAGATCGACATCCGCCATGAGCTTGAAGCGCTTATCCCATTCGCATGGGAACAGCCGTATCAAATAAAGTTCCTCTGCCGTGTAGATGAGAAACGGATCACTCTCCGTACCGGTTCCCACCAACAAATCGGAGAGTGGCGACAGACTAATCGCTTCACCGGGTCGACCTTCCCATGCCAGCCTCGGATAGTCGTTTCCTTCATCAATCGTCCAGATTCCCTCGTTGCCGCATGTGCCCCACAGCAGGAATGTGCGCGATGTTTGCATTTCGGCTGTTGTCTTGCCTGTGCCACCGTCACTTGTTGTCTGGCCGGAGGTCTGAATGTCCCAGAAACTGTCGGTTGCAACTCCTACTTCGGTATCCCAATACCAGTCATGGTTCGTCCCCACCAGCCCGCCGACATCCGAACGTCCACTCACCGCACCGGTGCTGTAGCACCGAGCGATAAGGCCACGGACAGCGGGCCCCAAACCCATGACTACCCCATTCGCGCCGACCAACCCACCGACACGATCGCCTCCAATGACCGTACTGGTGCTGTAGCAGTTGGTAACCTCCCCGGCATTTTTGCCCACAAGTCCGCCGACATCGGTTTTTCCTATGGTAGCACCAGTGCTGTAGCAGCCGGTCACACTTCCGAGCGGGAAACTCCCTGATAAGCCATTGCTACCCACCAGGCCACCGACTTCAAAGTGCCCGGTGACGGTGCCGGTGCTGTAGCTCACGCTGATGCGCCCCCCCCAATTGTAGCCCACGAGTCCGCCGACATTCTCATTGCCCTTGACCGCGCCGGTGCTATAGCATTGGGTCACAATGCCGCTATAGTTGTCTCCCACCAGCCCGCCGACATAAGATTTGCCGCTGACCGCAGCGGTACTGTAGCTCGTAGTGATGCTCCCGAAGTAGTTGTACCCCACCAGGCCACCGACCTGGTTACTGCCGCTGACCGCAGCGGTACTGTAACAGTCGGCAACATTGCCCGAGTTGTACCCTATCAGACCTCCCTCGCCTGAGACGCTTCCGTCCTGAACAGAGCAAGAAGCGATGGTGCCGCAATTACCCTCAATGGGTGACCCAATGCAATTAGGGTCAGCCAATCGCAAATCCTTAATCAGGCCACTGAGAGATCCGAAAAGGCTGTTCTTGAGATTCTTGATTGTCTTGCCATTACCATCAAAGACTCCTTTGTATTGGTAGTCATAGTTACCTATCGTATAGAAGGCAACGCCCGCCAGGTCAACATCATCCACCAACTTGAAGTGGCATTCCATGAGTCTTGGATTATGACCAATGCTATTCAATTCCTCTGGTCTTGAGATCACATAAGGGTCATTGGATTCTCCCGTACCGGCGGAGAACACCGGCAGACTTGGCAAAAGCGATTGCTCCCACCAGAGAATCGGGTATCCGCCACCCTCAGGCTCGGCCCAGATATCGTGTGGCCCATCTGGTTGACCAACAAAATCCCAGCCCACAGCCATGAACGTTTTTGGGTCCTGCATCTCGGTCGTGGTCTTGCCCGTGCCGCCGGCACTTGTTGTTTGCTCTGAGGTCTCTGTGTCCCAGAAACACTGGTTCACAGTCGCGGGATCGTTATTGGCCCCCACTAACCCACCGACACACTGATTGGCGTCCACCACGCCGGTGCTGTAACAACGCGTCACAGTACCGTACACACTGTTTTCCCCTATCAGCCCGCCGACAGACGATCCGCCTTTGACTGCACCGGTGCTGAAGCAGTCGGTCACACTCCCATTTTCGCTATACCCTATCAGCCCGCCGACCCAGGATCCTCCGCTAATCGCACCAGTGCTATAGCTCGCAACAATACTTCCCCAATTCCGCCCCACGAGACCGCCGGCATCGTAAGTGCCGCCGACCGACCCGCTGCTGTAGCTGTCGCTTATTGTCCAGGAGTTGTGGCCCACGAGGCCGCCGACATTGTTAGTACCGCTAACCGAGCCGCTGCTGTAGCTCGCAACGATGCTGCCCCAACTCTCGCCCACAAGCCCGCCGACATAGTACTGCCCGCTGACCGAGCCGGTGCTGTAGCTATTGGTGATGCTGCTCCCGTTGCCGCCCGCGAGGCCGCCGACATCGTTGCCGGTTCCGTTGACCTCTACTGCTTCCAGGCCCAGATTCGAGACACGTCCAGTTAATTGCCCGAACAGGCCGAGGAACGACCCGCCTGTGACCTTCAGATTCTTGATCGTGTGCCCCTTGCCGTCGAAGACGCCGGTGAAATCAAAGCCCTGAAAACCGTCTTGGGCCGAATCAGTATCCGGTGCAATGACGGCCTTGTCAAAAACCTTGCGGCCGGGGAGGTTCGGGTCCAGGTCGATGTCGGCGGTCAGGATGAAATGCTTGTCGTAATCATTGGGATCCTCGCCGAGGGCGATCAAATCGGCGGCCGTGGCAATCTGATACGGATCGTTAGGCTCGCCTCTCCCGCCGCTGTATTTGGCGTATGCGGGAAAGCTCAAAAGACAGATTGTGATTGTTAGAAGGGTTGCCCGCCAAATTCTTGGATTTCTCGGCGTAGTCATGTTTTCCCGACCTCCCGTGCCCACCTTAAGGGCCATAGAACAAACGCCTCGCTTTTCAATTGCTCTACTGAACGACCCGACTTGAACCGGCAAGAAAGTAACTCTACAGGTGCCAATGGTGATTGTAACCGATGGTTGTCACGAAGGTCAATAATAAAATCACGGTTTTGTCCCTTCCACCAAGGGAGGGCCGCTGCTGAAAGTCCGTTCTGGCGGCAATTATCCAGAAATCAGCGTGAGAAAAAAGACGCACTTGGCCGAATGCCTGATCCTTCTCGCCGACGACGGCTCGTACAGCGTCTATTGCCCTGCCTGCCCTATCTGCAAATCAACAGCCCACCTGTGGCTTCGAGAATACCTGTAGAGACAGGTCCTTCGGCCACGTCCCTATGGGACTCGCTCAGGACGCTTGCGCGCGCACGGCTGCGCCGGCGTGCTCAGCGATTCGGACAGGCTCAGGAAACGATGCTCGGGATGGCTCCATGCGGCGGCGGCCACCGATGTCTGGGCGAGCAGCTCTTTGATCTGCCGCGTGGCGTCCCTCCAGACCGAAAAGATGCGGCAATTCTCCGGCGTCCCGTTGCACTCGCAGTGCCGAAGGAGGCAATCGTCGAACAAAGTATGGTTTTCAACGACTTCGAACAGCTCCAGCAGGCTGATCTGTTCCGGCGGCAGAGCGAAAACATACCCTCGGCTCTTGCCTCTGACGGCCCGCACGAATCGGGCTTTGACAAGCTGCCGAAATATTTTGGCAAGGTAGTCGGACGGGATTCCCTCCGCCTTGGCCATCGTAGCGGTCGTGGCCGGCAGTTGCGTACTGTGCCTGACCATGTACATCAAGGCGTGGAGCGCATAGCTGGAAGACCTTGTGATTTTCATACGACCGACTCCAAAAATGTTACCGGTCCGACCTGTCGGACGTGTCCGACCGGTCTACGCCACCGCTGATCCCCTGTTCTCACGCCTGCGTTTTTGAGAATCAATCTCCAGCTCATCGAGCTTGCGGTACAAGCTCGACAGCCCGATGTTCAAAGCTTTGGCCGCCTCGATCTTGTTCCAGTCACATTTGCTCAGAACCCGGCAAATGTGCTCTCGTTCATACGCTCTGACCGCCAACTGAAGGTTATCGTTCTCTTCGCTCAGGGAGACAACGTGGCAGCCTAACAATCCGATATCAGACATCTTGATGATGTTATCTTCGGAGAATATGACGGCTCGCTCAATCACGTTCTGCATCTCTCTGATATTGCCTTTCCAGTCATAACTCATGAGCAGCCGCATGACGTCATCGCTGACCCCGGTACAGTGCTTGCCCATCTCGGTGTTGTACTTCTTTATGAAGTGCTCGACCAGCAGGGGAATGTCCTCTTTCCTATCGCGCAGCGGCGGCAGATGGATGCCCACAACGTTCATCCTGTAATAGAGATCCTCGCGGAAGCGTCCGGCCTTGATCTCTTTGGCAAGGTCCTTGTTCGTGGCGGCAATCAGGCGTAAGTCAATGTCAATAGGCATGGTCGATCCCACCGGTATGATCTGCCGGTGCTCGACGGCCCGCAGCAGCTTCACCTGGCAGTTCAGGGGCATATAACCGATTTCATCCAGGAACAGAGTCCCGCCGCACGCACATTCGAACAATCCCTTCTTGTCCTGGAAGGCGGACGTGAAACTCCCCTTTTTGTGGCCGAATAATTCACTTTCCAGCAGGCCCTCGGGGATGGCGCTGCAATTGACGGCTACAAAACGGCTGCCGTTTTGAGAGCCCAGAGAATGGATGGCGCGCGCGACTAATTCCTTTCCCGTGCCGCTCTTGCCCGTGATCAGCACGTTGCTCTTGGTGGGGGCTACCTTGCGAATCATCTGGAAAACGTTCTGCATCGCGGAAGAATCCCCGACAATTTGTCCGATATCAAATCGGGCGATCAGCTCCTCTTTAAGCTGCTTGTTCTCCTCCTGCAGCTTGAGATACCGCAGATGCTGCCGGATTTTTGTCACAATGTCATCCATCACAACCGGCTTCATGACATAATCACATGCACCGAGCTTGACCGCCTCGACCGCCATCTCAATCGTGCCGTACGCGGTTATCATGATCACACGCGTCTCAGGCCTTATTCGCATAATCTCCCGCAAAACCTTTATGCCGTCCGCGCCGGGCATGCGGATATCCAGGACGGCCACAGCAAAGCGTTCTTTCGTAATGGCGTCCAGAGCGTCCGTTCCGTTGCCCACTTCCGTCACGGACATGCCTTCTTCATCGAGAACCCTGGCAAAGGTCTTTCGGAAGGTCACTTCATCATCTGCCAATAGTATTTTCCTGTTCATTGCTGGTTAGCACCCTTTTCAACAAATACCATTTTCCCCTGAAACGAACCGCTCTTGCGGCCCACGATTTACGGCGTCGTTTAGACCGCCCTGGCCCTTTTAAGAAAACCGCTCTCGGCGTCACTGCCACCTGCCAGACTCTTCCCGGATGTTACCGGGATTCGGATGATAACGGTGGTTCCCTTGCCCGGCTCCGACTCCAAAGTGATTGTGCCATCGATTTCCGTAATAAGGTTGTAGCTGATAAACAGCCCCAAACCCGTACCCTTGCCGACCTCTTTGGTTGTATAGAATGACTCGAAGGCCCTTTGGCAAACTTCGGGGCTCATTCCAATGCCTGTATCACTCGTGCGAATCTCGATCATTCCATCCATGAGCTGCCGTGTTATTTCAAGAACGTGCTCGCATTCGCCCTGTTTGGCATCCATCGCGTCCAGCGCGTTGATAAAGATGTTGAGAAAGATCTGCTCGAAATGCTGCGGATTCAGCCATACGGCCGGCAGATCGGGCCTGGCGACGTTCCTGATGGCGACGGATTGTGCGCGTTTGTCGAAATTGATGAGCGACAAGGTGTTCTCTATGAGCTCGTTGATATCCGTCCAGCGATACTCGCTCGTGGCCGGACGCGACAGACTCAGCATGCGCTTGAGAATATTCGAAATCCGGTTGACGTGATATTGGATTACCAATAGGTGTTCTTTGTGTTCGTGGACCGTGAGCTTTCTGACCAGATATTGCGCCACGGAGGAAATACTGGCCAGAGGATTGCCTATCTCGTGCGCGATGCCCGTCGCCATCTGGCCGATGGCGACCATCTTCTCCCGCTGGGCCATCTCCAGCCGCGACGTCTTCAGGATTTCGTTGATACTCGTCAGCTCTTTGGTTCGCTCCCGCAGGTCCGTTTCGAGTTTCTTGTGCTCCGTCAGGTCCTGGCCGACTACCACGTGGCCCAGCCTCTTTCCATCAATACCCATGACGGGGCAGGCCATTGCCTCCACGTATTTCGGCTGTGGTCCGGCGGTCTCAAAAGTAATGGCCTTTTCCCCGGCCGCGGCTCCATCGTCCGATGAGACGAGTGTCCTGAGCAGCTCGGCCAAAGGACAGGGGAAATCCTCAAGCGAATGTCCCGACTTCGTGATGCCGTTCTGTTCTTTCCAGAGTCTGGCCGCAGGGTTGCAGATCGCCACATTGCCTTCGCCGGAGACGAATATGAGTCCCTCGGACATGGCGTTGATGACGGCTCTGAGCACGTCGTTGTTTCGGGCCGCCTCAAGCTCCGTGGCTCTCATTCGTGTGATAATCATCCTGGTCAGGTACTGGGCCAGCATCACCGTGCAGGCAAACGCCCCGAATACCCCAAGCTGGTACACGGGATTTCGCCATAAGCCTCCGGCAGCGGAAAGCCGTAGCGGATGATAGCCCAACAAAGTGCCCCCGCTGAGCTCGTTGACCTCCAAAAGGCCAAACAGCAGGATGGCCGTCAGGCCGACACAAAACGACAAGCTCCGCGGCAGCATGATCGCGGCAATGATGACGTGAAATATATAGAACAGAAAAAACGGATTAACGACGCCGCCGGAGAAGTGCAGAACCGCAGTCAGTATGAGCAAATCCAGCTCCACCTGTATCGTCCCTAATGCCAGGTCTCTTGGACTTGCTTGTTCGGGCTTCTTCATCGCTGCTAAAAAATACGAGATATTGGAGATGAGCAGTGCTGCGGCACAAAGATAAATGGGTATCGGGTTGCTCAGAACGGGAAAAACGTAGCTGCCCAGCAGAGCCGCCGCCGACATTCCGCCGACAGCGATCCATCTGAGACGTATCAGCCAGAGAATCTGCTCTACAAGAACCTCGCGAGCACATTGGTTTGGCTTGTCCATGAAATCGGTTGCCATACCTGACTTAACAGCCATAGTTACTTCTCACCGTCTCCTACTCGTAGTGTGCCGAACATTTGCCGAACTTACGCCCCCCGGCATCTTGCACAGGAAGTCTTCCAAGACAATGAACATTTTACCCTATTTTACCACCTAAAAGCAAGCACAATTTCCCATGTTCGAGAAATATCTTTTACTTTTGTGCCTTTTTTTGTCCTTTAATTTCTAAAAGTTAAGAACTCCGCCTCGCTATGGAACAAGCCCATGCAGTAACTATCTGGGCATCTGGAAAACCTCTCCGGTGCGCAGCAACTCTGCCTGTTTTGCCTCATCCAGACCTATTTCAGCATCTGTTAAGTAGCACGCCGGGTCTGGTGCCCAGGGATCACCGAAATGAAGGTCGGCCCGTACCCTCAAACTGCCACCGCAGACGTCAAAGAACCGACAAATCCTGCACCTGCCCTTGATATAATTGCGGCGATCCTTCAGACCCCGAAGAAGTGGGTTGCCGGTATCCATCCAAATCTTGCTGAAGGGCCTCTCGCGGATATTTCCGAGGTCATAATGCCACCAGAACTGGTCGGGATGCACCTTGCCGTGAAAATCAATACAACCGATGCCGACTCCGCTGCTGTACATCCCGCCGCCGTTCCAGACCAGCAGTTTCCAAACTTCATCTGCACGCGCGGAATCTTCCTGCTTTAGTTTCAGGTACACATATACACCATCGACATGGTTGTCCACCGTTAAGATATCCGTCGTTCTGCCAGCCTGTTTGAACGACCTCGTCTTGGCTAATATCATCTCAACGGCCTGCCTGCTTTGAGCGTGTGTCAGGTCCTCGTCAGCCATCGCTCCGCCTCTGCCGCTCGGAACAAAATGGTAAAAACAGGCCCGTTCGATCTGCTGGGACTCGAAAAAGTCAAACAGGCTCTCGAGATCCTGGACGTTTTTCTTGGTTAGAGTCAATCGAAGCCCGATTCGGACGCCGGCGTCCTGACAGTTCTTTATGCCTTCCACCGCTTTGACGAACGCGCCCGTCACGCCTCTGAACTTATCATTGACCGGACCTATGCCGTCCAGGCTGATCCCTACATAAGAGACGCCGTGCTGCTTTATTTGCCTGGCCTTTTCGGCGGTTATAAGGGTGCCGTTTGTGGAAATGACGGTGCGCACGCCTCGCCCGACGGCGTACCCGATAAGCTCGAACAAGTCGGGTCGCGTCAGCGGCTCGCCGCCGGAGAACAAAACCGATGGGACGCCGAACTGCACCAGATCGTCTATGACACCTTTGGCCTCCGCGGTCGAGAGCTCATCGCTTGCTTTGCAGGCCCCGCTGTCGTTATAACAATGTACGCACTTGAGATTACACGCACGTGTAATATTCCAGACGACGATAGGGCGCCTTTCGGACGCCTTTTTGGGAATGGTTTCGCCTTTGCGTTCGCCCGAACCTGCCATGCCGTAGCGAAGCCAATCGCCCGGCGTAATCTGGTCACAATACAACTTGCTGATATTAATCATAGATTAGCCTGCAAAATCGAATATCCTTACACCGATCAACAAACTACTTCGGGCGGGACGTACGCACAGAAGGGTTCTTCGGCCATGTAATTGCCCGTAGCGGCAAACGCCCGGCCGCGGCATCCGCCGCATATTTGCCGGTAGCCGCAGACGCCGCACTTGCCTTCGAGCTGGTTGCTGTCCCGCATCCGGGCCAGGTCTTCACTGTTGTACCATATATCGGAAAGCTTCTTTTCGAGCACGTTGCCGCAGTTTACGGGCAAATATCCGCAGGGAAAGACATCTCCCTGGTGACCCACAAACAACACTCCAAGCCCCGCCAGACAGCCCTTCGATGCGCTTCCATGTCCACCCCGGCCGGGAACGGCGGCGCCGCCGTGGCCCGCTTTCAGACGAGACGCATACAAGCCTTCCTGCCGGATGACACGCTCGTAATGAGGCCCGCAGGTCACCTTCATTTGCAATTCGCCCCCGCCGTCCAGCCGGCATATTTCGAGCATTTTCTGCTCGTACTGCTCGGGCGACAGCATGTCGGTATCCGCCAGAGACCGCCCGCAGCCAACCGGTACCAGCATGAATACATGCACGGCAACCGCACCGAGCGACCTGGCAAGCTCATAGATTTCCCGGAGCTGACTCGCGTTGTGCCTGGTCAGAGTGATATTGATCTGAAAGGGCACCTTTGCATCGCGAAGATACCCGATTCCTTCAATCGCCTTTTCGAACGAGCCTTTCAACTGGCGCAGCCTGTCGTGCACCTCGGCCGTCGCTCCATCCAGACTCACCGAAACCCTCGCCACGCCGCTGTTGCGTATCTGCTCGGCCGCCGCGGCATCGATCAGCGTACCGTTCGTCGCAAGGGCGGTGGTAAGGCCCAGAGTCCCGGCCCGTCCGATCAGCTCGAACAGGTCCTGCCGGCAGAGCGGCTCGCCTCCCGAAAATACCAGGACAGGCATCATGGGCTGGCCTTTACCTAACTCGGCCAACTGCTCGATCAGACCTCTTGCCTGCGAGGTTGAGAGGTCTCTGTGAGCCGTCTGGTCCGACTCCACGCGCCGGCAGTGCGCGCAGGTCAAATTGCATCGTATCGTGCTCTCCCAGAATAAAAGCCTGAGCATCTGCTGTGTCTGCGAAGCATCCTTCACGACCGCGTCTCCTCCCGATCATCGGGCTCCGAGGCTATTTCCTCGGCCTGTCTGACGATGTGGGCTACCAGTTTTGCCGCTTCAGTCGCCCCGTTTTCTTTGGCGACGACGTTGACGTTTTTAATTACGCAGTGCAGCAGCTTGTTGACGACGCGGTTGACCATGGCCTCCATAACCTCTTTGCAGGAGGCTTCCTGCCGGACACCGACAAAAAAGCGTTCCATCTCATTTTTGCCGATCTGTACGAATTGCTCTTTCATCCGGCCGATCAAAGGCCCTATGTCCTTGGCGCCGAACCATTCCATGAAGTCCGCGACGTTTTCGAGGACGATTTCCATGCCGCGGGCCATGTCCCGCTCGCGGGCCTTACGATTCTGCTCCACCACCGCAGCAAGATCATCCACGCTATAGAGATACACCCCCTCGAACTCGTTAATCGAAGGCTCGAAGTTCCGCGGCACGGCGATATCGATAATCAACAGCGTTCCGTCCTTCCGCTTGGCCGCGATTTGGCTGAACGATTCTTTCTTATAGAGGTAATCCTGCACCGAAGCTGAGGCGATGGCTATATTGGCATCAATCAACTGCCCGTCGAGCTGCTCCCACGGCTGAACCATGATCCCGAATTGTTCGGCCAGCTTCAAACCGCGATCATATGAGCGGTTTACCACGGTGATGTTCCGTGCCCCGATCGCAAGCAGGTGCTGGACGATAAGCTGACCCATGTCACCGGCGCCGATGACAACCACCTTAGCCAAGGATATATCGGCGAAAAGCTGCCTGGCCAGCTCGACCGCGACGCCAGCGATACTCACCCGTCCGCTCGATATGGAGGTCGTCGTATAGACCGCCTTGCTGGCGGCAAAAGCGCAGTGAAACAGCCGGTTAAGGACCTTACCCGTGGCTTTTGCCGCACAGGCAAGCTTGTAACTTTCCTTGACCTGACCGATAATCTGAACCTCGCCCACCACAAGGCTATCCAGGCTCGATGCGACGGTCAGCAGATGCCCGACCGCCTCTTCATTTTCGTATGCGTATAGAAACGGGCGAAACTCGTCCAGCTCAACGCCCTGGAAATCGGCAAGGAACGCGGAGAGCCGCTCGGGATCGGCCCCCTGGCAGTGCTTGCCCGCGCAATACAGCTCGACACGGTTGCACGTCGATAAAAGTACGAATTCAGCCTGTGGGAACCTCGTTTTGAGCTCGCAAAGCGCTCTGCCCACGGCCTCCGCACCGAAGACCAGCTTCTCGCGAATCTCCACCGAAGCGGTTTTGTGGTTGAGTCCCAGTACTACGATCTTCATATTCGACTCTTATCTCGTCTGTCCGGCGGTCTGCGCGTCGTCACCGGCAAAGTTGTGTCCCGTGCGGCAGAATATGGAAGTTCCCACAACGGCAAAAAGAATCAAAGCAAATGCAACAAGCGTCACGTGGGCAATCGTTTTTTCCTTTAACCTGGTAGTTTTCCAGAGCGCCAGGATGGCCCCTAAAAGCAACCAGACAACCAGGATAAGGACGATTTTGGCGTCCGTGAGCCAATCGAGGGCAGTCCTGTTGAGCGAGGTTGAAGTTGCCGCCGCCAGGCCGATACCGCTTGCCAGTCCGAACGTCATCAACACAAAGCACCACTTGAGGCCAAAGAGGTTTATGCGCTCGAGCTTCTCAATATTGGGTACTTTGCCGAGGATCTCAAGCAGGTTCTTTCGCTTGAGTTTTCGTCTGGCAAAGAGGTAGAGTACCGCGCTAGCCATGGCGAGCATTGCCGCGGCCCCGGCGAGGATCATGGCGATGGCGTGAGCGGTGGCCCATGGTGTGGAAGCCGCAGAATGAGCTTGTGCGGCTGGTTTGGCCACTACTGCCGCCAGCAGGACAAGTGCCAGTAATACCCATACCATCACGGAGCTGAACCACACCTGCTGGATAGCTATTCTCAGAAAAAGATACGTCAGGCCGAATACAATGGTCAGGACAATCATCGACTCGAACAGCCCGGTCAGCGGCACCGCCTTGATCGCAACGGCCCTGAAGATGAGTATCACCGCCTCAAGCGTCACCGCCAGGCAAACAAGGGGCAGAAGAAATCGACTGTACTTCTCGCCTCTTGAGCGCAGTTGAAGCACACCTATCACCGCGGCGGCAAGATACGTCATAACGACAACAACAAATGTAACTGTCTCAGGCAAAGGCAATTCAGGCATTGTTATTCTTCTCCCGTTAGGGATGGCCAAGCCACTGGGTACCGTTGGCCCGCCCCGGGAAATACGTTGGCGGAACCTTCTTAAGCTCCTTTTCGGTCGTCAGTATGCGGTAATTTGACACGCCGCAGGCCCGACTCATACGCTGCACAGTCTGCTCAACCTCCCGGATGTCCGCTCCGTGGACCATCGTATATAGGTTAAACGGCCAGTTTTCAGCCGTGCCCCGTTCGTAGGCATGGCTGACCTCCTTGAAATCCGCTAACATGGCGCCCACCTGCTCAACGCGCTGCGGCTCTACCTGCCAGGTAACCATAGCTCCCCCGGACAGACCCACTTTGAAGTGATCTATGATCGACCCTACGCGTCGGAGTTTGCCATCCCGCTTCCAGGTTTCCAGAATGGCCAGGAGCTGCTCAGTGCTGATCCCCACCTGCTCGGCCATGTCTTTGTAAGGGGTTTGACTTCTCGGAAATCCCCCCTGTAGAACGGCTAATACCCTCCTGTCAATATCGGAAAGCAGATATTCCATCTCCCTTGGGGACACCATACGGCGCTCAATTCTTGCCATTACATAATGTCAGCGGACTAAGCAGGTCATAAACCAACGTTTAATTCTTCCCATGAATAGGAAAAGTCTTCCAGCCCCTTATTTTAGTAAATTATACTCCCAATTGCAAGAAAAGTTCTTGTACGTGGCTGGTCGTTAGGGTAAAATTAGGAGTTCGGCGCTTTCCCTCACTTGAAAAGTCTGCCTCAAAACCTCATTTCAGGACAAAAGAGGACGGCAAATAAGCTCAGAATCATGTCCCAAATCATTAGATTCCCCGCGAAAGGAGCAGAGGTCCTATAATATAAATTTTAGCGGGCCTGCTGGGCTGCTCAAAGGACTATTTAACACAATGCCTGGGTGTCATTTTGCCTGACGCATCGTATTTGCTATACTTTGATTGGTAGATAGAAGTTATCAAATATCAAGCCATAAGGGGCTTTTCCGGGGGGGAGTAAAATGAAGCCCACAAAAAAGGTAAAGGCAGCATACTACAAGCGTAGAGCCAGCGCTCTGATTGTATCCCTGATGTTTGTACTGATATTCTCGGCCCTGGCTATCAGCATGATGACTATGTCCGGGACGAACGTCCAGCTTGCCTCGAATCATCACCATGTCAATAACGCGTTGGCGGCCGCACAGTCCGGCCAGGAGGTCGTCAGATACTGGCTGAGCCGAGTGCTGTTCTCAAGCTCGACGCTGCAGGCCAATTACTTCACCACAATAGTCGCCGGAATAAAGAATGATCTGAGCACCAATGGGATTACAAATGTCAGCCTGCAGCTTGACGGCTCAATTGGAGCCGTGGCGCTGAACTCAAACACCGGGCTGACGTTCGATGGTCAAATCCAGATCGATTCCAACCAACCGACGATCCTGCAAACGCGCGTCACAGGTCATAGCGGAGACATTGCGCGCACAATCACCATTCTTTACAACATCCAGCCATACGTCTTCCCGATCTTCAATTTCGGCCTGGCGACAAAAGGACCCGTCAATTTCCCGGGCAACCCCACAATAACCGCGGTGAACTCTTCCTGGGAAGCCGATATCTTTATTGAGAGTGCATCCAATCCCATTGCTATGCTCACCATTGGCAACCTGAACTTCGACGGCAACATTAACATAGGCAACCCGGGCGCCAACGTCGATTTTCAGGCCACTGTGCAAATCGCAGGCGACTTCGGCCAGCCCGCTATCGACAATCACGTCTCTATCGGCAACGATAGTCCTGAATTCCCAGTTCCCGACACGGACCACTTCAGAACCTACGCTACGGGGCCGATCATTAACAGCTCCACCGATTTGAGTAAAGGAATGACATTGACCAATGCAACAATAGCGCCCGGAACGAACCCCGTTTTCCTGCAAAACGTCATCATAAATGGGGTTTTGTTTATCGAATCGCCGAACAAGGTCACGTTCACTCGCAACGTAGCGCTCAACGGCCTTATTGCCGCCGATGGGGATATAAACAATCCAGATCCGGCAATAAACCGGATCGACTTCCAGGGTAATTTTGCCAGTGGTCCTTACCCCAGCGATCCGCAGTTTGACGTGATGCGCGAGGAGGAGGGCACGTCCATCCTTGCTCCGGGTTTCTTCACGACCTTCAGCGGCAACTTCTCCGCCCTGGAAGGGGTCGTAGCCGTGAGCGGCGCCCATTTTGCTGGCAACGTGAATGCCCAAATTAAAGGCTCAATCATCAATTACTCGAACAGTCCCACGGTGATCGAGGGCAATGCGACGATGAATTTCAACCGGGCTGGCAGCACGAAGATTCCGGCCGGCTTTGATCTGTACCGGGAGCTGGATTACGTTCCCGCTTCCTACGCGGAATCCGCCCTGTGATACCGGCTATTGGATAGTCCGTTCTCGATGGGAAATTACCTTCGCGGCGCCCTTACGACGCAGTATCGGGCGTCGGGCATTCGCATTCCCAGGCAAGCTCGCAACGGCAGAATATCACCTACAAGGATGAGCGATAGAACGCCGAATTGATTCTGTGCAGCTTGCGTTGGGCGACCGCATCCTGGATCCAGCCGACTATAGCCCCCTTGTACTCGTAGTCGTCGAGGTCACGTAAATCGTTGGGATCCAGCGGGCCGACGCCGCCAATGATGTTTCCGAACGTGTCGCTTTCGATGGCGTAAATCCTGCCGTTCGTGTGCTGCCAAAATCCTTTTATCGTACTCATAGCGATACACCCCCTCCCTTTAAAATATAGGTTATCGCCTGAGAAATGCAAGCTGGACGCCCATTCGCCTGCACTCTGCACGCAGAACGGATATCAAGTATCGGTTAGCCCAACTTCCGCAGGTGACATGAAAAATGGAGGATTTTCATTTTTTTCTTCGGTCTGAGATGGCGTTCTTGGTTCGATATCGGGGGTGAGCTTATCTGAAGTGGGCGTTTGTCTTGCCAAAGC
>Ga0315295_10001897_pt1 | contig 17802 bp, 8 predicted proteins | sample YL17G14_0_MG_FD_204453 | JGI IMG/M metagenome (GOLD analysis project Ga0315295, IMG submission 204453) | Sediment microbial communities from Yellowstone Lake, YNP, Wyoming, USA - YL17G14_0 | ecosystem: Environmental > Aquatic > Freshwater > Lake > Sediment | place: USA: Wyoming | collected... | reverse complement strand
CCGCCGTCGAAGTGCTCGTGGTGCTGCCCGACTGCTTCGGCCACCTTCTCGGAGTAGCCGAAGGCGCGCAGCAGGCGCTCGCCGACCATGGGGTGCTGGTGGACGAGGCGCCATTCGTCGGCGGTCAGCGCCTCGCTCTTCTGCAGAATGCCGTCGGGCATGCCGAGATAGCCGATGTCGCGCAGCTGAGCGGCTACCGAGACACCCCAGGACTCGCCCTCGTCCATCGCCAAGGCGCGGGCGAGTCGGCCGGCGAGCAGGGCTGTCTGATTCGACAGCAGGGCGACGTCCGGCTGCTCCGCGTTCGCTTGCGGGATGAGGCCGCCGAGGTCGGGCATCGCCTCGCCGGCCAGCTCACTGCGCTGATCGAAGGCCGGCGCGACGCCGGAGTAGCTGACCACACGATTGCGACCGCGGCGCTTGGCGATGTACATCGCCCAGTCTGCGCGGTCGATCAGATCTTCCTTGGTGAGCGCATCGGCGGGCGCCGTGGCGATGCCGATGCTGGCGGTGAGGGAAGATGCGCCGGCGACGAGCTCCGCGTTCTCGAGGCGCTCACGGATGCGCTCGGCGACCTCGGCCGCCGCGCCGGCCGCCGTCTCGACGAGGACGACGACGAACTCCTCGCCGCCGTAGCGCGCCACCATGTCGAGGCGTCGCGTGGATTCCTCGAGGAGGCGGGCCACACCGCGCAGCGCGTCGTCACCCGCACTGTGGCCGCGCTCGTCGTTGAAGCGCTTGAAGTTGTCGAGGTCGACGAAGAGCACCGAGACGTCTGTCTGCTGGTGGCGGGCGCGCTCGAGCTCCTCGCCGAGCCGCTCGTGCAGGTGGCGATGGTTGTAGATGCCGGTGAGGCCATCGGTGATCGCCTCGAGCTCGGCGCGGCTCGAGCGCACCGCTGCGTCGCGGAGCATCGTCGCGAATGTCTCTGAGATGTCGCTGCGGAGACCGGCGTGGGCGAGGTCGATGGCCGGTAGGTCAACGCTGACGATGCCCACCACGTGACCTCGGGAGTCCCGGATGGGCGCCACACCGACCACCCAGACGCCATACTCGTCGACGAAGATGGCGTTGGTATCCGCGGACTCGCCGGCGAGGGCGTGCGCGGCCTGCAGGTCGGGCAGGAAGACGTCGCCGATGCGCGAGCGCTCGGCCTCGTCCTCCTCGGCGTCGACGACGAACATCGTGCGATTACCCGTGCGCGACTGGGTCGTGATGAAGCGGACGCCGGCGTGACTGTCGCGGACGTCGCGCAGCGCGGCAGCGATGATTGCGTACTCGGGGCGGGACTCGTCGGCGCGATCCTGGAGCAGCGCGTGCGCGTCGCCGTCGATCCGCAGCGCGGCCTCCCTGGCGACGGCCTCCGCCCCGTTCTTGCGGTGCGCGAGCCCTTCGAGCACGCGTACGAACGCGTCGACCATCTCGCCGTCGAACTGCGTGCCCCGGCGGCTCGTCAGCTCCTCAAGGCACTCGCGGTAGGACATGGTGCGGCGGTAGGGTCGCCGCGACGACATCGCGTCGTACGAGTCCACCACGCACATCGCCCGCGCGAGATAGGGAATTCGGTCGCCGCTCAAGCCGGACGGATAGCCGCTGCCGTCGTAGCTCTCGTGGTGGTGGCGGACAGCGAGCACGTACTCCTTGTCGAAGAAGTGGTTGATGATCTCGGCGCTGGTCACCGGGTGCTGGCGGATCAGCTCCCACTCCTCGACGTTCAACGGCCCCGGCTTCAGAAGCGCTCGGTCGGAGACCGCCAGTTTGCCGATGTCGTGCAGGTACGACGCCTCCTCGACGCGCAAGAGTCGCTCCGACGACCAGCCCAGCTCGTGACCGAGGAGCACCATGTAGGCAGAGACGCGTGCCGCATGCCCGAGTGTGTAGTAGTCCTTCGCGTTCAACGCCAGGCTGAGGCCGCGGAGGTTGGCGACGTGCATGGTGCGCATTTCCTCGTACAGGTGCGCGTTGTGGATCGCGCTCGCCGCCTGTTCGGCGAGACCCTGAGCCAGCTCCGTGTCGCTGTCGGTGAAATGACGTTCGCTGTGCGCCTCGACGATGACGAGGACGCCGAGGAGCCCGCCGCCGTAACGAAGCGGTACCCGGAGGCAGGTCTTGCCGCTGCATTCGGCCACGCTGGCGCGGAGGTCTGACTGCGACCCCAGCTCGATTGCGCCCGGCGGGACGAGATCGTCTCCCCCGGGCGGCCACGCGTCGCTGACGGTGCCCACGGCAGAGGGAGTGGCGCCGTACTCGGCGTGCGTGTCGGGGACAAGCCGGTAGGCAGACCGCCACACCATCGTGTGATGAGCTTGGTCGAGCTCGAAGATGAAGCACTCCGGCGAGCCGAGCGCCTGCGCAGCCGCGCGCGTGACGGAGTCGAGCACCTCTTGGAGCACGACGGACGATGTCATGATGCGGCTCGCCTCGAGCAGCGAGGCGAGCCGCCGGTTCTGCCGTTGCTGGCGATCGTAGGCGCGGGCGCGCTGGATCGTGATCGCGGCTTGATCGGCGAACGCCGTGGCGAAGGCGATCTCAGCCTCGGTCAACGCTCGGTCGTACCTCGACTCCACCAGCACGAGGCTGCCCAGGACTTCGTCGCCGCTCACGAGGGGGATCGTCAGCGACGTCTTCTCGCCGAACATGTCCATGCTCTCACGCGAGTCCGGGAGCAGGTCCGGATCGGAGATCAGCTCGTAGAGCGTCTGGCGACCCTCGAAGACGAGCCGATCCGACGGGTAGTCGGCGAGCGGGTAGCTCTGGCCGAGCGTGTCGTAGAACACGTCGCCGGTCTCGTAGTAGGCGCGCGTCGTGATCGTGTCGGCCGCCTGGTCCCACTCGTAGATGATGCACTCGCCCATGCCGAGGGTCTGGGCGGCACGGGTAGCCACGGTGGTCAGCACCTCGCCGATCTCGAGCGGCGAGGTGATCGCCTTCGTCGCCTCGACCAGCGAGGCGAGGCGCTGTGCCTCTTCCTGCTGGCCCTGGTACAGGCGGGCGTTGCGGATCGCCGTTGCCGCCTGGTCGGCAACGGCACGCACCACTTCGATGTCGCCGGAGGTGTAGCGGCGTTCCTGGGTACAGTCGACCAGGCTCAGCAAACCGAGTGGTCGTCCGCGGATGGCCAGAGGTACCGTCAGCGCGCTCTGCTCACCGTTGGCCAGCATCGCGTCGCGGGTTCCGGGGTCGAGCTGCGGATCGTGCACGCGGTCTTCGGCCGGCTCGAGCGTCTCGATCACGAGCCGGTCGCGGGGCCAATCGTCGAGCGGGTACGGCACGCCGTATTCCTTCGGCGTGACCGTGCCGTCCCGGTGGTACGTCGCCATACAGGCGATGGTGTCGTGCTTAGCGTCGTATTTGTAGATGTAGCAGTCGGTCGCCCCGATCGCGTCGGCCGCGCCGCGGGCGACCTTGCGCAAAACATCCTCGAGTACGAGTGCGGAGGACACCGCACGGCTAGCCGACAGCATCGACCCGAGCCGTCGCGCGAGCCTTTCCTGCGCGAGGAACTCCTCGGCGTTGGCGACGACGCTGGCGGCAATCTGCGCCAGTCCCGACACCAGGGCGTGGTTGGCGAACGATCGCGGCGTGCGGTCGAGAAGGAGCAGCTCGCCCACGGGCCGCTCGTGGTGGAGCAAGGGCAGCGACAAACCCGAGCGCATGCCGACGCGCCGCCACTCAGTCCGCACGGACTTGCTGACACGCCGATCGTTGGCGATGTCGGGGATCTCCACAGGAGCGAGCGGTGCTTCACCGGGCTCACGAAGATAGTGGCTGACGCGGGGGAAGCGACGACCGCTGAAGTCGGCGTCAAGCTCGCCTTCCGCGTAGCGCACGACGCCCACGCTCGTCGGCCCTGTGTCTGGATCGTCCTCGATCGAGTAGACGTCACAGATGGCGGCGTCGCTGGCCGAACACGCCTGCCGGGCGATCGACCGCAGCACTTCGTCGAGCGCGAGGCTGCGATGCAACGTGCTCTCATTGTCGCGGAGGTCGGCGAACTCCACCCTGGAGGCGCCAGGTCCCTCGACGAGGGCCAGTCTGGAGCACGCGCCGACGACGATCTCACCGGCGCTGCGCACGAAGTCGAGGCAGTCGTCGTAGTCGCGCGGCCGTCGGTCGTGAAGCGCGATGAGCCCGACGGCGGCGCCGTCCAAGATCAGCGGCACGAAGAGCTCACTGATGTAGCCTCGCCGTTTGAGTGGCTCCAGGGAGACGGCGGCGAGGCTCGATCGGCGCAGATCCTCGACGACCAGCGGCGTGCCGGCTTCCATCGCGTCTTCGGCAAGCGCGCGAACGGCGTGATCCATGGCGCGACGGTCGAGAGCGACCGTCGCGTCATCGTCGCCGGCACGCGCCAGGCAATACAGGCGGCCGGCCCAGAAGCGGAAGACCTCGCAGCACGTGGCGGCGCAGACGTCGCGGAGCTTCGTCGCCACGCTGGAAGCGAGCTCCTCGGCGGTCACCTCCTCGTTGGCCGTCTCGGAAAGGCGCGCCATGTCCGCCAGGGCGCCCGCCCGTTCGTGCTGCTGCTCCACGAGCTGCGCGCGTTGCAGAGCGTCGGCGACGAACTGACCGAGAGCGAGCGCTACCCCAACGCTAGGCCCGAGGTCGAGGCGTCGCCTGTCGGCGACGTCGATGTACCCGAGCGCCTGTCCTCCGCTGCGCAGTGGAATCACGAGGCCGCAGCGGTAGCCCTCGCTGGCGCGCCGGGCGTGCTCTGCTCGCGGGAGCCGTGGCTCCTCCGCGACGCTCAGCACAAGGAGGTCCCCTTCAGCGAGGGTCTTGGCAACCGCAAGGTCGATCTGGCGCTTCGCCGATGCGGACGCGATGCTGGTGGTGGGCTGCATGCGTTGCGCTTGCGCTACCGATCTCGCGAAGCCACCGCGGACCTCGACCACCTCGACGGCAGCGACGTCCAGCGCCATCTGCAGGCGCACGGCGGCGATGCGAATCAGCTCCAACGGGTCGCCAATCCGGGCGGTCTCTCTGGCGAGCAGCGCGAGCTGCGCCACGCTAGGGTCGTCGTTGGCCGGAGGGCGACTGGGCCCGGAGATCCGCCTCGCCTGTACCTGTTCGAGCTCGGCGCGGTCGTACACACGGTGACCGCCGGGACTGCGTCTGCAGGTGACGAGGCCCGCCTTGCACCAGCGCCGTAACGTACAGGCGCTGACGCCGAGAAGGGCGGCGGCCTCGCTGACGCGCAGAGTGGGTGATGTGTCGCGATGTTCGGTCATGGCCCTGGGGGGTTCGTTTCACCCCGTCTATCGTCACAACTGCGCAGAAACTTGTGCACTTCAACAAGTTCTTGCGCGTTGTATCACGCGGCCCTGCGTTCCGGTATGCGCTCAGTGCTATGCGCAGATGTGGAGGATATCCGCGTAGACGCCGTAGGCAGTCTGCGGCACGAGGCCGTGAAGCTCACTCACGACGAGATCACCCATGAGATCGGTGTGCAGCACCACGCCGAGCGAATCCCCACTGAGCGCGGCGAGCGGATGATCGATGTCCAGTTCGGCGGCCTGGACGCAGGCGCGGATCGGGCCGGCGGACGTAGCCGAGCCGGCTTCGGGCGCGACGCCGGCAGGCGTCTCGCGCCGCACGCTTGTGACCAGCCGCAGGCGCTTGCCGTGCTCTCGTGCGCGCAGTACGCGTTGGAGCGGCACGTCGGTGAGGCGCTCGCGCGCGACGTCGAGGGGGGTCATGCGCGCGTCCATGGCAGCATTTGCCAGGGCGGCCGCCTTGTAGGCGGCGTCCCAGCCGTCGAGGTCGTTCGACGGGTCGGCCTCAGCGAAGCCTTGCGCCTGGGCGTCCGCGAGGGCGTCGGCGAGGCTCTGCCCGGAGCCCATCGCCTCGAGGATCGAGTTGGTGGTGGCGTTGAACACCGCCTCGAAGCCGAGGAGGGCGCAGTCGGGAAGCGTGAAGTCCAGGAGACTGAAGACCGGCAAGCCGTCCATGACCGCGCTCTCGAAGCGCACGCGGCGCTCGGCAGCACGGGCAACGTCCGCGATCCCGCGCCAGTTCCAGGCGATGGGTCCTTTGTTCGCGGTCACCACGTGCATTCCGAGCTCGATCGCGGCGAGCACGTGACCGGTCGAGAGAGGAGCGCCGTCGTGCTCGAGCACGGTGAGCTCCACCAGGATGTCGGCCGCCGAGGCGGCGAGGAGCTCAGCCGCCGGCAGAGGAGCCTGCGGCGGCGCCGGCCGCGCGCCGATGGTCGCCAGCACGGCGGCCGGCGGGAGGCCGCCGGGCGCGAGCAGGCTGCCGTGTCGCGTGCCGACAGCGTTCACCAGCAGGCGCAACCCGTGGCGATCTGCGAGCTGGCGCTCTTGGCGCGCCAGCAGATCGCAGAAGGCGCGCGCCACATTGCCGTACCCGAGGAGGCAGAGGCGCACATCGCGCGGCGTGCCCGAAGCGCGCGAGCCCGGCGTCACCGGACCGCCTTGGCGAGGTCGGCGACGGCGGCCACGAGTCGCTGCAGCTCGCCCTCCGTAGTATACGGGGCGAGCCCGGCGCGGATCAGGCCGCCGGCGGCGAGCAGACCGAGTCGTTCCACCAAGCGATGGGCGAAGAAGTGGCCATCCCAAAGGAAGAGGCCGCGTCGCCCCAGTGCCCTGCACGCCTCTCCCGCGCTGAAGCCCTCGAGTGTGAAGGCCACCGTCGACGTGCGCGCGTGGCCCTTGGGCGGTCCGTAGACCCGGACCCCGGGGATGTCCGAGAGCTCCGCCCGCAGCCACTGCGCCAGCGGCCGCTCGTAGGCCTCGGCGGCGAGCATGCCGGCGACGACCGCCCGGCGCCGGCCGTGAAGGCCGGCGGGCAGGCGGTCCGCCGCCATCTTCAGGTGGTGCGTCCCCAGATCGGCGACGAAGTCGACGGCCGCCCCCGCCCCCGCCAGGCCCTCGTGGTTCAGTGTGCCGGTCTCCCAGATCCATGGCGGCTCCTGCTCCTGGGTGACGAGGCGGAGCGGCTCCAGAAGCTGGGTGGTTGCGCGACGGGCGTACATGAGTCCGACGTGCGGGCCGAAGAACTTGTACGCGGAGCAGAGGAGGAAGTCGCAATCGACAGTACGCACATCGATCGGTCCGTGCGCGGCATAGTGCACCGCGTCGATGACGCTCAATGCTCCGGCGGAGCGCGCCAGCGCAGCCGCGCGCGCCACATCGTTGACGGTTCCCACGGCGTTCGACGCGTAGCCGATCGCGAGGACTCTGGTGACACCGGGGCGGACGAGATTCTCCAGCGCCTCCCAGTCAAGCGTACAGGTAGCCGGGTCGACCGGCACCTCGCGGACGCCGATGCCGCGCTCTTGCAGGCGCAGCCAGGGGCCGCGGTTGGCCTCGTGATCGAGCTCGGTGATCACGATCTCGTCGCCGGAGCGCAGGTCGCGAGCGATCGCCTCGCTCAGGAGGTAGGTCAAGGTGGTCATGTTGGCGCCATAGCTGACCTCGTCCCAGGAGCAGCCGAGGAGATCCGCGGCTGCCTCGTGCGCGGCGAGAACCATCGCGTCCGTCTCCTCGCTGGTGGCGAAGAGGCCGTGGATGTTGGCGTTGTGAGCCCTGAGGTAGCCGCTGACCGCGTCGACCACCGACTGCGGCGTCTGGGTGCCGCCCGGCCCGTCGAGGTACACCACGGGCCGGCCGTCGATGACCCGCTTGAGAGCCGGGAACCTGCTGCGCACGTAGGCGACGTCGAACTGTGGCATGGCTCACCTCGCTGGGCGGGGGCGACCGGGTAGCCTTAGTGTATCGTGAAGGAGAGTCGCCCCACGGGAGGGAAGGTAGGGTCTCATGCCGACCCGCGGCTGTGAACAGGAGCCTAGGCCGTGAATGCGGATACAGTGCCGCGAGCTCTGCGACGCGCTCTGGAGCGCGAGTTCCCAGTGATCTGCTTTGGCTGGGACGGCACCGCGGTGACGAGCGCGCAAGATGACGCCACCGCGGTGCGCAGCCGCGTGGAGCGGCTCACTGCCCTCGGCGTCGATATCGCCATCGTCAGCGACGCCGACGTGCGCTCGGTGGACGGTCAGCTCTGTGCCCGTCCCGGGGTGGAAGGCCGCCTCTTCCTCTACCTCTCGCGCGGCTCAGAGGTGTACGTCGTTGGCCCTAGCGGCCCACGGCTGCTGGAACGGCGTCAGGCGACGCCTGCCGAAGAGGCCCAGCTCAACGCCGCCGCGGAAGCGCTGCGCGCGCAGCTCCACGCCCATGGTCTGGAGGTCGCGGTCGTCGCTGCCGGCCTGAACCGACGCAGGATCGACCTTGCCTCGGGGTGGTCCGACGCGCCCCAGACCGCGCCCGACGCCCTGCAGCAGCATGTCGCCGAGCGCTTGCAGGCCGCCGGCATGCGCGGCGCGGGTGCCGCGATGGAGCGGGCGCGCGAAGCCGGTCGCGCGGCAGGGCTGGCACACCCGGTGGTGGTAGGCAACGGACGGTACATCGAGATCGGACTCACGGATAGGAGCGACTCGATGCGTGCGGTGCTGCGCTCGCTCATCGTCGGTCGCGGTCGTCAACCGCAGGACCTGCTCGTCTTGGGCGGGGAGTTCAGTCGCAATGGACGGCGGGCGGAAAGCGACGCACTGATGCTGATCCCCGAGCTGCGCAGGGCTACCTACGTGAGCGTGGGGGCTGAGGTCAGCACGGTGCCGCCGCGCGTGCTGCGGGCTGGCGGTGGATCGGAGCGCTTCTTGGAGATCCTCCACGATCAGCTTGCCGAACGCGAGATCGTCGCCATCGCGCGCTTTCCGGAGCCGATCGGCGATCCGGCCTGGCGCTTCGAGGTGAAGGGCTTCGATCCGTTCCGCGAGCGCGAGGTGGAGACGTGGCTCACCGTCGCCAACGGCGAGACGGGGACCAGGGGGGCCCTCGAGGAGGGATCTGCGGTGTCGACGCCGGCGACGTTCGTCGCCGGCGTCTTCGGCGACGGGACCGGGAATCCACCGTTCCGCCAGCCGGTTCCGGCGCCCGACTGGACCGGGCTGCGCCTGATGGCTGCCGGCAGCCCGGTGACGCTCGCGAACGGTGAGATCATCGACCATGAGCGCGTGCTCGATCTACGGCACGGGATCGTCTTCCGCGTCTGGCGGCAGCGTTTGCGCGGCGGGCGCACCGTCCGCGTACGCACAGCGCGGTTCGCCTCTCTCGCCGATCGGCAGGTGCTCGCTGTCCGCGCCGAGGCGACGCCTGAGGACTTCGCCGGCACTCTCATCTGGCAGAGCGTGGTCGGCGTGACACACGCCGGCGGTCCCACCAAGCACACCGAGTTCGAGGCGCTCGAGGATCCTCCGGGCGTCTTAGCCCGCACGCGCGGCCGTGACGGTGGCGGCCATGTGCTGGCGGTCACGACACGCCCGGCCCCGGGCTCTCCGGTTGCGCGCACCGTGCATCAGGCCCGCGACGTGATCGGCGGCCGTCTCGAGCCGGGCGATCCGGCGACCGTCGATCGCTTGGCGACGATCGTTTCGGCGCGCACGCGCGTGCCCTCCAGCGAGTCGGCGCGGCGAGCGCTGACGAAGGCCGTGCGCACTGGCTACGACGGCCTGTTGGCCCGCCACTGCGCCGCCTGGGAGGCGGCGTGGGATGCCGCCGACGTGCGCCTCGACGGCGACGTCGACGATCAGCACGCGCTGCGCTTCGCCATCTATCACCTGATCAGCACCGCTCACCCCACGAAGGACACGGTTTCGGTGGGCGCCCGCGGCCTTGGCGGGATGTCGTACTTCCTCCACGTCTTCTGGGACACGGAGATCTTCGTGCTGCCGTTCTTCATCTACACGCAGCCGGAGACGGCGCGCACGCTGCTTGCCTACCGCTTCCGCAACTTGGAGGGAGCCCGGCAGAAGGCGAAGGACCTTGGGCACCGCGGGGCTCTCTACCCATGGGAGTCGGCGGACAGGGGCACCGAGACGACGCCGCCGTTTGCCTACGGGCCGAGCGGCGAGATGATACCCATCTTGTCGGGGCTGATGGAGCATCACATCTCCGCCGACATCGCCTGGGCTGTGTGGGAGTACTGGAAGGCGACCGCGGACGACGACTTCATGGCGACCATGGGCGTCGAGATGCTCCTCGAGACGGCGCGCTTCTGGGTATCGCGCTCGGCACCCGACGCCGACGGCCGCTATCACATTCGCCTCGTGGTTGGGCCCGACGAATACCACGAAGAGGTGGACGACAACGCCTACACCAATGTTCTGGCGCGCTGGAACATCCGTCGCGGGCTGGAGGCCCTCACGTGGCTGACAGCGGTCGACCCCGAGCGTGCCACGGACCTCAAGGAGCGCATGTCGCTCGCGGCGAGCGAGCTCTACGCGTGGCGGAGGGTGATCGACGGCCTTGAGGACGGCTTCGATCCCGCGACGCTGCGCTACGAGCAGTTCGCCGGCTTCTACGACATGGCCGATGTTCCCCTCGAGCAGCTGCGACCGCGGCCGATGGCCGCCGACCTCCTCCTGGGGCGCGAGGTCACGCTGGCGAGCAAGGTTGTCAAGCAGGCGGACGTGTTGATGCTGTGTCACGTTCTGGCGGACGAGATCGACGACGCCACCACGCGCGCGAACTACGACTACTACGAGCCAATCACGTCACACGGCAGCTCTCTGAGCCCCGGCATCCACTCGGCGGTGGCGGCGCGCCTGGGGGATGTGGCGGCGGCGACCGAGTATTTCAAGATGACCGCCGCTATCGATCTCGGGGACAACATGGGCAACGCGGCCGCGGGCCTCCATATGGCGACCATGGGAGGCCTCTGGCAGGCGGCGGTGATGGGGTTCTGCGGACTGATGCGCCACGGCGAGGCGCTGCAGGTCGACCCGCATTTGCCGAAGGCCTGGAAGCGGGCGCGCCTGCCGCTGCGTTTCCGCGGCGCGTCATTGCGTTTCGACCTCCGCCGTCGTAAGAACGGCGTTGAGGTGGGTATATGCGTAGACGAAGCGTCGGTGACCCTGCTCCTCGACGGTCGCGAGCGTCACTTCGAGCCCGGAGTGTACGTTCTGCGCCGGCGCGATGGACAAGCTTGGCAGGAGGCCGACTGAGGTGACATCGCCATGACGCTACTCATCGCGGTTGCGGATGCTCGCGCCGACGCGGAGCTCATCGCGGCGGCCAGGAACCTCGCCGCCGCAGCTGGTTGGGAGGCGCGCGCGGTGCACGTGCGCGAACCGGGAGCGAATCGTCCCGGGAGCGCCGATCTCGAGAGCATCGAGCTCACCGAGCTGGAAGGCGACCCAGTGGCGGCGCTCGGGGCGTTGGCCGGCCGCACCGGTGTCGACGCGTTCGCGGTCGGCTTACGGTCGGTCGAGACTGCCACGGCTGAGCCGGGCATCGGCCATGTAGCCGAGGCCATTCTGGTCAGCGCGGCGGCGCCCCTGCTCCTGGTGAGGCCGGGCCTGCGGCCGCTGACCGGCCTGCGGCGCCTCCTGGTTCCGCTCGAGGGCAGCCCGTCGGCGTCGGCGGCGATGAAGGCCGCGGACGACGCCTTCTGCGCGCGCGGCCGCGAGATCGTCATGCTGCACGTGGTCACGAGCTCGACGCCGAGCGAGAGCGGCAGCCTACCGGCACCGCGCATGATGGACCAGGAGCACTACGAGTGGGGCGCCTGGCAGGACGAGTTCTGCATGCGCTTCTCGCAATGCCCCGAGGGCGGCCGTCACCGCGTTTGCGTGCGCGTGGGCGATCCGGCGACGGTGATCGCCGAGGAGGCCCGGTCGGGCGGCGCCGAGCTCATTGTGCTCTCGTGGAACGGCAGCTTCTCAGCGGGTCACGGCGCCGTGATCAGCGAGCTTCTCGACACGGCACCCTGCCCGCTGCTCGTGGTGCCGAGCGGACCCGCGGGCGGGTGAGCCTGCGGTGACCCGCCCTCGCCGTTAGCTCGTCGCACGTACCGCCGGCTTCTTGCCGAAGACCAGCACTAGGGTGAGGCCTATCGCGAGACTCGCGATCGCTCCCCATTGCGGCTGCGTGAGGCCGGCGAACCATGCGGGGTTGCGGCGCAGGAGCTCGACGAGAAGGCGCTCGACGCCGGACAGGATCAGGAACCAGCCGAAGGTCCACCAGCCGGACTTGTCGTAGCGGGTCGCGAGCCGCCAGAGGATCCAGACCACAAACGACATCGCGATGATCTCGTAGATCGGCGTCGGGTGAACGTGCACGCCGGGCGGCGTCGGCACGGTGCCGTGAGGGTAGCCCATCGCCCAAGGGAGGTCGCTGGGTTTGCCGTAGTCGCCATCGCCGGCGAGCTGGCAACCGACGCGGCCGATGGCGTACCCCATCGCGGTGGCCGGAGCCATGGCATTGGCGATGACGTCCACAGGGACGCGGCGGATGAGCGTCCACCCCACGACGCCGAGGAAGCCGCCGATGAGGCCGCCGTACCAGGTGAAGCCGGTCCCGCCGAACGCGGCGCCCCAGAAGTCGTCGCGCACGACGGTCCAGTTGGCGGCGAGGAAGTAGAGGCGGGCGCCGACGAAGCCCCCCACGCCCGCCGCGATGATGAGCTCGTAGGCGAACTCGGCCGGGACGCCGCGGCGGCGTACGAGTGGGCGCACGATCAGGATGCCGGGCACGATGAGTGCTAGCGCGGCCATGAGGCCGAAGCTGTAGAACGTGAAGCCGCCGAGGTCGAAGAGGACGGGGCGCATCGCCGGCTACTCGGGGAGGGGCGGGCCGACGGAGGCTCCGCCCGCCAGCTCGGCGGCGAGTGCGGAATCGACGTCGGCGGTGTGCAGTGACACCGCGTTGGCCGCACCCGCCCCCGCGGCCAAGGCCAGCGCGGCGCGGTCGTCGTCGCCGCGGGCAAAGGCGGTCAGCAGTCCCGCGGTGAAGCAATCGCCGCAGCCGACAGGGTTGACGGCGCGTACCGGCGGCGTCGACACGCGCCATTCCTGCCCGGCCACGAGGCCCACCGCGCCGGCGCGGCCGAGGGTGATGATGGCGTCGTGAGCGCCGGCGGCGACCATCCTGCGGCACAGAGCGAGACCTTCGAGTGCCAACTCCCCGTCGGGAGCTTGACGTTCGTCGACGCACACGTCATCGGGCTCGCCGAAGGCGGAGCACGCCTCGGCGAGATTGACCTTGGCAAGATCCGGGTGCTCACGCAGCCCGGCGGCAAGCTGCTCACCGGCCGCGTCGAGCATGACGCGGTACCCGACGTCGCGCAGCGCGCGGATCAGCTCGGCGTAGAAGCCTGCGGCCGCGCCGGGGAGCGCCGCGCCGGTGACCAGCGCCCATTCCTCGCCGTTCGGCGAATGGGCGCGCACGGCCGCGACGAGCCGCGCGGCGTCGTCGCCGGCGATGGCGGGGCCGTGCTCACAGATGCGCGTCACGCCGCCGCGCAGGTCGAGAACGACCATCGACACGCGCGTCTCACCGTGGGCGAGCTCGGTGGCTTCGAGCGCCAGGTGCTCCTCGGCGGCCAGCAGCTCGAAGAGCCTGCCCTGGTGGCCCGCGACGAAGCCCAGTAGAGCCGCCCCTTCCGCGGTGCCATTGAGGGCCGACAGGGCGCGCACGACGTTGGGACCCTTCCCTCCGGCCTGCTGGCCCTCCAGCCGGCAGCGCATCGTCTCGCCAGGCCGCACGGCGTCCACACTGAGCAGCCGGTCGACGGCAAGGTTGGGGCAGACGACGAGCGTCACGAAGGTCAGTCGCCTCTACTCTTGCGTTTGACGTGTACGTAGCCTCTGCCAGCGACGATCTTGACGTGGGTGTCCAGCGCCGCCGAGAAGCTCTTTACGCGGCCGAGGATGCGCTGCGCGTTCGAGCCTTTCGCAAGGTAGGGGATCCCGGAGCCGCCGCCGACGACCGGGATGAGCTGCGCGTCCACGCCCTCGGGGGAGAGCTTCGCGCGCACCAGCACGGTCTCCGCGGTCTCGCCGCTGAAGCCGCTGAACACGAGATTGCCGAGGCTGTAGGCGATCAGGCCTCCGTGGTACGCCTGCACTCCGTCCAAGAGGTGCGGATGGTGAGCGATCACAAGATCGGCGCCGGCGTCGATCGCCGCCTTACCCTCGCTCAACTCGAGCCACGTGGGTGCCCGCTTGTACTCGAAGTTCCAGTGCCAGCCGACGACGACGTAGTCGGCCTTCTTGTGCGCCGCCCTGATGACCCGTTTCACGGCGCCTATGTCGGCCCTCCCCGGCGCAGTACCGGGGCTCGACGCCGTCGCAGGGTAGCCAGCAGGCAGCACGTCGGTGAAGCCGAGGAAGGCGACCTTGACGCCGTCCTCAGACGTGAGGACGACGCCGGCCATCGCCGTCGCGAGGTTCTTGCCGGCGCCGACCACGGCGATGTGGCTCCGCTTGCAGTAGCGAATGCTGTCCAAGAGGCCGCTGTCGCCCATATCGCCGGCATGATTATTCGCCATGGTCACGACGTTGATGCCGCTCTTGGCCATCGCCGGTGCGAGGGCGGGATTGCCCTTGATCACGACGTCCTTCCAGCCCTGCGGATCGCCGCCGTTCGTGAGCGGCGACTCAAGGTTCACGAAGCCGAAATCGCTCTTCTCGAAGAACGGGGCGACGCTCTTGAAAAGGCCGCTGCCCATGCTCGCCACAACCGAACTAACGCCGAAGCCGCCGATGACGTCGCCGCCGCCGGTCACGTGCACGGCTGGCGGCGCCGTCTCGGTGGGGCGCGGCGAGGGAGTAGGCGATGCGCTTGGCGAGCCGGCTGCGGCCGCCGCCGGATCTGGGCTCGGGGCGGCTCCGCTCTCCGAAGAGGTCGCCTCGCCGACCGGGGTGGCCGCGGGCTCCTCGGCGGAGAACGGTCCCCACCCAGTTGCCGTGGCGACGCCTGCCGCTACGGCAACGACGATCACGACGAGCAGTAGGGCGAGAAGCAGGCGGCCGCCGCGGCGGCGGCGCGAGCCGCTCCGCCGCCGCGGCGGCGACGGCGGCGCCCCGGCGGAGCCCGGCGTGCCGGGTGCCTCCGGGGCGTCCCCGCTGCGGTAGACGGTGTAGGGCCTGGGGTCGTCGGCGGGAGGACTCATCTGGGCACGATAGTACACGCGCGCTCGCGCCGCGGCCAGTTGCCGCCGCCGGGCACCGATCGTCCGCCGCGCCCGCAAGAACAGCCGCGGCGCATGCGGGGCGATACCATGGGCAGAGTCGTCCGGTCGCAGACAGGGAGGTGAAGAGGCGTGAGGCGTAGCATCACGGTGGCGTTGTCTCTCGGCCTCGCCGCCCTCTGTCTGGCCGCGGGCACCACAGCCGTCGTCGGTGGCTGCGGCGCTCGGGATGGCTTCGACGCGTCAGAGCAGGATGCCGGCGCCGCACGCACGCTGGCGGCGGCGAAGCAGGGTTTCGCCGCCGCCGCCGATGCACTGCGGGGCCGTCGGCACGACGCGTACACCGCGTCGCTGCCGGCGTCCGGCGCCGCGCGGCGCGACCTGGACCGGCTGTATCGCGTCCTCTCCGGGCTTCCCTGGCGGTCGTTCGCCCTCGAGGTGACACCTAGCGATGCCGGGGAAGGCCTGTACCGGATCACGGCGATCGGCCAGCTTGGCGCCGCCGGCCCGCCGGACAGGATCGTCGCCGCTCGCCAGTACGAGCTGCGCGCCAGCGATGCCGGCGTGCGCGTGGTCGCCGATCGCACGCCTCCCCGCCTCCGGCGGCGCTACCTGATGGCGCTGCACGAACCGGTCGCGTTGCAGCGCCCCGGCTTGATCGTCCTCGCCGATCGGCGCCAGCGCGCGCGAGCCGCCGCCGTGATGGACGCGGCGCGCGCCGGACGGCCGCGGCTGGCACGGCTTGGCGCCGACACGCGGCGTACCGTGCTCGTCACCGTGTACTCGACGGTCGAAGATGCGCGCGCCGCACTGGACGTCACTGCGAACAGTGCCCGCCTGGTGTTCTTCGCGCATCCGGCGCCGCGCGTATCGTCCGAGGTCTACGCCATCTGCGACGTCGGCGTCATGGCGCCCTGGCTCCGCGACGCCGGCGGGGGCATGCCGGCGGCGCTCGCTCACGAGCTGGCACACGCGTACACGGTGCGCTGGTTCGCGAAGGCGCCGGACGTCCCGGCGCTACTGGTCGAGGGCCTCGCTCAGGCGGCGGAAGGTGGCGCGCCCATCTACTTGCGCGAGGAAATCGCCACCGGCAATCAGCTCTGGCCGCTTCCCGAATCGTTCGCCGAGCACGATCTGTGGGAGGGCAACAGCGGCGCCCAAGTGGCTCTCGGGTACGAGGTCGGGGGATCGCTGGTCGACTACGTGCTCGTCACGTGGGGAGCAAAGAGGCTGCGGCCCTTCGTGCAGTCGGCGGCGGCCGCGGACCCAAGCGAGGCCGGCATGGACGCCGCGCTTGCCGTGTCGCTCGGGGTCACGTGGCGCGACTTCTACGACGGCTGGCAGACCTACGCGGGAGCTCAGCGGTAGTGGTGCGCGGCGAGCTACTCAGCGGTCTCGCTCAGGTCGACGAGGCCGGCACGAAGCACGCGAGCACACGCCTCGACCACGGTGGTATCGAACGCGCGGCCGGCGGCCTCCTCGATCTCCGCGAGCGCTGAGTCCACGCCCAGCGCCGGACGGTAGGGTCTATGGGATGCCATGGCTTCGACCACGTCCGCCACGGCAAGGATGCGCGCCTCGAGCATGATCGCGTCACCCTCGAGTCCGTGCGGATACCCCGATCCGTCAAGGCGTTCGTGATGCTGGAGGACAATCTCCGCCACCGGCTGCTCGAACGCAATGCCGGAGAGAACCTCATCGCCCACCTGAGGATGTCTCATCACCAGGCTGTACTCCCACGAAGACAGCCGCGATGGCTTGCTGAGGATCTCCGAGGGCACGGCGATCTTGCCGACATCGTGCACGGAGGCAGCGTGGCGAAGGCCGGTGATCGTCGCAGAACCGAGTCCCATCTCCGTCGCGATCGCCACCGCTAGCTCGGTCACGCGGCGCTCGTGCCCTGCGGTGTACGGGTCGCGCAAGGCGACGATAGCGCCCATCGCCGCCACGGTCTCGCTCAGCGCCTCCCGCAGGCGATTGCGGCTCTCGATCAGCAGTTGCCTAGCGCGGCGAGCCTCGCCGATGTCGGTACCCGCCGCAATCAGCGCCGTGACCTCGCCGTCGTCGTTCACGACCGGTGTCACCGACACGTCGAACCAGGGCAGACTGCCATCCTTGGCGACGCAGCGGCGCTCGATCCGGTAGCGACCTTCGCCACCAGTCAGTGCGACCGAGAGGCGGCGCAGCATAGCGGGGCGCTCCTCCGGCACGGTCAGATCGCGGGCGGAGAATCCCCGGAGCTCCTGGGAGGCGTAGCCGAGGGCCTTCTGGAGCGCGCGGTTCCAGCGGAGAATGCGCCCGCGCGTATCCATCAGCAGCATCGGCACGCCGACAAGATCGAAGATCGCCCGCTGCTCCGCCTCGCTCTTGCGCAACGCGATCTCGATGCGCTTCTCGGCGGTGATGTCGCGGTAGACGTCGACGACCTCGCCCGTGGGGAGCCTGAAGAGGTTGTTGTCGTACCAGTTGTTGAGCCGGTCGTCTTGGTAGAGCTGCGCGGGGAGACGCTCGGGCTCTCCCGTCAACCAGACGCGGCGGAGGGCAGCGACGAGACCTTGCTCGCCGATGTTCGGACGCAGGTCCTTGAGGCTCTTGCCCACGACCTGCTGCCTGGCCTTGCCCTCCATCTGGAGGCTGGCGCGGTTGACGTCCTTGACGACGTAGTCCGCGCCCGAAGTGCCTTTGCCGCGGACCTCGTACACCGCGCACCCATTGGGCATCGTGTCGACGAGCCCGCGCAAGAACGCCTCGCTTTCGCTGAGCCTTTCTTCGGCTTGCCGCAGGTCGGTAATGTCGAGGATCACGCCGATC
>Ga0315295_10001896_pt1 | contig 17802 bp, 17 predicted proteins | sample YL17G14_0_MG_FD_204453 | JGI IMG/M metagenome (GOLD analysis project Ga0315295, IMG submission 204453) | Sediment microbial communities from Yellowstone Lake, YNP, Wyoming, USA - YL17G14_0 | ecosystem: Environmental > Aquatic > Freshwater > Lake > Sediment | place: USA: Wyoming | collected... | reverse complement strand
ATTACCTGACACCGAAAGGCTTTGCAGGGAAAGCCAACCTCACCCTTCATCTCATCTCCTGGACCGTTCAACATTACTCCACACTGAAAGAAATCATCGGTAGAAAGCTTTTAGAGATGGAGAATTCCGGAGTAAAACGCATCGTCTTTTATGGTATTAGCGATGAGATGGAGATCGCCTTGATAACTCTTCAAGGAACAAATCTCAAATTAGTCGGAATCGTTGAAGACGACGAAAAATATGTATCACGGATAATTTTCGGTTATGAACTTGAACCGGTTAGCCGAATTCAGGCTCTCAATCCTCAAGGTGTATTGATCACCTCCTCAGAAGGATGTGATCAAAAAAAAGAAAGGTTAAAAACTTTTCTCAGGGAAAAACAAGTTAATATATCAAATATTACCCACTTTTAGTTTAAATGACTGGGAGATTGGGAAGGGAACAATTTGGTAAAATGAGATTCTACAATAAATTAAAGTTTGATACCTTGGAAGAAGAAACGATTGCTATACGGATAAAAAGGGACCCCTATAACGGTCCATTTTCCAGAACAAAAACCGCGGGTGAAGAGTGAACTTCATGGACAAGATTTTTGAAGTTCAAAAAATGGAGGGGAGACTCGATGAGGCTGACGACTTTCCAAAAGTCGTGCTGATCGATACGATCAGTTACTGCAATCTGAAGTGTTCTATGTGTGTGCACAAAGAGATGAAAAGACGAAAAGGCATTATTCCGTGGGGCCTTTTTACAAAAATCATCAACGAAATCGATGAGTTGGACAAGAGCGTGAGAGTTTGGATGGTCTTTTTCGGTGAGGCCCTGCTATTAAAAAGAAAGAAACCAACCATCTTTGACATGATCGCTTATGCGAAATCGAAAGGTTTAACCGATGTGGTGTTGAATTCGAATGGGAATCTTCTGGATGAATATGCTGCCATTAAACTGATTGAATCAGGGCTTGATGCGATCTACATCGGGCTAGATGCGTTTCGCCCCGGGACCTACGAGAAAGTCCGGATCGGTGGGAATTACCAAAAGACTGTCCAAAATATCCTCCGATTGATCCGGTTTAAAAAAGAGACGAATTCGAAAAAACCCGAGGTCATCGTCCAATTTGTTGAGATGGACGTCAACGAAAATGAGAAAGATGATTTCATTCAGTTCTGGAACCAACAGGGGGCCACAGTAAAAATCCGTCCAAAGGTGAGCTGGGCAGGACTCATCGATGCCCCTAATCTAGTTTTAGATCATGAGGAACGCTGGCCTTGCTATTGGGCAATGCGAACCATGTCGATTACCGATACAGGGAAAGTGGTCACCTGTGCAGTCGACTTGGATGCAAAATTTATTGCCGGGGATATCAACCACCAATCTCTGAAGGAAGTCTGGAATGGCAAACTCAAAGAACTAAGACAGTGCCATATTTCCAAACGATTCCATGCCCTGCCGGATAATTGCCGAAACTGTAAAGATTGGCAGGCAGCCAGGGCAGATTATTATTGGATGAACCCTTAATATGTGCGGCATTTGTGGCTTTTCGGGACCTTCGAATGAAATGACACTAAAGAGAATGAGGGACGCGATGGTTCACCGTGGTCCGGATGAGGAAGGGTTCTATTCGGATGGAAAGATGAATCTGGGCATCAGAAGACTAAGTATCATAGATCTCGAAACCGGGCATCAACCCGTGCATAGCGAGGACCGAAGTCTTTGGACGGTCTTTAATGGGGAGATCTATAACTTTCAAGAATTAAGGAAAGAATTGGCAGGACAGGGCCACACGTTTTATACGGACCATTCTGATTCAGAGGTGATTGTTCACCTATACGAAGAAGATGGTGATGACTTTGTCCATCGAATGAACGGCATGTTCGCCATTGCATTATGGGATTCAAAAAAGGATAAACTTTTATTGATCAGAGATAGAATGGGAGTAAAACCCATTTTCTATACCCTGACCAATGGCCATCTCATATTCGGCTCTGAGATTAAGGCCATTTTGGACCACCCCGAGTATCAACGGGACATCAATTACGAAGCCATTTATCATTACTTCACCTTTAAGAATGTCCCATCCCCTCTCACGGCTTTCAAGGAGATTTATTCACTTCTCCCTGGTGAAATCTTAACTTTTTTCAGGAACGGAATTTATAAAAAGAGATGGTGGAAGATCCGATTTGATGAAAAAGAAAATCTGGATGAACGTGATGTCCAGGAGAAGATATTAAAATTGCTGGAAGAGGCTACCCGAGTCCGGATGATCAGCGATGTGCCATTCGGTGCTTATTTGAGTGGTGGTGTTGACTCAAGTTCAATTGTTGCGTTGATGACAAGGTTTACAAATAAACCTATCAAAACATTCTCTCTCGGGTATGAAAACGAATTAAGGAATAAGGAAGCAGATTTATATTACGCGCGGAAAGTCGCCCAAGCGTATCATACGGACCATCATGAATATATCATGTCCTATGGAGAGCTCGTAGAGGAAATCGAGAATGTGATCGCCGCTTTTGATCAACCCTTTTCAGGAACCATCTCCACTTATTTTCTCACAAAGCTGATCATGAAACATGTCAAAGTGGCCATTTCCGGAGATGCCGCAGATGAACTTTTTGGCAGTTATCTTTCTCATCGGGTTGCCCAGCCAATGTATCATTTCAGACATCTTTACGGAAAGGTAAAGGATGGAACTTTGACGAAAGAGGAGAAGGATTTCTTTAAACCTTGTGATATCGGTTTTCTGTCGGACCTTTATGAAAAATCAAATGGACTTGAGGCACAATGGCGATATCAACTGGGGGTATTCAGTGATGAGGAAAAGGATATGCTTTTAACCCCTCATTTTAGTTTAAATATAGACCACCCCAGCACTCTCTCCCTTTTCGCCGAGAATTTTAATCAAACCACCTCAAAAGACCCACTCAATAGAATACTCGAAATGGAATGGAACACCCAACTCCCCGATCAAGTGCTCGCTTTTATCGACTTTTTATCGATGGCCCATTCGGTGGAGATCCGCTCACCCTTTCTCGATTATCGGCTTGTTGAGTTCGTGGCAACCATTCCGGGTCAGATGAAAATAAGGAATGGGGTCGTAAAAGATATACTGAAAAGAGCTGTTCGACACTTATTGCCCGATGGAATCGTTCAAAGACCAAAAGAAGGATTCGTTTTACCAATTTTCGATTGGATGGTTGAAAAGTTAAGAGATTACAGCTTTGATATCCTTTCGGATAAGAGATTAAATGGTCATCATTTTTTCAATACGGGCTTCGTAAACGAAATTTTAACAGACTATTATGCGGGCAAAAAAACAAATGCTGCAAAGGTGTGGAATCTTATGATGTTTCAAGTGTGGTGGGAGAAGTATTTTGGATAAGAATGAGAAAATTATTGATTTAAAAATGACAGAGAAGTTTACTGAAGAATATGTTTCTTTAAGGAACCATTACTGTGAATTCCTTTTAACTAAACCGGTCAATGTGTTAGAGACAAGAGCCTGGCTGAAGAGTAACGGAATTGAGGTAAGGGGGATTGTAGGAAATGCAACCTTATTAGGAGCTGTAATCCTTTATCTCAAACGAAAAGGTGAGATAGCATTTTTCGCGAAAGATCAGAATCGAGGAATAGGGAGCAAACTTTTGAAGATCATTGAAAAGGTGGCAAAAGAAAATAATTTAAAGAGTGTTTGGGCATGGGTGTTGTCTGACAATTTGGCAGCCCAAAAGACATTTCAGAAAAATGGGTATACACTAGAAAGCCAATCGTCAAGATCTTACGAGAAGGAAGAAAGACCGGGGGTTATATATAGAAAAGAAATTTATTAAAGATGATTACTATGAAAAAAGATAAGAAATTTGTTCATAAACAGAAGGTATACGGAATCAGACCAAAAGCTCAAGAGTTTCCGATGATGTGCGTTCTTTCATTTGTCTATATTTGTAATGCAAAATGTCCAAATTGCCCTTATACCAATTCTCAAATAAGGATGGATTATAAAGATCAACCTTTTATTGGAGAGATCACCTTTAAAATCATAGCGAATCAATGTGGAGAATATGGTGCATGGGTCAGGATATCAGGTGGAGGCGAGCCCATGCTTCATCCCAAAGCAGTCGAGCTCATGGAGTACGCCAAGAAGGTTGGAGCTAAGGTGGGTCTGATCACGAATGGTTCGTTATTCACGGAGGAGAGCAGGACCAGGTTGCTCGAAGCCCAAATTGATATGATTGAGTTCAGTGTCGATTCCGGTGACTCACGCACCTATGAGAAGGTGAGAAGGGGTCTAAAGTGGGGTGTGTTGTTGAAAAATGTCAAAAGGATGGTGGAACTGAGAAATCGTTTAAAAAGCTCAACGAAAATCATTGCCAGTGGCATCAACCAGGTAGATGTAGATATCGAAGCCGTGGCAAAATTCTGGGAACCCATTGTGGATAACTTTCAGAAAAGAAAATATCTCACTTGGGGTATCAATGATCCTTCCAAATCAGCAGATCCAATACCCTATTTGTCCCCCACAGAAATGATCCCGTGTCCTTTTATCTTTGAAAGATTAAACATTGACTCAAGGGGTAAGGTGATGGTTTGCGGGTTTGATATCGCAGCAAAAACGGATATGGGAAACATTCATGAAAGGAGTATTAAAGAAATCTGGCACGGGGAGGAATTCGAATACTATCGCCAAATGCATCTGTCCCGGAAAGGCCAAGAGATAGAACTCTGCAGAAATTGCCCGGATTGGCAATATCGCTCTTGGAAACACAATTATTGGAAGATCGTTACAAAAGCGGAAGAGAAAAGAACCAAAAAAATTAAGGCATTGGATTTACAAGACATAGAGGGAAGCATCATCGACACCTAAGAGAGAATTTTTTCGGCTCCAATGATGGGGAAGACGATTGGTATGTCAATCAAAGATGCCAGGATGGAGGAGATTGAGACAGCTGTGGTTCCTGCAGCAGGATACGGTTCAAGAATGAGGCCTTTAACGACGTTATTCCCCAAAGAGATGTTTTCTTTAGGGTCTCTTCCAGTCATCGAACATACAATCGCAGAACTTGTCTCCTCGGGTATAAAAAGAATATGCGTGGTCATTCGGAAAGGGAAAGAGGTGATCAAAGAATATCTTGATAGCAGAAGGAGTTTGTACGAAAAAAGTGAATTTGAGTTTGTTTACCAAAAAGCCCCCCTTGGGTTGGGAGATGCGCTTCGGACAGCGAAGGATTTTATAAGAGGAACCTCTTTTGTTATGGCTATCCCCGATCAAATTCTTCTATCTGAACGATCGGCGACCCGCCAGATGCTGGATGCTTGCAAGAGTGGCTATGGAATATGGAATTCGATGGTAACCATCCCGAAAGAAGAGAGGAAGTTTTTCAAGGGCTCAAGACCCTTCGAATGCAAGAAATCGGAAGGGGAGTTTTATTTGATCGAAGATATTTCAACGAATGAAACCTCTTCGATGAGAGGTTTTGGCAGAACCGTTTTTTTGCCCGAGGCCCTTGAATATATGACAGAGGAATTCATCAATCGCGAGACAGGGGAAATAGATTTTTTCAAAACCTACCAGGCATTGAAGAATCAATTTCCATTATATGGAATTCTTCTGAAAGGCAAGCCTTGTGACGTGGGGACTTGGAAAGGATATTACTTTTATCAAAAGAGCATCCTTCAGCATCTCTGTCAGAAGGAGAAAATCGCATGATCATTGGGATTCTTCAGCCTGGCTATCTTCCCTGGCTTGGGTTCTTTGAGCAGATGTGTAGAAGCGATGTGTTTGTTATCTATGATGACGTCCAGTATGACAAAGAGGGGTGGCGGAATAGGAACAGGATTAAAACTGTGAACGGTGTCCAGTGGCTCACCGTCCCTGTTCTTGTAAAATTCTCAGAACGGCTTCTTATCGCAGATGTTCGGATCAACAATGAAGTGAATTGGAGAAAAAAGCACCTCGCCTCCCTTAAGCAGAATTATGCGAAGGCCCCTTTTTACAAAGAATACATTGAGCTTTTTGACGAAGCCTATTCCAGACCATGGGACCTTCTGGTCGATATTGATCTTTATTTCATTACAAAGCTTGCGGAGTGCCTCGGAATGGAGGGAAAAATGATCTACCGGTCTTCCGCTCTTCCGGTGGAAGGCGGACGGATTGAGAGGCTGATCCGCCTTTGTAAACATTTCGGGACCGATACGTTCTATGAAGGGGCCGCAGGAAGAAGCTACATTGACGCAGAGGTATTTTTGAAGCAGGGGATTCGTGTCGAATTTCAGGACTATCAGCACCCAGTCTATCATCAGCTTTACGGGGATTTTATCTCCCGTCTCTCTGTGATTGATCTTCTGTTCAATCATGGCAGAGAAAGCCTATCGATTCTCACGAATCAGAAAAAAGGGAGGCTATCTAACCCATGAAAAAGACAATCCTGGTCACTGGCGGTGCAGGTTTCATTGGAAGCAATTTTGTTCGATGCCTTTATCACAAATATCCTGACTACAAAATCATTGTTCTCGATGCCCTCACTTATGCTGGAAACATCGAAAACCTTCCCGTGAACATGAATGAATATAATGGGGAGAGATTGGTCTTTTGGTATGGTAATGTCAGGAATGGTGAGCTGGTCGATACCCTTGTCTCCCAATCAGATATGGTGGTCCATTTCGCAGCGGAGACCCATGTGACCCGTTCCATTTATGATAATTATATTTTCTTCGAAACCGATGTCCTGGGGACCCAGACTGTGGCCAATGCGGTTTTGAAATACAAGGATCGGGTGGAAAGGTTTATTCACATTTCCACCTCGGAAGTTTATGGTACAGCAATGAAAGATAGAATGGACGAAGATCACCCCTTGCTGCCCATGAGCCCTTATGCCTCTGCAAAAACAGGGGCAGACAGGCTGGTTTATTCCTATTGGGCTACCTACAATGCCCCTGCAATCATTATCAGACCGTTTAACAACTATGGCCCATATCAACATCTTGAGAAGGCCATCCCGAGATTTATCACCAGTTGCATTTTAAACGAACCCATTCGTGTCCATGGAGACGGAAGTCCTTCCCGAGATTTTATATTCGTCGAAGATCTTTGTTCTGCGGTCGATGCTATTCTTCATGCCGACCTTCAAAAGGTGAAAGGAGAGGTTTTCAATGTGGCGTCCGGCGTCCACCGGTCTATTCTTTCGATTGCCCAAGATATCATCAAGCTCATGGGCAAGGATGATTCAATCATTGAACTCGTCGGGGATCGTCCCGGACAGGTTTTCAGGCATACGGGTGATATTCGTAAAATCCAAGATACCCTTCATTGGAAACCCGAAATTCCATGGACGGAAGGACTTTCAAGAACCATCAAATGGTATAGAGAAAATAGAATGTGGTGGGAAAAACAACTCTGGATGAGAACCATTCCGATTATAACAAAGAGTGGGAAAAAGGAATTGCATTAGAAAAACTTGGGGAAAGGACCATTTGTTCTTGGCCTTGCAGCGAAATTTCATTTGGATGTTGGGTAGCAAATCGGTCATCATGTCTGCCGGATTTATTACGGCAGCTATGATCAACCGTTCCTTAGGACCTTCGGGCCGTGGGATCTATGCAGAAATGCAAACTTGGGTGGGACTATTTGTTATCCTGTTCGGAATGAGCTTGGATACAGCGATCTATTATTTTGCGAATAGATCTCTTTACGGAACTGATGATAGGTCAAGATTGATGACTACTTTTTCATTGAGTCTTATCTACGGACTTTTCGCTACGGCGGCATTAACCGTCTTTGTCTTGGGATGGTCAGAACAGGTTTCTTCAGAAACCTTTAAGTTTTTATTACTCCTTGATGTCTTATTGATCGCGACGATTCTTACAGGAAACCTGATCATTTTCCTACAGGCCATGGGAGATATTAGATATTCTGCTGTGATTGGAGTGGTTCAAGGGATGGCCAACGTTCTCGTTGTTGGATATGCCTATTTGGTTGATTCACTCGATATTAAAATTGTTCTAATAAGTGTTCTGATCATACAAGGTATCACTTTTCTCATGCTCTTGGCTAAATTCAGAAGAAATAATTTATTGACCGGGAGGTTTTCCAAAAACCTTGCAAAAGGGATGATTACAGCCGGGTTCAAACAGCACATTGCTACCATTGCTACCTTCGTTTATACAAAGATAAACCTGCTGATTGTTTTTAGATACTGCGGCGAATCCAATGCGGGTCTATTCGCAGTATCGTTGAGTGCAGCTTTTTATTTAATGTTTATTCCGATGACTTTTCAGACGGTTCTATATCCGAGGGTCATCCATGCCATAGATGATTATGAAGTGACGATCCGTTCTCTGAGGTTGGTTTTTTATAGTTGGGGAGGAATTGTCCTGTTGATAATTTTACTTGCAAAGCCCATCCTATTCATCTACGGGGGCAGGCATTTTTTACCTGCCGTAACGACTTTCCGAATCCTTATGATCGCGGCATGGTTTTTACCTTTGGCCTCCCTGGTTGCACCTTATTGTGTAAAAATAGGAGCCTTCTATGCAATGGCCATCACTGCGATTGCCCTTGGCCTGATCAGTATTGCATTGAATTTATACTTAATTCCAAATTTTTCCGGAACGGGAGCCGCCCTGGCAACGGCATCAACCTGTATGATCGGTTTTTGTATCAGTCTCGTTTTGTTGGGGTATTTAAGTAAAAGAAATCCATTGGAATTTATAAAATTTAGAATCTCTTGATAAAGGAATAAACAAAAGATGGCAGATGTTTTTGAAAGGGATGTCAACCGGGGTTATGTCCGATTTATTAGGTCTATTTCCTCATCTTCAAAAATTAAGAAGAGAAGAAATCTTTTGTCACTTTTTCTTTTTTCTATCCATTTCATTGGAAACATTGTGAAATTAGGCTTTATCCCCCTCCTTTATCTTTATGGAATTATTTTGATCTTTTGGATTCGCTTTAAATTCACCTTCACGAAAAAATGGCAACCTTCCCAATTGCATCAGAACGCTCTCAATTACATCCCTGAATTCATCTCCCAGTACCCAATGCATTTATATCCCATCATTGCAAAGTCCTTAGAGATGGCCTTTATCAAAGAGAATATCGAAAGCATCACCCGGGATATCCAGGGCGGTATTGTTGAATTGGCTATCGGGGATGGGACTTTTTCAAGTAGGATTTTTTCAGAGATAGATAAAATCACGGGTTTCGATCTCAACCCCTACAGTTTAATTCAAACGAAGGAATACCCTCATATCTCCCAACGCATTGTTGCCGATTGCTTGAATCCGCCGATTAGATCAGGGGGAGCCTCTTTTATTGTCAGCAACAATTTCCTTCATCATATTACGAATAAAAAAGAGACATTGGAACACTGGTCGGCGATAGCACGCTATGCCCTTTTCAATGAGAATACAAATTATTGGGCGGAGGGATGGTCGAAGCCCTACCTTTTAAGGTTGATAGGGTTAAGAAGGCTAGCCCATAAAGCATCTGACCGTATTGCGAACCACAGCCTCCAGACTCTTTGGAGGAAGACAGATTTGGGGTTGTTGGTCAGAAGATTTTATGAGATTCGAAAAGAGGAAACCTTTTTTCATGAGAAGATATTTTTTCTATCTTCAGTCTGTTCAGCTTTGCTATTCTGTTATGGACCTCCGACCCCGGCATTGCAAAAGTGGGTGATGAACGGGGTTTTCGCTCCCCTTACCAAGAGAATCACCTATTACATGGCCAAGGCGTTAATTGAATACGATGCCATCCTACCAAGGGATCGAGATGTCTTTATATGCTGGTCCGTGGAGTCGAAGCAGGTAAAACAAAATTCTATTGGAGATCGGATCGGATTGGTTTGTCCGGATTGCTGTGAGTGGCTTCAAGGGAATCGATGTCAGCATTGTCAAAGGACGTTTGAGGAGAAGGACGGAATGATGTTTCTTCTCCCCAAGAAGCTGACCGAAGAGATTTCCTTTAAACAAGATAAGGCAGATATTTTAGGTAAAGAGCATCTATAAAGAGGAGTCCTCCTTATTATGAAAATCGAATTTTCTAAACATAATATTACCGATGAAGATATTTCCTCTGCCAATCAGGTGATGAAATCCCTCTTCATCACCACTGGCCCCAGGGTGGCAGAGTTTGAAAAACGATTTGCCGCATATCTGAGTATCCAAGAAGCGGTAGGATTGACGAGTTGCACAGGGGCTCTACATCTCGCCCTTCTACGGCATGGAGTCGGTCTTGGGGACGAGGTGATCACCACCCCCATGACTTTTGTGGCCACGGCCACAGCCATCCTTCAAGCAGGGGCAACCCCTATTTTTGTGGATGTATGTGCAAAGAGTGGCATGATTTCGCCCGAGGCAGTGAAGGCAGCCATTACGGAGAAGACCAAGGCTATCTTACCAGTCCATTTATATGGCCGCATGGCAGACATGCGTGGCTTTGTAAAGTTAGCCCAGGAACATGATCTTGTGCTTATCGAGGATGCCGCTCATTGTATCGAGGGGATAAGGGATGGCGTGAGACCGGGTCAGCTCAGCCATGCTGCATGTTTCTCTTTCTATGCGACAAAAAGCATGACCTGTGGAGAAGGGGGGGCTCTGGTATGCAAATCTACTGAAGATGCCTCCTGGTATCGTTCTGCCAGGCATCATGGCATTACAAAAGACGCTTCCTATCGCTATACGAAAAAATATGAACACTGGGATATGGAGATGATGGGATGGAAATACAACATGGATGATATCCAGGCGGCCCCACTCATAGGGCAGATTGAGAGAGTAGATCGTTATCGTGAAAAACGTCAACACCTTGAATCTCTATATCGTGAACTCTTAATGGAAATAGAAGGCTTGGAGTTCATAGAAGCTCCGGAGAAGGGTGAGAAAAGCGGTCATCATCTTTTTACAGTTCTTCTGCCCCAAAAGGTTTCAAGAGATAAAGTCATTGCAAAGATGGAAGATCACGGTATCGGATGTGCTGTCAATTATAGAGCAATTCATACTTTAAGATATTTTAGAGAGAAATATGGATATCGGCCCGAAGACTTTCCAATTGCAAATGAAATAGGCAGTCGGACCCTCTCACTTCCTTTATATCCTAAATTATCTGAAGAAGAAGTTAGGATCGTTTGCCAAACTCTAAAAAAGGTGATGCCTTCGTTATGATGTCAGAGGGATTGAAGGAGACCATCAAGAAAGTGGTGACCTGGCTTCCAGAACCTGAATATACGAGGTTCAAAAATCTGAAATTGTTCGATTGGATGAACCAAAACGCACCCGGAAAGGTCGTTTTAAATCTTGGTTCAGGGGTAGGGCAGTTCGACCATTGCCTCTCGAAAGAGGTGAATACAATCAACTTGGATATCTCGTCCTCCACAAAAAACCTCCATGTTATTGCAGACGCCCATTTTCTACCATTTAAGAGTGAATGCCTGGATATCGTCTATAGCATTGCCGTTCTTGAACATGTGAGAAGGCCATGGATCGTTGCGGATGAAATCTTTAGAGTTCTCCATCCGGGAGGACATATTGTTTTAGAATTGCCGTTTTTAAATGTCATCCATGACGAGCATGATTATTTTCGATTTACAGACAAAGGGATACGGTCTTTATTTGATGAGAGTAAGTTTGATTTGATTCTTGAACAGGTCAGCGCTGGAGGAGGATCTTTTCTGTCTGTATTCTTTTTAGAGTACTTTAAACAATTTATTCCTACAAAATATTTAAGAGCATTATGGCGTCTTTCAATGCGATATGTTTTTTGTCTATTAAAGTATCTCGATCTGCTCATTGATTCCTCAAAAGGACTTAGAATCACTGCAAACTCTTTTTCATTTATTGGCAAGAAGCGATGAGCTATTTGATCTTTTGTACTTTTGAAGTAGGTGGGCAGCCATTTCGGATGGCCGAGATCCTAAATCGATTTGGAGTTGAGACTTACTATGCTTATTTAGGCAAAATGGATATGGGACACGATTCCACTCTATTCCATTATGGGTATCAGAAGGAACCCTGGTATTTATCCTCACGATTTGAACAGATTTATAATAATTCCACTGAGGTGGTTCACCGCTTAAGGCAAATGAAAACCGAATATCACATTACCCATTGTCTCGCTACCGGAGAGGAAGCCTACCATCTTAAACTGGCTGACATAAACTATCGCTATTGGAGTTTTGGCTCAGACCTTGATTCCAAATGTTTTATTCGAACGAGCCTCAAGAACCATTGGTTGATGCTAAGACTTATCCGACATCCCTTTCGGGTCTATGCCGAACGAGAGAGAGCCAGGGATTCTATAAGATATTCAGATTCTGTTACGGTTTCACCCTATCAAATAAAAGCCCTGAGAGAAATCATTCCCGATAAAAATCTTTTCTTCTTACCCCATTTTTTTAAAGTGATGGATTACCCCATTCTTCTTCAACAAAAGGAAATAAATAAAAGATTAATTTGTAAAGAAATTGAAGCAGACCGGTATTTTTTCTCTTCAGTAAGACATTGTTGGACCGGGGATTGGAAAAAGATGTCGGATTATAAGGGAAATGATGTCATTCTTCATTCATATGCAAAGTATCTATCCCTTGTAAATCAAGATCATTCCAAACTTGTCCTGGTTAAAAAAGGGCCTGATATCGAAGCATCAAGAAATTTGTCCAAGAGATTAGGAATCGAAAATCGGATTATCTGGGTAGATGAGATGAAGCGGGATGAGCTTGATAATTATTATCAAGGAGCAGATCTTTGTTTTGGACACTTTGGAACTCCTGTATTGACTTATGCTGTCTTAGAAGCTCTGAAAAACGGAACAATAGGTATCTCATTTTCAATCGAGCATGTAGACAACTTTCCTTTTTACGAAAAATATCCTCCTATTTTTAACAGTAAATCACCCGAAAAAATTGCAGGTTTTATGGTCGAGATTCTAAAAGATGAAGCACGGTTAGATAAACTATCGTATCAGTCATGGTTCTGGATAAAAAAGAATTGTTCTGAGGAGATATTTGTCGAATCGTTTCTGAATCTCTTTAAGGACTTTTCATAAAATATTTTTTATGACAACAAACCCATCTTGTCTAAATTAGGTTTTTAAAAAGGCGCTATTTTGGACAGCACTGATGTGAGGAGATTGTTTTCATGAGGAGAGAAAATCTTCGTCACCTCGTATGTCCCTCGTGTAAGGGAGAGCTCGTCATCGATGAAATCGCGAAAGAGAGGGATGATGTCATTGAGTCAGGCAGTCTAAAATGTTCCCGATGCTGGAAGTCCTATGAAATTTTTAGTTTCATCCCCCGTTTTGTTCCGTCCCAGAGTTACGCGAGTGGATTTGGTCTTGAATGGACAAAACACGCCAGGACCCAATACGATGCCTACAGCGGTGTTAATGTGTCTGAAACGCGATTCTTTCAGGAAACAAGATGGTCAAGGGATCTTACCGGGGAAGTTATTTTAGAGGTAGGGAGTGGATCAGGGAGGTTTACTGAACAAGCTGCCTCAACCGGGGCGATGGTGGTTTCACTGGATCTGAGTAATGCAGTTGAAGCAAATTATGCTTCCAATGCCAATAAACCTAACGTCTTAATTGTCCAAGGAGATATATACCGGATGCCTTTCCGAGAAGATTTTTTTGACAAATTATTCTGTATAGGTGTTCTACAACACACACCCAACGTGGAGGAAGCGTTCAAAGTCCTACCACGCTATCTCAAGTCGGGTGGCAGCCTCGTGGTCGATATTTACCGTAAGGGAGAAAAGAGCGTTAGACGAGAGATTCTCAATACGCGACATTGGACAAGGTTATTCACGAGACACATGCCTTCAGAGACACTGTACCGCTGGTGTGTGAGATACATAGAATTTCTATGGCCTTTGGTCAAGTACTTGGATCGATCTGGTCGAACGAAATTGATCGGTTTGTTGCTGATTCCTTATTACAAACAATACAGTTTATCAGAATCGATGCTGAAGGAATGGGCGTTCTTGGATTTATTTGACATATTATCTGCAAGGTATGAGTTTCCTCAACATCTCGAGACGGTGGAGAAGTGGTTTCGAGATGCTAACATGCATAATGTTGAAGTTCATTATGGCCATAACGGCATTGAAGGCCGCGGTATCAAGGCATAACGAAAGATGGGGAAAAACCATGTGTGGCATCCTAGCTGTTTTGAATTTTGATCCTGAGGATCAGATTAATGACTTGTTGCTTCGGCAAATGACCGATACCATGTTCCACCGGGGTCCAGATCACAAAGGCTATTGGGTGAAGGGTCCGGTAGGGTTAGGGCATTGCAGATTGGCGATCATTGATCTCTCAACCGCTGGCAACCAACCCATGACCAATGAGAATGGCACTCTCTGGATCACGTATAACGGTGAGATATACAATTTTCAGGAATTGCGGCAAGTCTTGGAGAGCAAAGGGCATACCTTTCGCTCCCATACCGACACGGAGGTTATTCTGCACTCTTATGAAGAGTGGGGGACAGAATGTCTTTCCCATTTCAATGGGATGTGGGCCTTTGCCCTCTGGGATGAAAAGGAGCGCAGTCTGTTTGTGGCCAGGGATCGCTTGGGGGTTAAGCCCCTGGTCTATACCTATAATACTAAACGATTCATCTGTGCCTCAGAGATGAAAGGGATCGTGGCCGACCGGACCGTTTCCAGGGAGATCGACCCGGAAGCCCTGCACCATTATCTTTCATTAATGAATATTCCAGCTCCTTTTACCATCTACAAAGGAATACGTAAATTGCTACCAGGTCATTATCTATGGGTAAAGGATGGGTCGGTTGAAGAGCATGTCTATTGGGATCTGCCCGTAAGGGAGGAAATTTCTCAAAGTCGAAAGGAAATTTTAGATCATCTCGAAGTCTCCCTGCAGGATTCAGTAAAACAGCGGATGATCTCGGATGTCCCCCTGGGTGTCTTTCTGAGCGGTGGCGTTGATTCAAGCCTTATCTCTGCTCTCGCAGAGAAGTTCCTGAAGAAGGATCTCCTTCAATCCTTTACGGTTAGGTTCCAAGGGCTGGAGGATTATGATGAGAGTTTCTGGGCTCATCAGGTCGCAACCCACCTCCATACGGACCATCATGAGATTGATCTCTCGTTCGATTTTGTCCAGACACTTCCCCATCTGGTTCGATTATTTGATGAACCTTTCGCCATTTCTTCAGTGTTGGCCTTATATTTAATGGCAAAAGAAGTATCCAAACATATTAAGGTTGTACTCACTGGAGACGGAGGAGATGAGGTTTTTGGCGGCTATCCGTGGAGACATAGCCTTTTGGACAAGTATTTGGACTGGCTGAACCTCTGGCCATTGAAAAAGCTCCATAAGGATGCAGAAAAGGAACCTCTCCCCCTGGTTCGCTGGAAAACCACCCTCCGCAAGATGAGAATAAAACAGGTATTGGATGGGCTGAGGTATGATGACCAGACCCTGCGTCAATGGATGTACTTTCAGTCCCTCTACTGTTTCAATGAAATTGAAAAAAAAGAGCTTTACAATCCAGAATGGGCCCATCACATTGGTCAAGCGAGGACAGACAATCTCCTTATTTCTCACATTCCGGAGAAGGCTCCCAACAGGCTCGCCCGCTGGATTGCTTTCGATCTCAAAACGACGTTGGCCGATGAAATGTTGTCCAAGGTAGATAAAGCCACAATGGCTTGTGGGTTGGAGGCTCGTGTTCCCTTTCTCGACTACCAATTGGTTGAATATGCGATCAATTTACCGGCCTTCATGAAGGTGAAAGACAGGGAAGGCAAACGCATGCTCCGATGGCTGGGAGAACGTTATTTGCCAAAAGATATCGTGAAACGACCTAAACACGGGTTCAACGTTCCTCTCAACGCATGGTTTCGAAAGGAACTCAAGGATTTCGTAAATGATATCCTGAGTGAGTCCTCCTTAAGGAATGCTGGTTATTTCAATCCAAAGACAATACAAGAGATTTTACAACGTCATCGACAGGACACAACGAGTAATTTGTCTAATCCTATTTATACGCTTCTCTGCTTTGAGTTATGGCGTCGAGGTTAAAAACAATTGGAGAGACCCAAACGAATCCTTATCATTGCTGATGGATACAGCCCCCTCGATCGGGAGCGAGGACTCGTGGGCTTGAAAGGAGGGTATCAAATCTTTTGGTACTCATTTCCTAAAGCGGATTTAAAAGGTCTGACTGGTGCAATCGCGCCTCCCATGGGCCAATTCCGATGGTTTTCCTTTTTCTTTTCTCCCTGGTATTTAAAACGAACCATACAAAGGATCCAACCCGATCTGATTCATGTTTTTTATGCTTACCATCAACTTAATAACCTCGTCCTCAACAGATTCAAGCCATTGGTCGTGACCGTCATGGGAGGGGATGTTCTTTCGGATCAGAGTTTCTATGGAAAGAAGAAATGGTTGACAAAAAAAATACTGGAGAAAGTTGATATTATCACCTCAAAATCAAATTTTCTCGATAAGGTCCTTCAAAACATAGGAGATTATGCCAATAAAATAAGACGGGTGACCTGGGGGGTGGATACCAAACAGTTCTATCCGGAGATGGATGTCCGGTTTTTACGGGAAAGGTGGAAGATCGAAGCCGATGACTTGGTCTTTTTATCACCGAGAAACTGCCAACCTTTATATAACCAAGATTTGATCATTAAGGCCTTCTCTGAATATCCATCTCTCCATGGCACAAAGAAAAAAGCTAAACTTCTGATCGCTGAACATTTTTCAGATGAATCTTATGTTAAAAGTTTAAGGGCTCTATCCATGGAACTAGGATTACAGGACAAAGTATATTTTATTGGGTCCATTCCACATCAAGAGATGCCTGCCTATTTTAATCTTGCGGATGTCATGGTATCCGTCCCTTCATCAGACGGGATGCCCCAATCGCTCTATGAAGCCATGGCTTGTGAAAGTTATCCTATTCTATGGAATCTAGAATCGTATCGAGAATTAATTCAGGATGGTGTGAATGGGAGACTTGTGGAAGTGGGTGATACGGGGGCGTTGGGGGAGGCAATGTGTTGGGTCGCTGCACACCCGGAGCATCGAAAAACAGCAGCTATCATGAACCGGCAACGGATCGTTGAAGTAGCAGACAAAGAGGGTCAGGATCGGATCGTCCTTTCCATCTACGAAGAACTCTTGAAGAAGTATGCAAAATACGGCTATCCTGATAATGGATAATATATATTGTTTCTAATTTAAGAAATATTTAGGGCAAATCATGATCAATTTTCATGAGAAACTATCAAAAATTAATCGATTAAAAGCAAAAATTTCCTGGAAAATATTTGCAAAGCCTGTGTCCGAAGATGATTTGGTAAGGGATCTCCAATCCAACAACCTTCTGAAACCTGGAGATATTGTGATGGTTCATTCTTCCCTTTCTAGGATTGGAAATGTAATAGGGGGTCCGGAAGCAGTATGCCGTGCTTTTCAGAAAGTGTTAACAGAAACCGGAACCTTGTTAATGCCGAGTTATTATCAACCAGAACCCATTCTCAGGATGATTAAAAAAGGTGTTCGGGTTGATCTTCGTACGGCCAAATCCTATATGGGAAAACTGACAGAGACGTTTCGCACATTACCTGGAGTCAAGAGAAGTTCTCATCCATTCAGTTCAGTTTGTGCATGGGGTCGGTATTCAACGGAGATGACAAGTGGCCATAGTCATTCTCCCTATATCTGTGGACCTGGTTCACCGTTTTTTGAACTGATCGAAAGATCGGGCAAATACTTGGGGGTCGGAATCGATATTCGTGTCATCGCCTTATACCATGTCCTCGAAGAGAATTGAA
>Ga0315295_10001895_pt1 | contig 17803 bp, 12 predicted proteins | sample YL17G14_0_MG_FD_204453 | JGI IMG/M metagenome (GOLD analysis project Ga0315295, IMG submission 204453) | Sediment microbial communities from Yellowstone Lake, YNP, Wyoming, USA - YL17G14_0 | ecosystem: Environmental > Aquatic > Freshwater > Lake > Sediment | place: USA: Wyoming | collected... | reverse complement strand
GGCACCTTCCGGAGTTTTAAACCCCGTATTACTCTGTGTAAACATTGCGACACTAAGTGGTAAGAAAAAGATTTATAAAAGTTAATTAACTATCACAAGGATATGGCTCCGGGAGATGCCATGGATTTTGAATGTCCGGGCAGCGGGATAATTGATTTTCCGGTGCTTTTCAGGGAAGCTTACAATCAGGGAATTAAACACTATATGGTTGAGAGGGATAATGTTCCTGTTGGCATGGCATCTCTTAAATCGGCAGCTGAATATTTAAAAAAGGTCACTTTCTAATGATTTAATTATTCGCAAAATGAACCAGGTAAAGGAATTTACAGAAGCTTTACCTTCAGGGGTAAAGCAAACAGGTACTGTTGTCGAATTTCCGGTTGAGGTTTTTCTGAAAGCCGGTAGTTTAAAGGTTACCTACAGCAATGGTGCGCTGAGGTATATATCAACTGAAAATCACGAGCTTATCAGGATGATCTATTCGGCAGTCCGTGACAAAAACTGGCTTACAATCCCCCCACTGGTTGTGGAAGAAAAAATTGAAGCAGAGGAAACGTCATTCAAAATATTCCTTAAATGCTTATATTCTGCCGGGGATATAAGTTTTTCTGCCAGTTATTCGATTGAAGGCCGGCAGGATAGCAGCATAACTCTGACAATGGAAGGGAAGGCAATGGAGAACTCACTGAAGAACCGAATCGGATGGTGCGTGCTTCACCCGGTTGAAGAGTGTGCAGGTGAAAATTGTCTGATAGAACATACTGATGGTTCAACTGAACAGTCAGTGTTTCCCGAAGATATAGCTCCGCATCAGGTATTCAGAGAAATAAAATCAATGATCTGGATGTCAAACAGGACCCACTGCAGGATAGATTTCGAAGGCGATATCTTCGAAACAGAAGACCAGAGAAACTGGACAGATGCATCTTTCAAGACTTATTCAACCCCTCTTTCAATACCGTATCCGGTAACCCTTGAAAAAGACAAAGTGGTCAACCAGCGAATTACCTTCAGAGCTTACTTGAATTCGAAGGCTCAGTTCACAGAGGACGGCACCACGATTCTTAAACTTGTACCTGAAGAGACATTCAGAATGCCTTCGGTGGGCATTTGCAGGTCAAGTCGGTCACTGCCACTTACAAAAAATGAAATAAAATATCTCAGAGCTGTCCGCTTTGACCATTACAGGGTCGATATACTTCTTTATGAGAGCGACTGGAAGAAAAAAGCTAAACAGGCAGTTATAGAATCGACTGATCTTGGTTACCCGATGGAACTTGCAGTTTTCTTCGATAACAATTTAACTTCCTGCATAAATAACTTTCTTGATTGGTATTCAGGTAATAAACTTAATGTTTCATCAATATTGCTATTCCACAGGGGATACCCTTCAACGTCCCATGATATGGCATCTGAAGTTATTCCGCTTCTGAAGAATGAAGATCCGGATGTTAAAACAGGGATAGGAACAAATGCAAACTTTGCACAGTTAAACAGGAACAGACCTGAAGATGCCGGTAATGATTCCATTTGTTTTTCGATTCATCCGCAGGAACATGCCTCAGATACTATTACGCTTACAGAGAATCTCAAAGGACAGGAGTATTGCATCAGGAGCGCTCAGAAATTTGCCAGCAACAAAGGAATAATTGTATCACCCGCCACTATTCAGAGGAGATTTAATGCAAACAATACATTTAGTGAGATCCCATGGACAGGACCGGGTGTTCCGCCACAGGTTGACACCAGGTTAATGTCCCTGTTCGGAGCCTGCTGGACTGTGGGAAGTCTGAAATACCTTTGCGAAGCCGGCGCTGAAAGCATTTCTTTTTATGAGACAGCAGGGGAAAGAGGTATAATACAGGGTGATTCTGAATCACTTTGGCCCCTGCAATTCAAATCTGTAAAGGGAATGATCTTTCCTTCATATCATGTTTTCAGGTTTCTCCTTGCAAATAAGTCCCTTGCACTTATGAAAAGTATAAGTTCAAGACCGCTTATTGCAGATTGTCTGGCACTTACAGATGGCAAACAAGCACGAATACTCCTCGCAAACTTCACACGCAATGCTCAGCCCGTAAGTCTTGATTGCTGCTCCGGACTGTTCAGGATCAGGACATTAAGCTCTGAAAGTTACAGTGAAGCTGCATCAAATTATCGCTGGACAGGTATTGAGAATGAGAGGATTATAAAGTCGCATGCAACTTTTAAACTTGAGCCATATTCGATAAATTTCATTGAAGGATGGCGAAGACACTAATTTTTTACAGGAAATTTATTATTTTTAATATCCACTAACCTTATCCAGTTATGATACTTGTTCAAAACTACACACTTGCAGTATTCCTGTGTGCCCTTGCAATGATTTGCTGGGGGTCCTGGCAAAATACACAAAACCTGATCGGCAAAGAATGGCGTTTTGAGTTGTTTTACTGGGATTATACAATAGGAATATTACTCTTTGCACTTCTAATGGCATTTACTTTCGGAAGCTTTGGCAGCCAGGGACGAAGCTTTTTACCTGATCTTGCACAGGCTGATATAAAAAATCTTCTTTCGGCTGCGTTAGGTGGTTTCATCTGGAATATCGGTACCCTTTTCCTCGTCGCTTCTATTTCAATAGCAGGGATGTCAGTTGCATTTCCTATTGGAGGAGGAATAGGATGGACTTTAGGGATACTTATTAATTACCTCGGTAAACCCGAAGGAAATCCATTGTTTCTTTTTGGAGGTACTGTGGTAATAATCTTTGCGATAATTGTCAGCATGCAATCATACAGGAAGCTGGCCGCTTCTCAGAAGAAGCCGTCCTTTAAAGGAATTGCCCTTGCTTTACTGGCTGGTCTCTGCATTGCTGTATTTTACAGGTTTGTGGCTGCCTCTCTGGCAACCGACTTCTTATCGGCCGATGATGGGAAAATAAGCTCCTATACTGCTGTGGTCCTTTTCTCGATTGGTGCACTGGTAAGCACTATAATTGTCAATCCGTTTTTTATGGCAAAACCTGTACAGGGAGAACCTGTTAAAATATCTCAATGGATTAAAGGATCACCAAAAGCTCATCTTCTTGGAATGCTTGGGGGGGCAATCTGGTGCCTTGGTAATTCGGTAAGCTTTATGGCTGTTGGTGCCGCAAGTCCTGCAATCTCTTACGGCCTAAGTAATGCGGCTCCAGTTGTCGCAGCCCTTTGGGGGATATTAGTATGGAAGGAATTTAAGGATGCGCCCAAAGGTACAAATCTGCTGCTCACATTGATGTTTGTATTTTATCTGATCGGCCTTGCGTTGATAGTCTATTCGAGATTTGCATAATTAACTCCCCCTTAAAAGGGGACATTGGATTTTGATTGCAATAAATACTTAATTATATGAATAAATCTTTTCTATTGATTTTAAACTTTATCTTCTGTAGTTTATTTGCTTTTCCCCAGGAAAATCCGTGGCAGGGAGCATCTGTTAATCTGAAGCATGGTAAGCTTTTAGTCTCTGAAAACAAGCACTTTCTGATCCATGAAGACGGTACGCCATTTTTCTATCTGGGCGACACAGGCTGGGAAATTTTTCACAGATTAAATAAGGAAGAAACTGAAAAATACCTTGAGAACCGGCGGGCAAAAGGGTTTACCGTAATCCAGGCTGTTGCGCTTGCTGAGCTCGATGGTCTAAATACCCCGAATGCTGAAGGGAACAAGCCCTTAATTGATAATAATCCACTAAAACCAAATGAAGCCTATTTTGTCCATGTCGACTGGGTGGTCAGAAAGGCAGCTGAAAAAGGTATCTTTATCGGGCTCCTCCCAACATGGGGCGATAAGGTTGATAAACAATGGGGAGTAGGACCTGTGATATTCAATAAAGACAACGCTTATAAATACGGTAAGTGGATAGGTACCCGGTACAAAGATTTCCCCAATATAATATGGATAAACGGCGGAGACAGGGCTGGAGGTGGAGATAATACTGCTATCTGGAATGCAATCGGGGAAGGAATAAAATCTGCCGATATAAATCACCTGATGACATTCCATCCATGGGGTGAGCACAGTTCATCAGAATGGTTTCAGAATAGCATATGGCTCGATTTCAACATGTGCCAGACGGGGCATGGACAGAGAAGCTATGCAATATATAAAAGAATAATTGTCCGGGATTATGGACTTACTCCTGTAAAACCCTGCTTTGACGGCGAACCAAGATATGAAGATCATCCAGTCGGATGGAATCCAAATGTTCTTGGATGGTTCAATGACGAAGATATAAGACAAACCCTTTACTGGAATCTTTTCAGCGGATCGTTCGGACATACATACGGTTGTCATCCGATCTGGCAGATGAAAACACCGGAAAGAGATGCTGTCGGCCTTGCCAGAAATAACTGGTATGATGTTCTCGATCTACCCGGGGCATGGGATCTTATACATGCAAGAAGACTGCTTGATTCAAGGCCTTTCCTTTCAAGAATACCTGATCAGTCATTAATAGTTCCTTCATACTACCCTGAAACTGATTATGTTGTTGCCTGCCGCGGTAATGGATATGCCTTTGTCTATTTCCCGACCGGATGGCCGGCAGAGATAATTCTCGACAAGGTTGGTGCAAACTCAGTGAAAGCATACTGGTACGATCCAAGGAAAGGAGAATCGAAGCTGATTGACTCCTATCCGGGAACAGGAACCAGGAAATTCACACCTCCCACAAGCGGAAGAGGAAACGACTGGATTCTTGTGATCGATGATACATCTAAAGGATTTAAGGCCCCCGGGTTATAAAATGAAATTAGGAATAAGTTCATACACCTATGCATGGGCAATCGGTGTACCAGGTTCGATACCCGAAGGTCCTTTGTCGGTATGCGGACTGCTCGATAAAGCATCTTCTAATGGAATTAAACTGGTTCAGTTTGCAGATAATCTTCCCTTAGAAACCCTTAAAGAAGATGACCTGGATTTGTTACTCGATTTTTCTTCTCAAAAAGGGATATCCCTTGAAATGGGAGGCAGAGGGCTCACTCCTGAACACACCATGAAGTGTCTGCGTACAGCTGAGATAATCCGGTCACAAATACTCAGAATGGTTATCGACTCTCCCGGTTATGAACCCTCCATCCCGGAAATAGAAGGAATTATAAAGGATCTGGTTCCGGAATTCAGTTCAAGAAAGATCAGGCTTGCGATAGAGAATCATGACAGACTTAAGGCGATTCAATTTTTGGAAATTATTGAATCAGTCGGCAGTGAATGGATAGGTATATGTCTTGATTCGGTAAATTCGATGGGAGCAGGAGAAGGGTTTGAAACAGTTTCTGATATCTTAATACCTTATACAATAAACCTTCATATAAAGGACTTTACTATACGCAGGGTTTCACATAAGATGGGAATAATCATTGAAGGAGCCCCTGCAGGGAAGGGAATGCTCAATATTCCTGACCTCTTGCTCAGAACATCACAGAATGGACTTTGTAAGAGTGCCATCCTTGAATTATGGACTCCTCCTGAACCGGAACTTATTAAGACAATATCAAAGGAATCAAAATGGGCTGAAGAAAGTATTGAATACCTTAAATCTTTAATAAATTGGTAATTACAAAATAAATTTTCAACAATAACCCTATGGAAAGATTGAAATTTGCTGTGCTTGGCTGCGGGTTCTGGTCAAAATTCCAGATCGGAGCCTGGACTGAAGTTAAAGGAGCAGAACTTATTGCAGTTTATAACCGGACGCGTTCAAAGGCTGAAAAAATATCTGAATACTTTAAGATTCCACGTATTTACGACAATGCAGGCGAGCTTTTCAAAAATGAGAAAATCGATTTCGTGGATATAATTACAGATGTTGATACTCACGCTCATTTTGTTGAATTGGCACTTAAGCACGGTTTGAAGAAAATTATCTGCCAGAAGCCGATGGCACCAGATTTTGCAACAGCAAAAAAGATGGTAACAATGTGTTCCGGTTCCGGTGCCAGGTTATATATTCATGAAAACTACAGGTGGCAGGCCCCTGTCAGGCGGTTCAGGCAGATTGTCGATTCAGGTGTTATCGGGAAACCCTTTAAAGCAAGAGTATCCTTCCTGTCAGGTTTTCCTGTATTTGATAATCAGCCGTTCCTAAGGGAGCTCGACCATTTTATCCTTACCGATATGGGCTCTCATGTACTTGATGTTATCAGATTTCTATTCGGGGAATGTGAAGAACTGTGGTGCCAGACAAAGTCAGTAAACAAGGGTATCAAAGGAGAAGATATGGCTGCCGTAATGATGAAAATGAAAAATGGCATGCCTGTTTATACAGAGATGTCGTATGCATCAGTTGTTGAGCATGATTCTTTCTCTACACTTCATATATTTACTGAAGGAGAAAAAGGATCGGTATATCTGGGTCCGAAATTTGAAATACGGACCACAACAAAGGAGGGGACCATTTCCGAGACTGTAACATTCCCCTCCTATTCATGGGCAGATCCCGATTATATTGTTAATCATGAATCCGGCATTCATATAAATCGCAATATACTTGATGATATGCTCGGAAAAGGTAAGGCTGAAAATACAGGGTCAGATAACCTTGAAACTGTAAGGCTTATCTGGGCATGTTACGATTCCGCAAAAAAAGGAATAACAATTAAAACAGCAGATTTTAAATAACCTATATAACTATGAGCAACGTCACATTAATTGGTGCGGGCGGAAAGATGGGACTCCGCCTTGCACATAACCTTAAGAATTCAAAATATAATATGTCATATCTTGAGTTAAGCCAGACAGGGATAGAAAAACTGAAAGAACAGGGAATTACAGTATCAGAATCAAGTTTATGTATACCGGTTTCAGATATTGTAATTCTGGCAGTACCTGACGTAACTCTTGAAAAGGTTTCATCTGATATTATTCCTATGATGAAGACCGGTGCTCTTGCAGTAACTCTCGATCCAGCTGCCGCACTGGCAGGAAAGCTTTATGAAAGAAAGGATATTTCCTACTTTATAACCCATCCGTGCCATCCTTCAATATTTAACTGGGAACCTGAAATGGAAAAGATGAGGGATCATTTTGGAGGGATTATGGCAAAACAGGCAATTGTATGCTCCCTTCTTAAGGGAAAAGAAGAAGACTACCCTATAGGGGAAGAGCTGGCAAAAACATTCTATGCTCCTGTCGCACGGGCACACAGGATAACAACTGAACAGATGGGTCTCCTGGAACCTGCCCTGGTGGAGACACTTGCATCGACTTGTGTCTTTGTAATCAGGGAGGGCCTGAATGAAGTTATTAAAAGAGGTGTCCCGGCTGATGCTGCCAGAGATTTTCTTCTCGGACACCTCAGGATACAGATGGCTGTTTTGTTTAACGAGCTCCCGGGGGCTGTTTTTTCTGATGCTGCAAATAAAGCTCTTCAGAGAGGGCTTAAAGAATTCATTAAGGAAGACTGGCGTAAGGTTTTTGAACCTTATAATGTAAGGGATCAGATTATTGCTATTACCTGATCAGAAAAATCAATGCCAGAGAGTTTACTTTATTTTCACTGTTTTTCTGCAGGAAACAAACTCTCCTGAGAAGTTAACGCCTTGTATGCTAATTTCGTAATCGGACTTTATATCAGAGGTCCAGAAATCAGCTTTTGCTTTACCCTCTTTGTCTGGTACGACAGAGGAATTCCAGAAGAGAGTATTCCTGAAATCAGGAATCCGGCTCAGCCTTTTTTCCTGCAAAGAATAGTCAGGTGATGAGAAAGCATTGACTGGCTCGGTTATCCTGTAAGGTAACCTGATTGCATAATCAGGAAGAGTAATGTTACTGAAATCACCGGCCCTGGTTATGATATTCACTAATCCATAAAACATATATTCGCCAATAAAATACCGGGATTTAACAGCATCAATTTTCCCAACAAGTTCAGGATCAAGATTGGCTATTACAGCCGGATCTTTTACCACTACTCCGTCAATAAGCAATAAGGGCGGTTTATCATAAACCTTGTTTTCAACAGGGTCTGAAATAGTTATCTCATATTCCGATTTTTTCTTCTTCAGGAAGACACCAGGTATGAGTTCAAAAAAGACCTCCTGCATCACCGGGAGCTTAATATAGTCATCCATAACAAGTTCAATATCTGGCTTGCCATAGAATCTTTGAGATCCGCCTGTAAAAACAACAGGAGCTGATTTTTCTGCTCTTTCATCAGATTTGTAAATCTTCATAACCTGGTAGTTTATGCCAAGTTTTGAGACACCCTTCAGCAACTCTCCTGCTGAAGTATCAATTACAGGGATAAAATCAGGATATTTTTCAGAAAAAGATGTCTCAATTTTGATATTATTATTCCTGTTAGTCTCTTCAGGCTGAATTATCAGGTCCTTGACCTTATTATCAAGCGGAATTGTGAAAACAAAATTTCCGTTTTCATCAGTTTTGGCATATTGGAATGTAGCATTTTTACCTGGAATTGATAAAAACAGGTACTGGTCGCCATCGGGAACCTGTGTGTTTTTATTAATAAGCCGGCCGTAGATAAAATGATATTCAGTCTCTTTTCTGTATTTTAAAACCGGGAAGTTACCTGACAGTATTTTATTCCAGTCAATCCAGTTGCTCTTTATTCCGGAAAGAATATTGTTGAGAGTACCGGCTGTTATATCTTTTAAATCTGATGTCAGCATTTCATCGGGTAATAATCCAAACTCCGATCCAAAGATCATATAGTTATTAATATCAGGGAACAAATCCGTACCCGCCGGAGCAACAGAAATACTAAGATCCGGTGAATTCCCTGCTGAAGTTGATTCATTCCTGGTTTCAATTTCGAGCGAAATTTTATCTCTGGTATTAAAGCTTCCAGAAGAAGTCAGAGTCAGAGAACTGGTTTCTTTTAATGGTGTATAAATAAACCGTTCATTCACAGGTCTGCCTGAAGCATTGAACAGTGTGACATGATTTATGCCTGGGATAAGCTGAGTCCTTGGTATTTCAATCCGGGTAGTGTCACCGGACAGACCGACAGAGCTCTTAAAGTTAACAACACCATGAGTCTGAACAAACAGGAAGCAGGTGTTTCCGTTGATTAAGCGCGAATTCTGGTTTGTACTGATCATCAGCTCAATACTTTCCTGTTTAAGATTATTGATCTTAATATCAAACCCTGATCCCCTGTAATTGGTCGACATGCCTTCTTTGCTTAATCCTGATGCGGCAGCAACAGAATATGAATTCCCATTAATACTCTTGCCATTGAGAGGGTTATAGATTTTCAATGTTTTACTGAAACAGTTGTAAGGCATAAAATTTTTCATCCAGTTCGTATAAGCCCTTAAGGTATAATTGCCTGAGCTTATTGTATCGGGCAAAGCAATCTGTCCCGGACCGAAACCCTGATCAAGCTTAATCCTTTTCTGAACAACAGGCCTGTTTTCAGTATTCAGAATTTCAAAATAAGCGATCCTGCTTTCAGCTGACAGCTTTGTGCTTTCCCTGTTAACCAGGTATATTTTAAACCAGAGATCTTCTCCTGCCACATACTCCTGCCTGTCAGTATGAACATATATTTCCTCTCTTGGAAATGACTTACAATATTTCTGAAATTTAGCTGTGAGCGTTTCCAGAAAATTTGTCTGTACCTGACCATAACTATTAATGGAGAGGATAAACAAGATAATAAATACATAAAGCGATTTCAGATATTTTATCATAAGTCGATCATAAAATTTCTATTTTTTATTATCCTCCCAGAAAGCAGGTTGAGTCGTAGTTCCTCTTACAGTGCAGTCAGCACAGAATTTATCGTTAGTTATTACTTTATAAGGCGGCATTGCATAAGGCTGATCAACTATTATCCATGCATAACTGCCCAGTCCGGGGATAGATTCATAGCCATATATAGTGTCGGCAGGACATACAGTATAAAGGTTTATGAGTCCTCTGAAATTTTCATCAACATAAATCCTTTTCGAGGTTTTTGCTGAAACACTGAAATAACCGAGAACCTGTTCACCCGGATCTTCGACGCAGAAAATATTCCCCGGTATCGATGTTGGAGTAATGTCATAAAGACTTCCAACCTCCTCTGAAATATTTTGCAGCTTTTCCCAGTATGTATATTCATCCTCAGTAACCGAATACTGATTTACAATAATACTATATCTAAAGGCAAGCCTGTCGGTTTCATTTGAAATAAAATTCACTGGCAGTCGGGTTACCCTGTCCTCTGAAAGAACTGATGTATTCTTGATATTTATAGCAGTTGAATTGTTTGTTATCCAACATGTTTGATTCGCTACAAAATAGGGTAACTGAAATTTCCAGGTTTCAGTATAATCCCACCTGTAGAACTTACAGGCAGCCTGTGAATCATGTGTATTCAGGTATACCTGGCATCCTTCTTTGGGACCTGAGAATGCATCCTTCTCTTTAATTACTACTTTTTCATAAAAGAGGCTGTCGATAGGAGGAACAGGCCTCATCTCCATCGGTATAGACTCATAAGAATAATGTGTTGTTATTGAGTTGTTTGTGTTAATATGTAAAGTGTATTTCCGTCCTACAGATCCCTGGAAAGTTGTCTGATCTGTCAGATATGTTCCTGCAGTCGATGATTCAGTCAGTTGATAAGTGCTGCCATGATCATCAGTGATTGATACTGTGCAACCCTTTAAAGGTTTTAACGTCGTTTTCTTTCCCAGAGGCAACGATCTCGACAGCTTAATCATATTTACTTCCGGCCTGTCTGTAATCAGTCCTTCAACCACCAGCAGGTTCTGATCTTCGTCTGTCTCAGGGACAAATTGCGTAATACAGCCGGAAATAATCAGAAAAAACAACAACGGACTTATGTAACTTATTAATTTCATATCATTAAAAATCAAAATTAAAGCTCACTGATGGGATGGCTCTTCCAAAAACTGAAAGCTTATAACCATTCACGGTCTTGTTCTCATTCTTGAAATAGATTGAATAGACATTTTGCCGGCCCAGCAGGTTGTATACTGAAAAGATCCAATGTGGATTAGCGATTTTATGTGACTTCAGATTGCCGCTAAGCTTTAATGACATATCAAGCCGCATATAGTCAGGGATCCTGTACTTGTTTCTGTCAGAATAATGGACAAGCAATATATCACCCATGTAATATGTTGATACAGGGTAAGTTATTGGCCTTCCTGTACTCCAGGTATAATTGGCCGAAAAACTGAACCGCCGTGAGAACAGGAAATTAAATGTGGCAACAAGATCATTCGGCTTGTCAAAATTAGCAGGGAACCATTCCCCGTTGTTTATTATCTCATCACTGAATTTTCCGATGCTCTTAAGGAAAGTTCTTGCATAAGTATAACCTATGCTCCATCTGACTCTTCCTTCATTTTTTTTGAGTGATAATTCCAAACCGTAAGCCCTGCCTTTAACATTCACCACATCCTTCTCAATATTTTCAGCCATTACCAGATCTGTTCCGCCCTTAAAATCGAGCATATTTTTTATTTCTTTATAATATAACTCTACTGAGGTCTCAATGCTGTTATTGAACAGCATCTGGTAGAATCCAATTGCATACTGGTCCCCTATTTGTGGTTTCAGGTAGTAATCACTTAACTTCCAGGTATCTGTGGGTGAGATGGAGGTAGTGTTCGATAAAAGGTGAAGGTATTGTCTTGTCCTGTTGTAGTTGAGTTTAAAAGAACTTCTTGTACCGGTCCTGAAATTCAGTGAGATTCTGAATTCAGGTCCTGAATAGCTTTTATACAATTCGCGCGATTTAAAATTCAGTGTATCAATTATTGTCGATGTGCTTCTGGTATAATCAGGATCATAAACCGGGAATGATCTGGGTCCGAAAGAAAAGAATGAAGAGATTCTGGCTCCTGCATTTATTGACAGGTAATCAGTAACAATAAATTTTTCATCAATGTATAATGCTGCTTCCAGAGCCTTTTCGCTCTGAATTGTCTCTGGAATGACAAGCGATGAATCGCCTGAAGGCTGATAACTCCCTGGCAATACAGAGTACCGTGTCATATCGAGACCATAATTTACTTCATGCCTTCCCTGAAAAAAGTTAAAATCAGCTTTTAAGCCTGTGCTGTTGATCTTGTGTGACAATACAAATCCTTCTTCAGAGGTGCTTTCACTCGATACTGCATACCTGTAATTGCTGTTATTTACCGAAAGAAGTGAGAAAAACCTGCTGTTAAAGAAGTGACGCCATCTTAGTGCTACTATATTATTATCGTAGCTGTATACAGTGTCGGAGTTGAACTTGAATGAGTCGTGGCTCAGATATGAAGAAACATCAATCTTGTTATTTTTATTAAGGTCGTATGTAATTCTTGCGTTAATATCATAAAATGAGGCTCTGCTTTTTTTAAGTGAAGAATTATCTATAAGGTTGAACACCCAGTTCGAATAGGTTGTCCTGCCTGTCACGATATAGGTACATGTATCTTTTTTTATCGGACCCTCAACCATCACATGGGCAGTAATAGGGCTTATTCCTGCATTGCCGGCAAATTCTTTCCTGTTGCCGTCCTTTGAGGTGATATCAAGTACTGAGCTTATTCTGCCTCCATACCGCCCGGGTATCCCGCCTTTATACAAGGTAACATCTCTGATTATATCAGAATTTACAGCTGAGAAAAAGCCAAAAAAGTGAGATGAATTGTATACCGGAGCCCCGTACAAAAGTATCAGATTCTGATCAGAGGAACCTCCTCTTACATTAAATCCGGCTGATCCCTCTCCTACTGATTGTACTCCCGGTATCAGCAATACACTCTTAATAATATCCGATTCACCCATTGAGGTAGGGAGCAATCTGAAGGATGTAATATTTACCTTTTCAACACCAACTTCGTAGCGCTGAAAAATTACATTCTTCTGAGCTGAAACAACAGTCTCTTTTAAAGGGATCAGCATACTGTTCATCTCCATATTCAATTCACCGGATCCATAAAGGTTCACATTGATCTGCTTTTCTTTCATACCGATAAATGAAAACTGCAGCAGGTGAACTCCCCTCGGCAGGCTAAGAGTGTAAAAGCCATACTGATTTGAAATTGTTCCCGTCGAAAGCTTTTGCACAAGAATTGTAGCTCCCGCAACAGGCTCCTTAGTGTCGCGATTCGTTATGTAACCTGAGATGGTAACGTTTCCTGATTTATACCGGTCTGCAGGATTGCCAATATCAATAAAGAGGTTTCCTGATAGTTTTTGTTTGTCCTGTGAATCATAATACTCTGTCGGAGCAATAAAATTCTGATCATCCGAAGTTGGTTTTTCGGAAACTTTAACTGCAAAATCTTTTGTGATTATTACATTTCCTGTTTCGTCAATAAAATAAAAGAGTGATTTATCCCTGAAAAGATTGTCCAGTAACCCTGTTAATGAAGTTTCTCCCTGATAGTCTCCTGGTTTGAGGTCTTTCACCCAGCCGTCCTTGAAAAAGAATTTTAAATTCAGCATCGTCTCAGCCCTGGAAACAAATTCTTCAAATGAGAGGTTTTTATAATCCCATGTAATCTTCATTTCATCCTGTGCATGCAGCATTTGGGACAAAAGCAGAAGCAGAGCCAGAAGAGGAATCCTCAATTTCATGCGAATAATTCTAATGTCGGAGTTTATCGTAATATTCAATTACCGGTTTAAAGGTTTCAGGATTCTTTTTTGAAATCCTGATATTATTGCTTTTAATAAAACTGTGAACCTGTTGTTTTTGATCTCTTAGAATCCCCAGAAACTCTTTTTTACTGTTTATCTGGATAAATTTGCCATCTTTTTGCAGGTAAATCTTGTTGATCTGATTGAACAGATCGTATTTATTTTCAACAGCCAGTAAAAGTATTTCCTTCCTGTATTTAACATAAAGCGGCATTTCCCCATCATATAAAACATTGACATAACCGGAGAGTGAATTAAGCGAATCAGCATCAATTCTTTTAAAATGGAAGATCTGATTATTATAATTCATGTCGAAGTAATCTATTATTTCCTTATTCAGCTGAATAATAATGCCACGATCTGTAATGGTCAGAAGTTCATCATTATATATATCATATTTGACCTTAAGATTATTAAATTTCTTTTTATCAATTATTACGCTTCCAAGCATAAACTCGGGTGTAAAAAGAAACTGATCACCCCTGACTCTGTTATAAAGATTTCGCCATGCCCTGCCGTTATAAAGTACTTGAATATCTGTTGTATCATTTCTGTTTCCTTCTGATGCCGTAACGGATCCGGAAAAACCCGTAAAACAGTAAGATATCCCGGAAAACATAATGAATAAAAATATTTTACTTCTCATGATTTTATTCATAAGTAATTTACACGATTGGGGTATAGGAATATAAATCTGATTCCTGAAAACAGATCTCCTAAATATGTCTTCTGAACAAGTTTATTAGACAATAGACAATCAGAATGATAAAAATATTCCTGTATAATATTTTTCTATGATCTTGTTATGTCCAAGTCCTGAAGCTAAAATTCCATCCCCAAAAATACATAATACATCATAAATAATATATCATACATTAAAAATTATTCAACCTCCTGAATCTTCAGCAATTCGCTGTTATACTTTATGTTTTCAAGTATCCTTGTATATTTCAGCGCCGCCGTATTACATAATTTTCCCATGCATCAAGTGTTTTACCGTTAAAAAGATAACTGGTGTCCTTTGCCCCGGAAATATCAGATCTGATTTCAATATAAAGATAGGAAATAACGCTAATTGTACTAATTTTGATGTATCAATTCAAAACCATGGAATATACCTGGATCCTTGAATACAAGATCAAAATCAATCGTTCAGGTCTCTACTGATCTCCTTCAGGGATATCTTCCCCAATAATTTTTTGATCAACCTGAGATTTCAGATTGATATCCTGTTTTAATATTTCATTCTAATTTCAAAATAATCCTTATGGAAAAATTTATAGTAACCGGTAATAATCTTACCATAAATGATGTTGTCAATGTGGCCCGTCACGGGCAGAAGGTAGAACTGCATCCTGATGCCAGGAAAAGGATCAACGAATGCCGTGCAATGCTTGAAAAAAAGATCGTTGCTCATGAAATAATGTATGGAGTAAATACGGGGATCGGAGAGTTCTCAGAAATAGTTCTTGACGATAACCAGATGAAAGATTTTCAGAAATACCTGGTTTATAATCATGCAGCGGGTATTGGTGATCCGGCTTCAATTGAAATTGTAAGAGGAGCAATGCTGGGCAGAATCAATGTCCATGCACACGGAAATTCAGGTAACCGCCTGGAAATTACTGAAACTCTTGTTGAAATGCTTAACAGGGGAGTTACTCCTTATGTCTGTCAGAAAGGTTCAGTCGGAGCTTCAGGCGACCTTGCCCCAATGTCGCAAATAGCCTTGCTCCTTCTTGGTGAAGGGAAAGCTTATTATAACGGGGAACTGCTTGAGGGAGCTGAAGCTATGGAAAGAGCCGGGATCCCTGTTCCCGGGCTGCAGGCACGTGACGGACTCGCCGCGATAAACGGGTCGAATATGCTGACCGCAATGAGTGCAATCTGGCTGGTTGATGCCAATAACTGGCTGAAGCAAGCCGAGATAGCCGCTTCAATGTCGCTCGAAGCTCTGAAGGCAAATATGAAACCCTACACTCCTCTCCTTCACGAAGTAAGAGGATTTAAAGGCGCTGTCAGAAGTGCAAATTCAATTAATAAATGCATTGCAGGGGGCGACTTAAAGGAAGGAAGAGTAAAATCGAAAGTCCAGGATGCTTATTCAATGAGATCAACTCCGCAGGTTATCGGATCAGCTCATGATATGATTGCCTATGCAAGATCACAGGTTGAAATTGAGCTGAATGGCGTAGGCGATAATCCTATCTTTTTCCCTGATAAGAATATCCAGCTCTCAGGAGCAAATTTCCAGGGATCCCCTGTATGCGTTCCTATGGACATGGCAGGAGCTTGTATTACCATGGTAAGCGTAATGTCGGAAAGAAGGATGAACCGTCTGAACAACCAGGCTCTGAGCGTGGGATTACCCGATTTTCTGACAAAAGGTGCCGGTATGTTCTCAGGTATGATGCTGAGTCAGTATACAGCTGATACATTGATCGTCGAACAAAGAATTCTGTCAGTGCCGGCTTCAATACAATCCATACCTGCAGCAGCCGATCAGGAAGATTTTGTATCGATGGGAATGAATACATCTATCAAAAATAATCAGATTCTCGATTGTGCCTATGGAATTCTGGGTATAGAATTCATGGCTGCAGCACAGGCACTTGATTTCAGGAAAGAAGAATATAAATTTGGGACCGGGGTCCAGAAGGCCAAAGACGTAATCAGGAACCATGTTGAATTTCTTGATATTGACCGGCCATTATATCCCGATCACACAAAAATGAAAGAGCTAGTAAAATCGTGCGAAATTCTGCATGAAGTTGAGAAGGAAACTGGATCTCTTGAATAGAAAACAGACTATATTTGTATTAATCAAACAATCTCTTATGAAAAAATCACTATTCCTGATCCTGATCCTTGTTGCTGCCTGTTCATCGCCTCAGACAAAAAAAGAGGCAGTCACTGATTCTTCTTTCATAAATGAGATTACTGTTAATTCAGTAATTGACAGCATTAAAGCATTAAATCCTTCTGCTGAGCTCTCTCTTCTCGAAAAAGGTGTCAAGCATGCTGCATCCTTATGGAGGGCAGAGGATGGAACAATTTCCGATTTTTCTTCATTTGTGAAGAATAACTATATCACCGATCCACAAAAACGCAAAGCGGTTTTTAATAAAATAAGCGATTATTTTGAATCTATTAACGGCAATTACAATGAGATAACCCTCGACCTGAAGAAGAATCTCGATGAGGCTGCAGGAGACATTGATGAAATTGACCGTATGTTCGGCACTTATTCGGTCAGTTCCCACCTGTCGGACGATTTCTATGCAAATAAAATAGCCTTCTTCATTGCGGTAAATTATCCTTATTATACTCTTGAAGAAAAAGAAAAAATGGGACCCGGCTGGAGCCGAGAAGAATGGGCAATGGCCAGGCTTGGTGATTATTTTGTTTCCAGGGTGCCCGCTGAGCTTAATCAGGCTCTTAATACTGCAGCAGGAAATGCAGAAATGTATATTGCTGAATATAATATCTGCATGGGGCATCTCCGTACCGATGACGGACGTCAGTTGTTCCCGGACGATATGGTACTTCTCTCCCACTGGAACCTTCGTGACGAGCTGAAAGCAAATTATATGGGAGGTGAAAAAGGTATCGAGAAACAGGAAATGATCTATAAGGTCATGGAACATATTATAAATCAGGATATACCACAGATCGTTATCAACAATCCTCAATATGACTGGGCCCCTTCCACGAACAAAGTCACAAAAAGCGGTACTCCTGTTTCCGCATCCACTGAACCTGATACCCGTTATGAACACATTGTGAATATTTTCAGGGCAATGAAAAATATTGATCCTTTTTGCCCCGGGATGAACACTGCTATTCTGCGTAAGTTTTCAGTCGAGATGGAGATTTCACAGGAGGAAGTGGAAGCACTTTTTGATTCTTATCTGAGTTCACCACAGCTTGGTAAACTTGGTGCCTTGATAAGGGAAAGGCTTGGGCGCGATCTTAAACCATATGATATATGGTACAATGGTTTTAAAGCCCGAAGCAATATTTCTGAGGATCTGCTTACCTCAAAGACTTCATTATTGTACCCCGATCCTGAAGCTTTCAAAGCAAGGATGCCTGCCATGCTTATGAAGTTAGGCTGGAACCAGGCAAGAGCACAATACCTGGCAGATAAAATTGTGGTC
>Ga0315295_10001894_pt1 | contig 17805 bp, 15 predicted proteins | sample YL17G14_0_MG_FD_204453 | JGI IMG/M metagenome (GOLD analysis project Ga0315295, IMG submission 204453) | Sediment microbial communities from Yellowstone Lake, YNP, Wyoming, USA - YL17G14_0 | ecosystem: Environmental > Aquatic > Freshwater > Lake > Sediment | place: USA: Wyoming | collected... | reverse complement strand
CTCGTGGGCTGTGTACCCTGTAAAAAAGAGTGGGCAGCTAATGACTCACCATAGTGGGCTAATCCACCCCCTTGATGGGTGGATCTGTACCCGTATAGAAGAGTGTCGTCAAACGACCTCACCATCAATAACTATTAAATGAGAGGTGATTGATAAAGATAATGAAAAAGTAACACGAGACTCCTGAAGGTGATTCCTCAGGATCTCAAGAATTATCATAGAAGAGGGAAGATATTTAGTTTATACTCCTCCTACATATTCATCTTGATCGTAGGAACTTGCCATTTCTTCTTTGATTACTTCTGCGAGGCGTTTAATTCCTTCGATAATTCCATCATCTTCTGAGTACGAAAAATTTAATCGCATCGAATTATAATTACTACTGTCGGGGTAAAATGCATCACCGACAACATATGCGACCTTTTTGGCAACAGCTCGTTTAAACATAAGACGTGTGTTCACGTTTTTTGGGAGTGTTACCCACAGGAACATCCCGCCACCTGGAACCGTCCATTTCGCGCCTTCTGGGAAATATTTCTCAAGCGCTTTAATCATCACATCTCGTTTATGTCGATATAACTGTGTGATATATTGAATCTGCTTGTCTAAGTACCCACCTTTAATATATTCATAAGCAATATATTGAACAAACATATTTGAACAGAGATCGCTGGATTGTTTTGTAAGAGCGAACTTATTGATGATCTCTTCAGATGCAATCACCCAAGCAAGTCTAAATCCAGGAGCGAGCACCTTTGAAAACGTCCCGATATAGATAACGCGTCCTTTGGTGTCAAGGGATTTAATCGAAGGGATAGATTCTCCTTCAAAGACCAATTCACCATACGGATCGTCCTCGATAATTAGGAAATCATACTCTGAGGCGATCTCGATAAGTTCCTTCCGATGTTCAAAGGAGATGCTTTCTCCAGATGGATTTTGAAATGTTGCGACTGCGTAAAGAAACTTTGGGGTAATACCAGTTCGATGAAGACGTTTCAGGTTTCTACGCAACGATTCAATATCGATTCCTTCGTCATTCATTGGTATACATTCACAATTCCCTTGATATGCATGAAACGCCTGAAGTGCACCCAGGTAGGTTGGCGCACTCGTGATATAGGTATCACCAGGATCTAACAGGTTAAAGGCGACAAACGACAATGCTTGTTGAGCACCACTGGTGATTAGTATGTCATGGAGTTCGCAGTCAATATTTTTTTTATCTCTCATCCTCTGTGCAAGGACGTTTCTTAGATGTGGCAACCCCTCGGTTGTTCCATATTGAAGAGCGTCTTGAATATGGGTTTTAAACACTTTCTCGATACACTCACGAATGATGTCTACCGGAAATGCCTTGGGACTTGGTAACCCCCCTGCAAGGGATATGAAACCTGGGCTTTGGGTCAATTTCAATAACTCTCGGATTTCAGAGGATTTCAGGGATTTTGATCGTGCTGAAAATAAACGGTCGTAATTAACTACCATAAAAATGCCCCGTGCCTGTAATCGGTTCCCTTATTTTAAAATTTGGTATTCTTCAAAACATGATTTTTCAACGATTTTTTTATTGTATTAAAGAGAATTTATAAAAGAAATTGTAAAAGAGATTTGTATGGGCCCGGCAGGATTTGAACCTGCGACCAACTGGTTATGAGCCAGTCGCTCCACCAGTCTAAGCTACGAGCCCAACGATTTTACCAGCCCCTATCTGTCTTCTACTACTTAAAATTTCAAGTTACCCTACAAGAGCAAGGTTCATTAATGAAAAGAAATATCAGTGCTTGTCATGAATGAGTTAGCCATCTTAGCGAAATATCCATTCTTACACGACACCAGACAATACATCAAACAAAACGGGCCGTCCGTTGAAGAACTTCTTCATGATCTTCCGTATGAACGAGCACGAATCATCGGCATTGAACGATTAGACAATGCATTTAAAAATCGAGATGTAGGTGAGAGAAGTCTTACAGGGGACTCTGATTGCGTCATGGAGATTTTATCGTATCCTTTAGCAAGAATGGTTGCTGTCTGTATTGGCGATTCATATTTTAAAAAACGATATGCCCTAGGTGAAGCATATCACGTGTATAAACATCTCCTTAATGAACCAACTTCTTTTCTTCTAGCGATAGCACCAGAACTCGACGTTACTGTTCAACACACCCCTGAGAAAAATATGATTAAAATCTTTTTCAAAGACTATCTCCGCAATGCACCCACTCGCTACAAGGAATGGAAAATGGTGAACCGAGGTATCGGTGGTGGGTTCCTGACGATTTCTCATAAAGATTTAGCCAGAATTCTTTTAGAATCATTACGTGAGCGGATCAACGAAGAACTCCTCGCTAGAGAATGTGATAAAAACGTTTATGATATATTTTCCTCGGATATTCAACGATTTCAGAACATGCTGATGATGCAGAAGAAAAAGATCGAAACAGCACCGGTGGGGAAACTCAGCATTGAGAAACTTCCTCCATGTATGAAGGATATTTTATCAGCGATTCAGTCCGGTGAAAACGTTCCACATATGGGTAGGTTTTCATTGGTTGCGTTTCTGAGTTCTCTCAAGCTAGGCGCTAATGATATTTTAAAACTTTTTAGTTCAGCTCCCGACTATCAGGAGGATAAAACAAGGTATCAAGTGGAACATATTACTGGTGCATCATCATCTACCGAGTATAAATGCCCTGGGTGTGAGAAGATGCGGACGTATGGGATATGTCCCGTTGATAAAATGGATGACGTATGTAAAAAGGTTCACCATCCGCTGAGTTATTATACCTATAAATGGAAACAGGAGAAGCAGAAAACATGAAGTATTTTGTAACCTTCGAAGGTATTGATGGTTCAGGAAAATCCTCGATATCAAAATTGGTATATGAGAAGTTAAGATCTGTTGGGTACGATGTGGTATGGACGTTTGAGCCTACTGATTCAACGGTAGGGAAATATGTTCAGAAATGTATCCGGTCGCAGTCTGATCCTTTTGTTATCTCCTTTACATTTATCGCAGATCGCATCCAGCATTGCAAGAAGATTAAGAATTGGTTAGATGAGGGAAAAATCGTGTTATGTGACAGATATGCAGAGTCAACGTATGCATATCAAGCAGCTCAGTTGGATGGTCAAGTAGAGAATCCTTTAAAGTGGCTACAGGAACTTTCTAACGGTCGTATTCTTGTGCCTAATCGGACGTTCCTGTTTGAAATCGATCCGAAAGTATCGCTTGCTAGAATTCAACATCGAATAGAATTGATTCCGTTCGAGCATCTAGCATTTTTAGAAAAAGTTCATAAGAATTATTTGACAGTTTCAAAAGGGAAACGTTTTATCCATCTTGATGCGACAAAACCGATTGATAAGTTGGTACAAATCTGTTACGAGGATATTCTTCGCTTTTAATCGTTATTTTCAGCTTCTTCTTCGTTTTCCTTAAAATCAGCATTTTTGTTCGATGCAAGAAATCGAGCTCGCTGACCAACAATAAAAAGTTTCGCAATAAAGGTAATTTCGTTTGCCTCTTCTTTGCTTGATACTTGTCCGACGATTAACATAGTTCTCAATCGATAGTGTTGTCTTCTTCATTTAAAGGATTTATTGTACAATTGATACCGCTTTAAGGACAGTTCATATCAAAATACCTGATGGCAACATATTCTTGCTTACGACCAAAAAATATATCACATCCAGGAATCCAAACCTTTCTGCTCGGTTGATGCGATATCAGATAACCCAAATGCACCCTGAATATAATTTTCAATCATCTTCTTATACCACTCAAGATCTATTTCTTTCCGATCCTTCACCAAGTCTACCGGGTACATGTAATCAATGGGCTTTACTCCACTTTTTGACGGCTTCATGATACCAGGTAACGGTTTTTTTGTAATCACAAACTTCATCTTCACTCTGGTCCGAATCGGTTGGCCTAGCAGTTTCTCGAGTGCCTCTGCACGTTTTCCAAATGTTGATGATGATCCATCCTGATTTAACTTATAGCGTTTCTCTGGCTGAACTGCTTGCACCAGAGTTAAATCATTCAAATCAACCTTAGTAAGATCTAACCGAGAGACAATTTCTCTTGTCTTATTTTTAATACTATTCTTTACCGCAGCCCGTGCGTCGTCTTCTTTTTCCCAACTTGGGTTCTCCTTTAGTACCATCATCATGATCTCTGCAAGGACCTTACGCGCGATATTCGCTTTATCCGATCCTTTAAAATTGTTGCCCTTCGTAGTCATTTCTATTTTCCCATTTTTCTCGTCAAAAATCAGGTAATTTTTATGCTTGACAAAGATCATACTATCATGATTTTCTGCCTCTAATTCAAAATCAGGGTACTTCAGCTCTTTCTGCCATTTCACATTACACTGTTTAATTGCAGCTAGGGCAACCTCTGGTTTCGTGATCCATTTGTCGTCTTCAGGATTGAATAACACCCCTAACGCTTTAGAAAATTCAGGGACGTTTCTCATGGAACGAGAACAACCCATATAAATTCCATCGGTATCCCCATATACGACTCGAATATCCTCCTTGTTGAGGTATTCGAGAGTATCAGCAAGGATCATCTGTCCTTTCGTGGTTATGGCCGCAGCACCCCAGAGATTAAACTGCCTTCCCGTCACAGTCGGAGCTGCAAGAATACCATGCGTCCCTGCATTCCGGGCACCCTTCATACTCTGATACATCATTTTTAGGCGATTTAATTCGACGTTCCGTGCTTTTTTTTCCGCATCTTTTAATTCTTGTTTTATCTTAGCTATCATGTTCATTATACCGCTCATGGCGCAGTTTACGACTCCCGGATTTGTGTCAATTCTCACACCGATCATGTATCCTCGATCCGCATAGGAATCCTGATCTGTAATCTCTCGCCAATTCACATCTCTTGTTTTAAAAAAATCATCTGGCAGTTTTTTAAGCCACACCCAAGCATCCGGTGATTCATTCTTTTTCGCTAATTTCACAGTATCTGCACCAATGTTCATAGCTTTTAGAATCGTTGGATACATCGCACCGACATCAGCGACCACCACGTGATACCAGGGAATGAAATGCGAATGTGCTTCTTTGTCAGGTTTAATAGTCATGCCACCAGGCATATGGTAGTTCACAACATCTTCGTCATCGTCGCTCTGCTGCTCTTTATAGATTACATTTGGGTACTCTACCCAGTCAGGCATTTCCGTACCGTATTTTAAAACCCTGATAAAATCTTTTGATAGTTGCTCCCTTCGCTTCTTTGCCATTCGAATAATATCCTCTTTTGTTGTTTGTCCTTTAAAATCATTTACCAAGACTTGTGAGATTGATTTCACACGACAAATCGGGGGGATAATCTTTTTATGCGCAGCCCCCCGAAGTAATGCCATGTGATCCCACATATTCACTGCTCCAGAAGAAAGCAACATATCAAACGGCATGCACGTTGTAAACGACAGGGGAAGTGCTTGCGAAATTAAATTTAAGGTGACTCCTATTTGTTCTTGGACATCTTGCTTGTTGTAGGTCATTGTCCGATCATCAAGTTTGATCTGCGATGGCGCTAAGTACAGGCGATTTTCAACAAGGATATTAAGAAATGGAGCAAGGGTTTTTAATCGGAAATCATCAAGCCATGGGTAGAACTTTCGTGCAGCAAGATACGTATCAAAGCTGCATGGATATACTTGTACAATTTCACCGCCCATGACACCAAAATGAAACGACTTGTCCTCCCTACAATATTGGCCAACAAAATTTTGAAATATTTTTTTCTCTTCTGCCGAGAATTGATCTGATTTGTTCTTAAGGAGCCAATTGATCCGACCGTACAGATGGACATTATCAAAACCAACGATGTTATGTCCTGAAATGATATCAGTATCTTTTGCAAGTTTGCAGAACGCTAATAGATGAGCTATTTCCTCATCGACATTACGAGAAAGATATTGAACGACATCAACATCCTTCCAATGCGATGGGCTCTCCCTAATTTCAAAACTAAACTCCTCCTTTGATAGGTTTTTTTCGGATTCGATTGCAATATTAAAACAAGCGTGCCCTAAAATGTCAATAGGAATCTGGGTATTTCCTTCTTCATACTGAGTGGTTTCAATATCATAGACCAATACCCTAAGCTTTGTTTTTTTTCCTTTTGTGTCGAACAACCAGGTTGTTCCCTCTGCTGCAAGGTCAACTAACGCCCGCTGATGGTACGGGATATCATGCTCAGCAGTATACAACTCATGGTCAAAAAACAAATAATCACTGATTTCAGGAACCACGTAGGATTCTTTCGTATATACTTTGAAGACATCTCGTTTTTTAGTAAAATCACAGAAACTCTGGTATGATTCAAGTTCTCCAACTGATGTGATTTTTGATAGTTTTGGGTGATCTGCTTTGTTTTTATTCCATTGTTCAACGAGTTTCTGGCGAGCGGTTTTTCCATCCGTTTCTGCAGGAGAAAAGACGAGAAAATACGGATGGTGTAACTCTGAGACAAGTTGTGGTGACTTTCCCTGAAAATAGAGATAATTTGGTGAGAGTCCTAAAAGCAGATCAGTCATAGCCTCATTTTTCCCCAGCATCGTTTTTGACTGTTAACACATTAGTTGTACTTAAACCTTAGAATTAATATTATAAGATAGGTACAAGATGTTGAGTCGCGATTCTATGACAACCCAGATCATATTCTCCGATGAATTTAACAAGCATGATACCGCGGACCATCCAGAGAACGCGGATCGTCTCTATGTGATGCTTGACGCTCTTGAACAAACGCCATTTTACAAAAAACTACTGTTCATTGAACCAGAGATGATTCCTGAAAAACTGCTATACGAAATACATTCAGAGGAGATGATTCAACGCATCAAGGAAATCAGTGAACACGGTGACTCATGGATTGACTTGGATACGTATGTCTGTAAATCAGATTACGAAACCGCACGGCTCGCCGCCGGAGGAGTTGTCTCTGTTTGCAGAAATGTTATTGAAAACGATGCTCCAAATGCATATGCGTTGGTGCGACCCCCTGGTCATCATGCCTCCGCAGAGCGGTCTATGGGTTTCTGTTTGTTTAATAACGCAGGACTCGCAGCCCATGAGCTGTCGAAGAAAGGAAAACGAGTCCTCATCTTTGATCACGATGTTCATCACGGAAACGGAACTCAATCGATTTTCTACAAACGAAAAGACATCATGTACCAATCATTTCATTTATCACCACATTACCCAGGCACAGGAGATGTTTGTGAGATCGGTGAAGGAGCCGGCAAAGGGTATACAATAAACGCCCCACTCGAATTTGGTCATGGTGACGGTGCGGTCTTGCAGCTCTTCGACGAGATATTTATCCCGATTGCGACCCAGTTCAAACCACATCTTATCATCATCTCTGCAGGATATGACTCTCATCATTCCGATCAATTAGGTGGACTGAAACTCACTGCGAATTTCTTCGGTGAAATAATCAAACGATTCCAAGAAGTTCAACCAAGAATCGTCTGCACCCTCGAAGGTGGGTATAACTTGCAATGGATTGGTAAATGCTTCCTGTCACAAATCGGACAACTGATGTCGTATCCGCTTCAGTTTGACGACCCCATAAAAGGAAATGACAATGTAAAAACTGTCGTCCATAAAATGAAAAAAGAATTAGGATTATATTGGAAACTCTGATGCGTTTAATCGAAGATCATACCCATGCCAGTGGCCGCAGAATCCTCTTGCTCTTTGATTTTTTCATCGATTTTTTTTGCCTTTTTATCAGGGAGCTTTTTCATCCCAAGTTCTTTAGCAAGTTCTTCTGCACGCTTCAATCCCTCTGAGCTTCCCTCAACTTTCAGAAAAGACACAGATCCTTTCAATTCAAGTGAATTTGCATCCCGTATCACGATGCTTTGTCTGTTGACAATATCATCTTGTAGCATAGTTTGGATTTTTCCCGCTTCTGCTGATTTGACTTCAAAGATCACAAAGGACATGTAAGATCACCTTGTGTTTGCGGATATAATTATTCTATATAAATCTACTCCTGCTTCAATATAATTCCATTTTCATTGATTTCTTTCCGTCGTATTCTCGAGGAACTAATTGGTTTTCCATCTTTTGAAAGAACAAATGGAATGACGATAATTTGTAATGGTTTTTTTCTGAGATATTTTCGCCTCCTGTTAATTTCTTCAGCGGTCGATTGAGTTTCTGGGGAGACGACGATTGCATCGAAATCTCCATATAGCGCTGGACCAAATCTATTAGAGAGTGATTGAATGATAGCCTGTTTAATTACATTTTCTTCTGCTAAGAACTGTTCAATTGATTGTTTCCTGCTCTCAAATGATGCAATTTCTTTTTTCTTTTTTGTCATTGAAGCGGATGTCACACCGATAAAAACAAATCCCTTCGATCCTGCAACCTCAAATGCTTTTTTTAAGAGTGTTTTATGCCCTTTATGTAGAGGATAAAATGTTCCACCGATACATACGTTCATACTAATAAACATAACCAGTAACTCTTTAAAAGTATGTCTTAAGTTGACTATTTTTAGTTTATGTTTTTGGTTGTTGTCAACGGCAGAAATAGTAAAATAAGCCGACGGAGGGATTTGGACCCCCGACCTGCTGATTACAAGTCAGCCGCTCAACCGGGCTAAGCTACGTCGGCGTTTTTTGTAGCCGTAATATCTATTCCTATATAAAATTCTCTTGGCGCATACGTCTTAATCTTGTGAATCGACACATTGGAGAGAATAAAGTTTTGTTCTATAGACATTTTTTTCAATGCATTAATTCTTGCTTCGATGTCTTCTTCCCTAATTATATCATAATAATGTATATTACATACTTGCGCCATAATGGACAATGCCAAAGGAAAAAACCGGTAGGCTGAAAAAGGAAGGTTCATGATAATCCGATCAGCTTTTTTAGGGATTAATTTATCAACATCGATGGCATCAGCATGAATGACTTCAACCGTATCAAGAACATGGTTTTGTTTCACATTATATTGTCCTAATCGACTCGCTTCTTTATTTTTATCAATCGCATACACAACCGTTGGTCTTGCATACCGTGCAATCATGATGGAGAACGGTGCTACCCCAGCAAACATATCCACGACAATTTCCCCTGGCTTTACGAGGTCAGCAACTCGTCTTCTTTCTGATGCAAGTCGTGGTGAAAAATACGTAGTTTTTACATCAACATCGAACGATAATCCATATTCTTTATGCGTTGTCAAGGTTTGGTTGTCCCCAGCTATCATTGTGACATTTCGTGTGCGAAGCTCCCCTGAAATAGGATCAATAAGACAGACTGTTCGTATATTTTTATGTGTCTCCAATAATGCTGTACCGATTTCTTTACGGTACTGAAAAAGTGTTTTGGATAACTTAATCAAAATAATATCTCCCACCACATCATACGATGTTGGAAGCTCCTCCATGAATTTCTTTGGAAGCTTGAGAACGTCTTTGTAGCAATGAGGTTTGATGGTTTTCAACTTAAATGATTTGGTGACAACCTTGTACGAGGATAACTCAGCAGGGACCTCTTTGACAGGAAAATAAATACATTTTCCGTCCTTAAGTATATCGAGATCGTTACGTAATAGATGTCGTTCTCGCAGAGCTCTCCGTAAAGGTTCAGCTTCAGTAAGTGGAGCACATACAGCTGTTGTTCTCTTCGTTGTCATTTCATCCTGCATGTATAGCTGATAGGGCAATAAAGATTATGGAATTCATATAAAAGAATAAAAGAGTCCCGCCTCCCGGATTTGAACCGGGGACCTGCCGGTAACGGCCATAGAGTCTACAGCCGGCCGCTCCAGCCAGACTGAGCTAAGGCGGGGAATCTGTCACGCCCCACATAATCATAGGTATATTTATTAGTTAAGGTTTATTTCTCGAAGCTGTATCGTATGAGGCTTGGTGTAATAGTTTGTCCCGAATGCAAACAGGTAAAAGGGGTAAATCTCTCCTCGAAGACAACCAAGTGTATTCGCTGTGGAAAAATTCTTCAAATAAAAAAATTAAAAATCTTTTATGAAACTGAGTCTCAAGAAAAGTTACGAAAAGCAATCGGTTTGCTGAACACAGAGTTAGTGGAAAACTGTGATACTATCAGAAATTTATTGTATACGAAAAGCAAATGAAAGCGAAAACAATTTAAACGATTAATCTAAATTTTATACCAATAGTTGTTTATAAGATAAGGAATGAAAATCGGAACTTATTTAAACAAGTTAGATATTTACCTGAGCTGAGGTCCGGTGAGGACACAGATATAAGTTACCTACATCTACATTAGTGAGGGACTTATATGGTGGTTCACGGTGTGAACCGGTACGTGTTTTACCAGACTATTATGAAACAATATGCAAGATGAAATTTGGAGGAACTAAAAAATGAAAGGAAATAAAATAATCGCTACCTTGGTAGTACTCGCTATGGTATTATCAACGCTGGTAGTAATAACTCAAATAAATAACCCAAACGCTAGTGCACAACCTGGTGCCGATGACTGGGGGGACGCATCAACTAATATTGTCTATGGTCAGTCCTATTCAAGTGGTCAGATTAAGATTAATACCTCAGAATGGGCCGCAAATGGTACCTATTATCTCTACTACCCGAATTATTGGTCAGTATCTCCAGGAACAGCATCGAATTTTTCATGGGATGGACCTATTGAAGTAAACGATGCTTCGGTCTATGTAAAAGCAACGCAAGCAGGTGTTGTTAATAGTGATATTCTTGATACGCTTTACACTGCAGGGGGTTCAATAACCTTGAGCAGAGCAGGGATGTGGATTTTCGATGATAATGATCCAACCCACGCAACCCCTGTTGGATACATATGGGTTAACGCTTCAACTGTGTTAACTATAGCTACTATTCCAGATATTGCTTATGCATCAGATGCAAAAGTCGATATAACTGTAACAGAAGGTGGAAGCAATGTACCATGTGTAATAGCTGTTCTCGATCCTGATAATAATACAGTTTACCAACAGTATACTCAAGGGACCGCAAAATTAGACAAGACTTACTTCGATTACGCTGGTGATTATACTGTCAGAGCATATCGAGATCTTGATAAATATGCGGTATATTATTATTATGAAGATGAAGGTGGAGCTGCCTATGATTCGAATTATGGCAGCGGTATAACTGCAACCGGTTACATCTATGCCAACGTAGGTCCCTGGGATCCACCTGAAAAAAATGCAACTGAAAGAACATTTACAGTAAAAACCGCCAAGCCAGTCATTACCCTAACAAACACCACTCTCTACTGGGGATTTGACGCACGAATTGATGTCAACGTAACAAACAGCACAGGAGTAGGTCTTGACTTCCCGACTCCAATTATGCTCAAATACGGATCAAAATACGTCAATTTCAATACTTACATTACCAATCTAGGTGAAGGTGATTATTCAATTATCATTCCACGATACGATTCAGGCAATGGATGGACAGATCTTGCTACTAGTCTTGGTGACGACAATGTAAACGGCACCTGGAGAGTAGTATTTGGATATGATGATAATGGCGATGGAACTTATGAATGGAACGATTCTGCTGCCTTTATCGTCAAAAGATCAAATCCACCAGTACAACTGATACTTAAAAACTACGAGAATAACAAAATAGACTATGTTACTGAGTATATAGCAGGAAATGTTGCCCCAACAATTAATATTAATTTTGCAATCTATGGCACCAGTGTTATTAATGACCTTGGCAGAGCATACTATGGTGATGACTCTTGGGAAGACTGGGAAAATATTACCGTAACAGGTGATATCTTATATCCTGTCGATGAAACCACACTTACCCATTCTGGAACAAAAGGAAACTGGACTGCTACCCTAACACCAACAAAACCAGGCGGATCAATTATTATAACCATCGATTGGCCCGGAGACGATAATGGAACCGCAAGCCAAACCATTAAAATCATCAACGGAACACAGGTTACTCCTGCTGTTGATAATTTCACTGTTGGATCTGATTTCAATCTCACTGTTACCGTCAAAGATATGGATGGAGCTCCTTTGAAATATGCATATGTAGTATTAATGTGGCAAGATGAAGCGTTATTATTAAACGAAACAGAGGGTAATAACAAAGTAGGAAACGGTCTGAACGGAGAATATAAATTCTGGATCACAGCAGACGATCAACCAGATACTGCTCCACAAGATATTACCATTGGAGCACAAGCGTATCCAGGATCAACATTCTGGGGATATGCCACTGTTGAAATGGAACCACAACACAAAATGATGGTCAACGTTACACCCACTACAGCATATGCCGGTGATTACGTTGAATATGATATCACCGTTAGCCTTGTTGGCGGTGGGCACCCTGATACAACTGATTTAACTGTTGGACTGTTTAATGAGACTGGAGCGGATTTAACAAGCATATGGTTTAAAGATGGTGATTACAGTATCACGGATGAAGCAATAATCCTCCCTGGAGGAACCTATCATCTGGCTGCTATGAACTTAACCTGTGATAGTAAAGGGTATAACGCGACAATCATTGTTACTAACTACACAGTCACCTGTGAACCATCCACTCTTGCATGGAAGATTGATACTGATACCAATGTAACATTCCGTTTAACGCCAGCAAGAAATGGTACATTAACATTATATAACATGTCAAGCGTTCCAGAGGCCGCAGAGCTCAATGCATCTACGCAAGTCGCGATAGAGAATGGAGTCGGTACCCTTGAAGGTGTCAATGCAACTACTCTTGGTAATGTGACTTTCAGCTTTAACCCTGATGGAGGAGAAGATGAATGTGCTAGTGGATTACTCCGTGTAACAACTGCGACAGCCACACCTGACCCAGCAACGATCTACCTTGGCGAACCCACCTTAGTAACAATTACTATCACTCATCCAGCAACTGGAGCTCCGTTAAAAGATGTTCTCGTAAGTCTTGAAGCTTGGAACACGACTCTTGATGATACAGTTCTTGCTAAAATACCTGCTAACCAAACCACCGATGCAAACGGGAAAGTATACTTCTCGATTACTGCACAGGCAAGTGGCGAAATTCTTATCTACATCGAAAATGCATCAGATCCTGATAATGAATTTGTCATCGTCGCAGAAGCTCGAAAACCCATGGCCATCACTATCAATCCATCGGTTGACGAAGGAAAAACCTTCACCGCCGAGGCGAAATCTAACGGCGTGCTCATCACTGGTGCCACAGTAACGCTCACTTTCAATGGACAAACCTGGCCAACCACAACAGGTGTCGCAACAATTACTGCCCCAACTGTACCAACCTCAACACTCTACCAAATCACAGCAACTGCTGAGGGATACACAACCGCGAACGGTGCTATTATGATTGTGAACATTCCGAAACTCATCATCGCCCAAGCAGGAGACATAAAAACTGGACAAACATTTACCCTGACTATCGCTGATGATACCGGAAGCCCCGTCATAGGCGCAACAATCACCTTTAACGGAAACACCTATACCAGCGGCGCTGGCGGAGTAGTCACCATAACTGCGCCATCAACTGAAGGCACCTATCCAGTTACGGTAACTTTCCCTGGATATGAAACGCTCTCAGACAATGTGACGGTTAAGAAAGGCGGCGGAATTCCAGGATTCGAACTCCTGACCCTCATCGCAGCAATCGGAGTAGCATTCCTGCTCCTCAGACGAAGACGGAACTAAACACCAACATAGAGGGGTGTTTACCCCTTTTTTCTCTCTTTTTTTTCAAAACCCTTTTAACCTCCTTGTTTTTATACATTACCCTGGAGTGAGTGGTTCTGAAGGTTACTATCGTTATCCCTACACTTAATGAAGAACGAGGCATAGGAAAAACTCTTGATGCAGTTAATAGCGAGTATTTTCGCGACTCAAAATGGGATCTTGAATTTATCATCGTCGATGGTGATTCCAAGGACAAAACAAGGGAAATTGCAACAAAAAAAAGGTCACAGGTAATTCTTGAGAAACGAAAAGGATATGGACGAGCCTATAAAACAGGATTTTCACAATCAACAGGCGATATTATCGTCACCGGTGATGCCGATGCGACCTACCCATTTAACCTCATTCATGAATACATTCAAATGTTAGTCGACCAACACCTTGATTTTATTACAACAGATCGTTTTGCAGCATTAAAACACGGTTCGATGTCTCTCAAACATCGATTTGGTAACTTAACCTTAGCATGGACCCTTCGTATACTTTTCTTAGTCAACATCCGAGACTCTCAGTCAGGCATGTGGATCATTCGACGAGATGCTTTATCTAAGATACAACCTCTAGAGGCATTCAACAACGGGATGCCTTTTTCAGAAGAAATAAAAATAGAAATGTTTACCAACAAAAATATCAAAGCAAAAGAAATACCATCGACTCTCTCCGCTAGAGAAGGTCAGGTGAAACTCGAAAGTTTCAAAGACGGTATAAAAAATCTGAGATTTCTTTTTAAGAAACGAGTTACCCCCTCAAAACATATCTAATAGGAAAATATATTCAACTTTATTGTATATTCCCCTTCTTTGAGGTAGAACCATGGATTCATTGATGACTATATGGGTATTTTTTATTGGCAGTATTATCGGAATTATTTTTGGAGTAATGATCTCCTATCGAACCGCAGTCAATCCCTTGCAGCAGAGAATAAAAAAACTCACGTCTCAACACGCATACAACTATGAAGCCATGAAATACTATCCTTATAATGCTGATAATTTCCGGTTCATTGGTGATCCAATTGATGGAATTCAATTTGAAGAAAATACTATCCTATTTGTCCGATTGAAGAAAGATAATAAATCTTGTACCAAAGGACAAGAACATATTAAAAATCTACTAGAGAATGGAAATGTAGAATGGTTTGAATTTACAATGTAAAAATTCAGAGCCTCTAAATGATGGTGTTTAACGAATGAGTTTAACAAAAGCTCATACTCGTATTATTTCAAATCAGCCAACTACTGATAATTCTTTTTCGATTTTTTTACTTTTAAAACGGTCAATATTAAGGTTCTCAAGTACCTCAGATATTTTTCCATCTGCAATCAAATCAGTAAGAATTTTTGATACCATCGGTGATATCATAAACCCGTGGCCGCTAAATCCATTACATTGAATGAAATTTTTCACCTCTTTAACCTCACCAAGAATAGGTCGAGCATCAGGGGTCACATCATAAAATCCAGTCCAATGACGTAGCAAGTTCACATGTTTTAATTTGGGAACGTATCTTGTTAATGTTCGTGTCATATGTTGAAGAAACGCAAACGTTGGCATCGTCCTATATCCTGCTTTCTCCTCAGGGATTGGAATACCACCAACAATCTGTCCTTCTTTCTGTTGACTAAAATAAATCCCATCTTTAAAGGAAATCACCATAGCTTCAAACAGTGGTTCTAACCGCTCTGTTGCCATAATCTCCTTCCTCAACGGAGTAAGAGGCAACTTTACATTTACCATTTCAGCAATCGATTTCGAATCAATCCCTGCAGCATTCACTACAACACTCGTTTGAATCGTTTTCTGATCTGTCACTATCGCACAAATTGTTTTCTGCTTTATTTTCACATCTATGACTCTACTATGCGTGTTAATTTCAGCGCCAAATTTTCGTGCGGCATCAGCATACGCAAACGTGGTCTTGAACGGATTTGCATGTCCATCGGTAGGACAAAATGTCGCACCAATTGCCTTCATGCCCTTGATATCAAGAATAGGGACAACTTCGGTTATTTCCTTTGGTGTTAATATATCAACTTTCAATCCGAGAGATCGTTGCATCCCGACATTTTTTTCTGCTTGTTTCATTTCTTTTTCATCATGTATCGCAATTAGATACCCACCTTGACGAAACTCAATATCCTGACCAAGCTCCTTACTTAATTGTTCAAAGATCTTAACGCTTCGAATCGCAAGCGACGCATTCTCTCGTGTGGACCACTGCTGTCGAATCCCAGCACCGCATGCGCCAGTCGCACCCGACGAAAGATACTTTTTCTCAATAAGAATAACATCTAACCCTTTTTTTGCAAGACGATATGCAAGAGAACAACCGTTCACCCCGCCACCAATAATAACGACATCTGCTTTACTTTTCATCGTTCTCACTCGCTAATGTTCCAAGAGAAACAGGAATCAATGGAGGTCGTACCGTCGGAAGCTGTATCTTTCCAACCTTCTTACCAGTTTTTCTTTCGAGAATTCGTGTCACCAGTTGAATGCAAACACGACCCTGACAAGGACCCATACCAATCCGTAGTTTTTTACGAAGCTCCTCAATATCTGTGTACCCTTCCTCAATTGCTTTAATCACATCCTCTTCGCTGATATCTTCACATCGACAGACGATACTTCGCTTCATAAATCAGACCTTAATATTTCTAATGTCCATAGCCAAACTACTGTTCACCTCAATAGTGACAACCAAGGTTTTCCCCTGTTTTACTACTTTTTTAACTAATCCCTTACCCCGTACCGTGCCTAATCTATCCAACGCCTGCACTACGTCTCCTACGTTTGGTACTTTCACAAACTCATAGGGTAATGTAACCCACGCTTTGTTACCTTTCATTTTTATCACAAAAATCGCTAAACCAGGACAGACACCCACGCATTTGGTACACCCGATACACTTCTCAAAATCATTCACTGGTGGTGCATTGATATCTTTCATAGAGATCGCATGAACCGGACAAGATTCCACGCATGGATTACATGGAATTTCCTGAACACACTCAAGAATTGCAACTCCTTTCTCCAATTGCTTTTTTTTCGGCACCCGTAAGTCTGTTATCAAGAGGATACCAGTTTTCTCATACTCGCGCATTATATACCTCTCCTATTTTTTGCTTCGCAATTCGTGGTTTTTCTCCAAACGGACCTGCACGAAGTTGAGTGAGTTCTTTACGATAATCTATTAACAGTTTCTTATTCTTAGAACGACCGACGTAGATAGCTGAAGCAAGACCAGCGATTTTCCCTTCAATCATCGCGGTTGATGCTTCCTCAATGCCAGAGGCATCACCCGCCACATATACACCTTTAACTGACGTCTGCATCGACTCACCATGAAGAGCAACATATCCACCCGCCTCAGGAATATACTCCATATTCACACCGATTTGAGAAAGCAATCGAGTTGATGGAGTCAGACCAACTGCAAGACAAATCGTATCACACTTGATATATTCCTCTGAGTCTTTGATTGGTTTCCAATTTTCATCAAGTCGTACGACAATCGCGCCTTCCACCTTCTTCTCACCACAAACCTCCTTAATAGAATGCGAAGTTTCTATCGGTACACCACATCGTCGCAGTTTCGCCGCATGAACATTATACCCACCTATATTCGGTGCAGCTTCTACAATCCGATCAACAGAAATGCCAGCTTGTAACAACTGATAGGAGACAATAAGACCGACGTTACCTGCACCAACCATAATTACATGATTTCCAGGCTTCACCCCATACACATTCATCAATGTCTGAACGGCACCAGCCCCATACACGCCCGGAAGATCATTACCCGGAAAAAGCAGCATATTTTCCATAGCACCACAAGCTAGTATTACCGCCTTACAACGAACATCGTACAATTTTTCTTTATAATCATGACGTTTAACCACACCAAATCGGTACTTCTTATCACTCTCATAACAACCGATGACAGTTGCATCAGTCATAACCAGAATTTTTTTCTCACGCTCTAGTTTCTGTAGAGTATTTTCCAATTCTTTCGCAATATCGATACCACGAGTACCTGCACGTTCT
>Ga0315295_10001893_pt1 | contig 17807 bp, 16 predicted proteins | sample YL17G14_0_MG_FD_204453 | JGI IMG/M metagenome (GOLD analysis project Ga0315295, IMG submission 204453) | Sediment microbial communities from Yellowstone Lake, YNP, Wyoming, USA - YL17G14_0 | ecosystem: Environmental > Aquatic > Freshwater > Lake > Sediment | place: USA: Wyoming | collected... | reverse complement strand
ATTCTGGACCAAGGCGAATAGGGAAAATAGTGACGAAAAGTCAGGTTAACCAATTGATATTATTACAATATAATCACTAAAGTGCGGAAGTTAGGTTAAGGCTTTCCACTGCGCTCATGCTCCTCCCGTGTCGCACGGTTGGACTCAATGCAGTGTCGGACATGACAACACCATATCTTTTTCGAAGGGCGGGAAATAGGCGAAGTTTACTTCCTGTCATCCACTGCGCAAGCATAGTCTGCCAGTTGAACTGTACTCACGCTGGGAGTAAAATAAAAGCTAAGGTAACAACAAGATGGCCGACCTGCCGATAGACTTCCCCATAGGCCAACAAGTGACCCTTCCTGGGCATTTCGAATTGCCCGTCACCCTCGAAGCAGCCCGTCCTTTGGGCAACGGGTTTGAGTTCCGTGTCAGGTTGCCTGATGGTACACTCGACGAGGCGGTTCTGACCGCCGAGGAGGCATCTGCTATGGCAAGGGTAGTGATTCCCACTCAGGGCAAGGTCTCCCTGGCCAACGCAGATCAGATCCGTCTGCTTGTCGAATCAGCCAGAATCAGACTCGCTTATGCTCACGATCCCCATTTTGCCGTCAGCCTTTCCGGCATCAGGACATTACCCCACCAGATAGAGGCCGTTTACCTGAAGATGCTCCCGCAGCCCCGTCTGCGCTTTCTCCTTGCCGACGACCCCGGAGCGGGCAAGACAATCATGGCGGGCCTGCTCATCAAGGAGCTAAAACTCCGCCAGGCAGTCGAGCGTGTCCTGATTCTATGTCCCGCCCCTCTAACAATCCAGTGGCAGGACGAGATGCTGCGCTGGTTCGGTGAGCCCTTCGACATCATCTTCTCCGCCGTCGATCAGCAACAACTCACGAATCCCTGGGAGCGATCCTCACAGGTCATCGCCTCAATTGACTACGCAAAGCAGGACGATGTCCGTGAGCGGGTCTGGCAGCAGCGTTGGGACATGATCATCATCGACGAGGCGCATAAGTGCAGTGCCTACACGAAACGTTCGACAACTCGGGGTGATGAGGCGGAAAAGACCAAGCGGTACCAACTGGCTGAGCACCTGACGGCACAACCAACCGGTCATGCCCTGCTGCTCACCGCCACGCCGCACCACGGCGACGATGACCGTTTCGCCCACTTCATCCGCCTGCTGGATGCCGATCTCTTCCCAGAGCCCCATCGGCTCGCCGACAAGTCGGATGAGATCCGCCGCGAGATCCTTCGCCTTGGGCCGGACTGCCCCTGGGCGCTGCGCCGAATGAAGGAGGACCTGAAGGACTTGCAGGGACGGCGTCTTTTCCCCAACCGCCATGCCCACACCATCACCTTCCGCCTGAACAGGGACGAATTTGACCTGTACAAGTCGGTCACGGCATACATCAACGAGTTTCTGCCTCAGGCCAGCGGCAGCAAGAAGCAGAGTATCGCCCTTGCACGGACGGTCCTGCAACGCCGCCTTGCCAGCTCCACGATGGCCATTCACGAGTCGCTCCGGCGGCGGCTGGAGAAGCAGCAGGGCCTCTTGAAGGACCTGGAAAGCCTGCCTCCATCACAACGTGCCCGGCGGCTCGCGCAGCCACAGGACCGCGTTGTGGATGACATAGAGAGGGACGAGGACGACCTCGACGAAGCCGAACGTGACAGGCTCGTTGATGAGTTTACCGCTGCACTTGAGCTGGATCAACTCAAAGCCGAAATTGCGGCACTTCAGGAACTCCTCGGACGCGCCCGCCGCGTCCGTGACCAGGCCGTTGACTCCAAGCTCGGCGCCCTCAAAGACTGTCTCGCCCGGTCAGAGTTCAAGGAACTCGTTGACGGCAGGGGCAAGCTACTCATCTTCACCGAGCACCGGGACACGCTGCATCATCTTCGTCACAATCTGCTGGCGTGGGGCTACAGCCTCACGGAGATCCTCGGCGGCATGAATCCCCACGAGCGCAAGCGTGCCCAGGAGGAGTTTCGCACCTCCCGGCAGATCTGCGTTGCCACTGAAGCGGCAGGCGAAGGCATCAACCTCCAGTTCTGCCGGTTAATGATCAACTACGACCTTCCCTGGAACCCCACCCGCTTGGAGCAGAGGTTGGGCCGTATCCACCGCATCGGGCAGGAGCGCGACGTTCATGCCTTCAACTTCGTCGCTGCTGAGTCTGAAGAAGGGCAGGAGATCGTAGAAGGGAAGATACTTGCCCTTCTGCTCAAGAAGCTCGACCAGATGCGTGATGTGCTTGCAGATCGCGTATTCGATGTGGTCGGCGAGGTTCTGTCGCTCAACGAGGTGAACCTGCCTGACATGCTCCGCGAGGCCGCTCACGACCCACGCCGTTTGCAGGAGTACCTCGATCGTATCGAGCGTGTGGACCCACAGCTACTGCTCCAGTACGAACAGGCCACCGGCATTGCACTCGCCCGTGCCAATGTGGACTTCTCCGGCTTCCAGAAGGCCAATATAGAGGCCGAGGAGCGCCGCCTCATGCCACGCTATGTCGAGGACCAGTTCGTCAAAGCCTGCGGGCAGATCGGCCTCAAAATCGAAGCCCGCGCCGATGGCCTCTGGCGCATCGAGCATGTCCTCGCCGACCTTCGCTCTGATCGGCTTGAAGCTGTCCAAAAGATGGGGAAACCTGACCAGACCTATCGCAAGATCACCTTCCACAAGGCTCACCTGGAGCAAGACCAGCACCTCGATGCCGTACTTGCCGGGCCTGGCCATCCGCTCTATGCCGCTCCGCTATTGACGAGCGACTGAACGAAAAGCTCAAGCCCCTGTCCGGCTCTGTGGCGCTCTATATTGACGCCAACGCCCAGGCGCCCCACTGCCTGCACTTCTTCGAGATCAGTATCCGGGGGCTGAACACCAAGGGCGAGACCCTGCCGCTCTACGGTGAACTTGTTGCCGTAAGGGAGGATCTCGGTGGCGCTGGTGCCGACCGATTCGCGGTCATCCCTGCTGACTACCTGCTGGATCTGCCGGGACACCCGTCACCACCAGAGTCAATACCGAAGATTGACCCAGCCCCCGCAGCGGATTTCCTTAAGGGCACCTACCAGACAGAGCGGCGCCAGAAGTGCCAGGAGGAGCGGCAACACTTTGTAGAGGTATGCCGCGACTACCTCCAGAAGTCCTACAACGCCCGCCTGCGTGCTGCGCAGGACAGAGTGATGGCCCTGCGTGCCAGAGAGACAGGCTCTCCCGAAGTGGCTATCGCAAGACAGCGGGCAGAGAACGACCTTGCAGACCTTGAGCGCAGTCATAAGGAGAGGCTTGCAGGCTTAGAGAGGCTTGCCATTGCCCGGCCCGGTCCGTCATGTGGCGAGCGCCTTTGTTGTGCCCGCTACTGAGGCCCCACAGGCGGCTGTAGCTGATCTTTTGGATGACCTTGACCCTGTACAGAAGGCCAAGATCGAAAAGGCCGCAGAGGACATCGTAATGGCCTACGAGATAAATCGCGGGTGGGAGGCTGAGCGTGTCGGGCACCTGAAGATCGGCTTTGATATCCGCAGCCTCGGCCCGGCTGATACCCAAACCGGCTATCGTGATCCTGTGCATGGAATCCGCCGCGTTGAAGTGAAAGGCCGCAAACGTGGGCAGCCCGTGCGTCTCACTGTCAACGAGTGGTATAAGGCAGTCCAGCTCGGCGATAGTTACTGGCTCTATGTGGTTTGGGACCCGCTCGGCAAGCCGGATGCTGAGCCCCTCCGCATCCAGAATCCTGCAAAGCATCTTGACCATGCTAAGAAGGAAGTTGTCGCTGCGAGGTATTATGATATACCAGCGGATGCCATTGAACAGGTGGCGCGGCGTCTATTTTAAGGAGAACACCAATGTCAAGAAAGGTTCTTAAGAACAAGCCTCTCGTCGAGGCCCTTCTGGAAATCAAATGGACGTTGGCCACGCCAGCGCCCAACGTACGACTGGACCCCCATTTCAAACTCCTGCTCGGTCGTCTGTACGACAGGTTATCGCACGACTACCCTTACCATGAGCAACTACCAAGCTCTATCCTTCCTGATGAAATGTCGGCACACATGGTACAGCACCGCTTTCGCCACGCTCCTGATGACTGGCCATTAGTCCAGATTGGCCCGGGTATCCTCACTTTGAATGAAACACAAAAATATCTTTGGGACGACTTTCGCGCAAGGGCAATCAATGTCATCCGGAAGTTATACGATGCACATCCGAAAACGTCCGACCTCAAGGTTGAAAGTCTGCTTTTGCGGTATATTGATGCAGTTGAGTTCGACTATGTGAGCGAAAACATTTTTGCGTTCTTGCAGGATAAGATGAATGTTTCACTGGTCCTTCCTGCCAGCCTGTTTGAAGGTAACACGATTCGCAAAATACCCAGCCACTTCAGTTGGCAGTCAGCATTTCAGTGTGATAATCCGCGTGGCACAGTAACAGTTCGCTTCGCAACAGGCCAAAAAAATGACAAACCGGCGCTTATGTGGGAGACCATCGTACAGACAACAAACTCTAATCTGCCCACTTTGCCTGACGGTTTTGCTGATTGGATAGACGCTGCACATGCGATAAGTGATGACTGGTTCTTTAAGTTGATTGAAGGTGAATTGGAACGGAGGTTCAGCGGTGACTAATGAGTGTGCTACTACCTTTCAGATACCTCATGATCTTTGGCCAGGGCAGGTAACGGGAAATTGGAAAGGGGACTATCAGGGGTCTCGACAGCCGTCCTCAAACCTCCTAAACCTCTTGATGGTTTTCAGAAACCTGTCCCTTTGGAAGATCACAGTATCGACCGCTCAGACAAGTGAAGATGTGTGGGAACCCGATTCTCCAGCAGACGTAAGGACGGTCCCTGCAGCACGTAAGGCTCTCTTGATAAGCGAGCTTGGCTGGTCTCAGGATGAGACCATGGAGACACTTATGCGCCTTCGCAACTTCAAGAGCGATTGGGACGCTCCGGGAATGGAGGTCTACGATGAGCTGTAGGCGTGGCGACGTCATCCTGGTGAGGTATCCTCACTCTGACATGAAAACCTATAAAAAGAGTCCAGCCTTAGTAGTCCAAGCTGATCATCTGGATACAGGCCTCTCGCAGAAAATCGTGGCGATGATTACCTCAAACATTGAAAGAACAGGATCTACACGGGTCTTTATAAGAAAAGACAGTAATCTTGGCAAACAGATGCGGCTCTTGACCAACTCCGTAATCGTCGCTGATAACCTTGCGACAGTCATGGAGAGGGAAATGGACAAGGTAATAGGCAGGTGCAGCGACATCGGGACTGTTGATGAAGCCCTCCGCAGGGTGTTGGCATTGTGAGCAACGATAAACGGCTGATTGAGGATTACCTCCCTATCGAGGCGATCAGTGCCGAGGCATCACGAGAAAAGTCCGTCCGCAAGGGACATATTTCTACGCTACACCTGTGGTGGGCACGTCGGCCATTGGTGGCCTGTCGTGCAGCCGTGTATGGAGCATTGGTTCCGGCCTCTCAGTTTGTCCCGAATGGTGCGACTGATGAGAAAAAGAAGTCCCTCGGGCGTGCCAACGCGGCAAAGTTTGTAAAGAGCCTCTGTCAATATCCGGGCTCGCCGAACGTCATAAAGGAGGCCCAAAACCACATTCTGAAGGCCCATGCCGATCGGCTGACACAGGAGATTGCCGACTGGAAGGCTGGCAAGACTGCCAAACCTGCGTGGGTTGACGAATTCAGGTTCACCAGTAACACTGTGACTCTCAAAAACATCGAAGATGGCCGGGCTCCGAGACCGCGTGTCTTGGATATGTTTGCTGGGGGCGGCTCAATCCCGCTTGAGGCACTTCGACTTGGCTGCGAAGCCTATGCCCTCGATCTCAACCCTGTCGCTCACATCATTGAGCTATGTACGCTTGTTTACCCTCAGAAGTATGGAAAGCCAGATCCCATCGCTCGTGGCATGACCGGTCCGAAGGATGACAAGGGTGAAACAACATGGGGCGGCCTGGCCAATGAAGTTCGCTACTGGGGCGAATGGGTGCTCAAAAAGGTCAAAGCCGAGATTGGCGATCTTTACCCGCTGATACCCGATCCCGCCTTCAAGGGAAAGCGCCAGGAAGTGCAGATGGACTGGCTCAAGGAACATGACGTTAATAAAGTGCCGCCGGGTTATTTGACGCCGGTGGCCTACCTGTGGACGCGGACAGTGATCTGCAAGAACCCCAATTGCCGCGCCACTGTGCCACTTGTGCGCCAGACATGGCTCTGCAAGAAGAAAGACAGGTATGTGGCACTGAAGGTGATCGCCCCAAGTGGTCAGAAACAGGTCCGTTTCGAGGTTGTTGAGGCCCGCTCGGAGAAAGGATTGGTCTTCGACCCTGCCAGTTTCTCCAAGAGCGGCAACGCCATCTGTCCATTCTGCGGCACGGTAGCTGACAGTGTCTATGTGAAAGCCGAAGGGCATGTTCAGCGCATCGGGCGACAGTTAATGGCTGTCGCAGCAAGTCGGTAGGGCCATAGGGGCAAGGTATATATTTCTGCCAAGGATATCCCATCGCTTGCCCCAAATGACAAAGCACTCTCAGACCGTATTGCTGCAGTTTGCAGGAGCGCAGGAATCACGCCACCGGAAGAGCCAACGCCAGACCACATAATTGGTGGTGGTGGTAATTGCCAGACTTATGGTTTTAGGACTTGGTCCTCTCTTTTTACCCCAAGGCAACTCTATTCTCTGATGTCGTTTTGCGCAGGCACGCGGCTAGCGCATAAAGAAGCAGTCAGTCTTGGGGTTGAGTCAGAGCGAGCAAAGACTTTAGTCGTCTTCCTTGCCGCGCTTGTGGACCGCTTTGCCGATTTTAATTCGAGTTTATGTGTGTTCAATTATACTGGAGGGAGAGGCGTTGTCCATACTTTCGGCCGACAAGCCCTGCCAATGGTTTGGGATTTCGCGGAGACGAATGTCTTCAATCCCGAGGGTGCAAGCTGGATATCCGGCATTGAAGACCTGCCAGCGGGGTTGCGCGATGCGGACTTTCCGCTCGCTGCAACCATTTCGAGAGGCTCTGCCACGACTGCAGACTGGCCCGAAAACCATTTCGATGCCATCATTACTGATCCTCCCTACTACGATAACATCGGATATGCCATCCTTGCAGATTTCTTTTACGTCTGGCTCAAGCGCAGCATTGGCCACCTACTTCCAGAGCATTTTACGAGCGTATTAACACCAAAGAAGAAAGAGACTGTTGCGGACCCGGCACTTCACAGTGGTAGCAAGCAGAAAGCCCGAGATGCATACGAACGGATGATGTTCGAGTCATTTCAGAGAGCAAGCCGTTCGCTCAAGCCGTCGGGGCACTTCGTAGTTGTCTATGCGCACAAAACCACTCTCGGATGGGCAACTCTTGTAGAGGCTCTTAGGCAATCTGGATTGACAGTTGTTGAAGCATGGCCGTTAGATACCGAGAAGTCTGGCAGGCTAATGGCACAGGAGACAGCCGCTTTAGCTTCCAGCATCTTCCTCGTCGCCCGCAAACGGGGCGACGGGGCGCAAGCAGGTAACTATGAAGAACAGATACTGCCGGAGCTGGAGCAAATTGTGCGCGAGCGAGTGGAGACATTGTGGGACATGGGCATCTCAGGTGCGGATCTGGTCATTGCCTGCGTCGGGGCCGGGTTGCGTGCCTTTACTCGTTTTGCCCGCGTCGAGTATGCCAACGGCGAAGAAGTGCCCGCTGAGCGATTCCTCACCGAAGTTGAAACGGTGGTCCTTGAAACTATTCTCGCCCGCTTGTCAAAGGAAGTGGGAGCAAGCAAAGGCAGTCGTTACAGCTTGGCAGGCCTTGATGCTCCGACACGGTTCTACACACTCTGGCGTTACACCTACGGTGCGGCAGAACTAGATGCAGGCGAGGCTATCGTATTCGCCAATGGCACGCACGTCGAACTGGATACCCAGGGTGGGCTCACGCATGGACGTGATGCCATCTTGGAGAAGAAGAAAGCGAGGTACCGCCTGCGTGACTTCACCGAGCGTGGTGATAGCAAGGACCTTGGTCTGCCATCGGATGACGGCCAACCTGCACCTTTGATTGACGTTCTTCACCGGACGCTCTGGCTCATGGAAAAGCGCCCATTGGAGCTGCCCGCCTTCTTGCAGGGAGCACAGCCAAACCGGGAGCAGTTGCGTTTGGTGGCGCAGGCCTTGGCCGGCCCGGCTCTAAAAGGTGGGGAACTGAGTAACATCTCACCATCAGCTGAACAGTCCGCCCTGGCAAAGCTCACCGCCAACTGGCAGAGCGTGATTGAAGATGCAACCCTGACCCAGGCGCAGAAAGAAAAGCTGCGTGCCGGAGAGCAACGACTGAAGTTCTGAAAGGAGCGATTTCGATGAGTGCTGCTGCCATTAAACCCTGGGTCGAAACGGTTATCCTGCATCCCGACGTTCTCTCCGACCAATTCTCCGAGGACATCTTTGCCCTGGATCTTGGCCCCCTCGCCGACGGCAATACACAGGTGCCCGCGGTCTACCGTGACCCGGAGCAATTCTTCCGGGCTTCGTATCTGACCGAGGGGCTCGAATCGTTGCTTCGGGACGTGCTTTCGCGTCTCTCTGGCGGGCCGGGGAACCGGGTCCTAAAGCTCATCACTCCCTTTGGCGGCGGCAAGTCCCACACACTGGCTTCGCTATATCACGCTGCCTGTAACCGGAAGGCCCTGGATGTCATACCGGAGGGCAAGGGGTTACCGAGGCCTGACAAAGTGAATACGGCCGTGTTTGACGGGCAGTTCTTCAGCGCTACAAACGGAAAAGAACTCCCCGGCAAAAAGGAGAGAGTCAACACGCTGTGGGGATGGATCGCCTGGTCCTTGGAGGGTAAGAACGGCTACGACATCATCAGGAAGGACGACGAAGGCCGAGTGGCACCGGGGGCTGATGACATTGTAAAGCTGCTCGGCGACGCCCCGAATCTGATACTGCTCGATGAAGTCCTCGAATACCTGATCAGCGCAGGAGGCATAAAGGTCGTCGATACGACACTGCGGGATGAGACGCTGACCTTCATCAAGAGGCTGACTGTGGCCGTCTCCAATACCCCAAAATCTGCACTTGTCTTTTCGCTACAGTCGAGCAAGCCCCGTGAGACACTCGAATATCTGAGTCTCTTCGAGACAATCGACCACATGGCCGCACGAAAGGACCAGCTCCGTGAGCCAGTCGAAGGCAACGAAGTCTTGCGGGTCATCCAGCGCCGTCTCCTGGGCAAAATGCCGACTGAGTCTGATAGCACCCCTGCGGCAATGGGGTATCAGGATGTCGTCACTCAGATGCGGCGTGCCTATGCCAGGACCGCGGCAGAGCAGCAGCAGGCCGAGCAGGAGTGCCTCGAACTTCGGGACCGTATCAGAGACGCCTATCCATTCCATCCGGCTCTTATTGATCTCATGCGTGAGCGTTGGGCCGCCATCCATGATTTCCAACGGACACGAGGCGCCCTGCGGTTCCTGGCCGTCTGCCTCCGCTCCTGCCACGCAGCCGGGACGAGCCGGGCAGTCCTGGGGCCGGGAGAAGTACCAATCCATGACCCGTCCGTCAGACTTTCCTTCTTCAAGGAAGTCGGACAGCAACCGGACTTTCAGGCGTGCCTGGAGCATGATTTCGTTGGGGCGAACGCCCGAGCACGACGGATCGACGAACGCCGGGCCAAGGAGTTCCCCGGCGAGGCGCTCAAGCGTCCTGCCACCCGAATAGCCACTCCCATCCTCATGTATTCCTTTGGGGGACTCCGCCGAGAGGGGGCAAAGGAAACAGAGATCCTGCCGCCTGGCATCACCGAACCCGATCTCCTCTCCATCTGTGTCGGCCCGGACCTTGACAGCACCACGGTCCTGGCATGCCTGAAGGAACTGAAGGAGCAGTGCCTTTATCTCCACTTCGACGGCGTCCGCTACTGCTTCAAAAAGGACCCTAACGTCACGCTCCTGATCGAACAGGAGGCGGAAATCGTTTCCCGCGATGACGAACCCATACGCAGCAAAATCAAGGAGATGCTGGAGGCGCGCATTGCCTCGAACAACGCGGCGGTATGGCCAGCCAAGACGAGTGACGTGCCAGACAAAGAGCCAAAGTTTATCGTGGCTTACCTGCCCTTTGACTGCAGTTACAAAAGCAAGGACGAGTGCCAGCTCATGGCAAAGGAGATGTTCCAGAAGTACGGAGACAAGCCCCGCCAGTATCGCAACGGCCTCGCCCTGGCTGTGCCGTCCAAAGACCAGATTGAGATTCTCCGCCGAACCGTCCGATACCTGCTCGCCATAGACCGCATCAAAGGGAAGCCGAAGCAGTACAACCTCACGGACGCGCAAAAGGAGCAACTGAGAGAGCGCGAGTCCACTGAGAAGGCTTCTGCGGAGTCAGCCTTTTTGAAATTGTACACAGAAGTTTGGTTCCCCAAACTGGAGGAGTCGGCAAAGGAGAAGCCGGCAATCGTCATCGACCCTGTGGACCCTGGTGGGATGGTCCTGCAGACTACGCTCAATGAAAAGAAGGAGGCACACGTCCACGCCCGCGTGATGGAGCTGATCACACAGCTCAAGAAGCGAGTTTTCGACAGTGTCAGCCCGGTCAAGATCGTTGAACTGTTCAAGCTCGGAGAGGGCACACCACCAACGCTGGGCATCAGAACCAGTGACATCGTCAGTGGGTTTTACTCCTTTTTGGGCTTCACGCGGTTGACCTCAGAACTTGTCATCCGGAAAGCCCTTGCGCGGGGCGTAAAAGAGGGAACCTTTGCCTACGCCGGCTGCGGGGTTCCTCCGCTCGGCCAGGACGGAAAATACCAGATCGCTCGGGCCAAGGTCTGTTTCGAGACTGCCGTCGCAGACGACGAAATAGACCTGGAATCAGGCTTCGTGATGATGCCACAGGCCGTGCCTCTCCCCTTAACCGAGCCGACACCAACTGGTGTTACAACTACTCCCCCTGAGCAGACCGGCACACAGCCCACTGGTACCCCATCCACGAGTCGTATACCCACCGGGAGGCCTCTATCTGCAGCAACAGAAACATTGGTCCAGCTCTCGTTCGATGCCGACCGGAACCAGCTCTTCACCGCATGGAACGCTGTAGCCAACTTGGCCGACATGGCAGGCAAAGTGACAGTGACCCTCCGGGCAGAGAAATCAGCGGGATTCGACAAAGGGAAGTTGCAGAACGGTGTACTTGAACCCCTACGTGAGGCCGATCTCATCGAGTGAACGCTGCCTGAATTATTTGCCATTCGAGGCGAACAAGCTTGAGAGCAAGAAGCTGAATGGAGAGCTCCTCAATGAAGTTATGAAAATCATTGATTTGGCTGAAGGTTTAGCACGCTCTGCTGAAACGGTTGAGTCAATTGCCGATGTTAAGACCTTGTTGAAGGATTACATCGAGCAAAAGACAGAGGCCATGAAACGTATCGAAAAGATAGCTCAGAAAAACCTCAGAAGGTTAACAGGTGATATTCTGACGATTTGTGATGCTGTATTGGGTCGGCTTCCTGCTTCACTGAAAACCAGGCAGTTATTTGCTATGGGCTTGGATGTGAGAAAAGTCCAGGGGGAGTCCAAATACAAGCGTCAAGTAGTTGAGGAAGTGAAGACTGGCATTGACGAAGGGAACGGCAACGTGATGGAAAATAACACAGTCCTTTCCAGCTAACCGCTGAACACACCACCTGGAGGAGCATTGCCCCCAAGAGAGACCTATTGATTAACTTCGATCGGACAGTTCGAGCAGAATTTAAGAAGCGTAAATCTGAGGTATTCGGCAAAAATGAAGTTGTCTTCCTTCTCTGCTCATCGGGAGGGCTTCCAAGCCCTCCTTCCAAAGGGTAGGCTATATTGACTTTGAAGCCAAACGACATTTGTTGTTATTGCTTGTGGAGAAGATTGAAGTATTCAAAGACCATATTAAGATACATACGGTCATACCCAATCTCTCTGACAATTCTAATTATCATAATCTTGTCCCCACTATTACGATGACGAGCTTCCCCGGATCAAGGTACTCCATGGCAACCCTGCGGACCTCTTCCTTGGTGACCGACTTTATATACATGGGATACTTCTCGATATAATCGAGACCGAGGCCATAGAACTCGAGGGCAACGAGGAAATCTGAGGTCTTTCTGTTTGTCTCGAGTCTTCGCGGGAAACTGCCCGTGAGGTAGGTCTTCGCATCTTCAAGCTCCTGGTCTGACACGTACCCTCCCCTCATCTTTTCTATTTGTCTCAATACCTCGGAAATAACCGCCTTTGCCGATTCATTCTTTGTCTGGACGCCGACCTGGAAGAGGCCTGCTTCTTTATTCGGGGTGAAGAAGCTGTGAATGTCATACGCGAGCCCCATCTCATCCCTCACGGACTGCATTAACCTTGAAGAGAATCCTCCTCCACCGAGGATGTAGTTCATCACAGAGACGGCATAATAATCAGAGTCACCCCTTCGTATCCCCTCGTGGCCGATGATGATGTTTGCCTGGGCAAGATCCCTCTTGATGAAAATTATCCCCTTATTCCCTGCAGTCCTATGGACCGGGTGTGACTTTTTTACCTCTGCGGGCCTCCAGGAGGAAAGAAACTTTTCGGTAAGGGTCTTTATCTCACTATCGTTGATATCGCCGACAACAGAGAGAATTGCATTGTTGGGGGTGTAGAAGGCAGAATGGAATCCTTTGATATCATCCCTCGTGATCCGGTCAATCGTTTCCATACCCCCAGAGGCGATCCTCCCATAAGGGAGGTCTCCAAATACGGCCTTTTTGAAGGCCTTTTCTCCAATAAAGGACGGTTCCTCTTCACTTTGCCTCAGGGAGCCCTTGATGAGTTCTTTTTTTCTCTTGATCTCCTCAGCAGGAAATAGAGGATTCAGCAGGATGTCGGAAACGATCTCAACCCCCTTTTCGACGTCCTTTTTCAGGACCGAGAGGGAGAGCATCGTATAGTCACTATCCACAGAGACACCGAAGGATGCGCCGATGAACTCGATCTCCTCGCTGATATCAACTGCCTTCCTCTTCTCAGTCCCCTCGGTGAGGAGTTCGGCAGTGAGGTTCGCAAGCCCTGCCTTTTCAGGAGATTCGTCAAGGGGGCTCGCTTTGACCAGAAGGGTTGCCGTGATAATGGGGAGGGAATGCCTCTCCACGTGAAGCAACGTAAGTCCATTGGGTAGGATGGTCCTCCTGATCTCAAGAGCGTCGGGAGAGTCAATCATCAGAGATGAAGAGATCAGCAAGAAGGAGAGAAAGAAGATCTTCCTGAGTCTTGAACGGTTCATTGTAAGTATTTCATCGGCACCAATACTCCCACTGTGCGGTTGTCTTCAATGAGGTATTTATTTGCAGCCTGCTGCACTTCCTCCGGTGTCACCTTTCTGATCTCCTCGAGATACCTTTCCATGAGCCTCCAGTCCCCGAGGAGTTCGAACATCCCTATCTTCATGGCTTGCATGTAGAGAGAGTCCTGGCTGAAGATGAAAGATGCCTCTATCTGGTTTTTAGCCTTCTCAACCTCTCTCCTAGAGGGAGTCATCCCCTTGATATGCTCAAGCTCCCTATAGAACTCGCTTTCTACTTCACCGATATCTCTTCCTGGGGCAGCGGTTCCCCACAGGATGAAAAGAAATGGGTCATTGTGCATACCGCTATAATCAGCCCCCACATTCAGAGCTATTTTCTTCTCATAGATCAATGAGTGGTACAGGCGTGAACTCTTGCCGCTTCCAAGGATCGCACTCAGCACCTCGAGGGCTGCGCTGTCCCTATGGGGATAACTGGGGGTATGGTATCCGACAAGGATGTAGGGGAGCTCAGCCTCTTTTTTAATCTGGATCCGCCGCTCACCCCGCTGTTCAGGCTCCTCCGTGACATGCCTTGTTCCAATGCTCACTCTTTCCTTGTCTTCAAAGGCGGTGCCCATCTTTTCCATAACTTCTTCAGGATTTACATCCCCTGCGATTACGATAAAGGCATTATTGGGGGCATAGTATTTCCTGTAGAGGATGCAGAGGTCTTCCCTCTGAAGGGAAGAAAGGTCGGACATCCATCCGATCACCGGGTTCCGGTAGGGATGGGCCATAAATGCAGCAGCCGAAAAGGCCTCAAAGAGGGTATTCTGGGGTACATCTTCATACCGCATTCTCCGTTCCTCCATGACTACATTCCGTTCCGAGATGGTCTCCTTGGGATCCATGAGGAGATTGCTCATCCTGTCTGCCTCGAGGTCTATCGAGATGCCGATTCTGTCTGAAGAGAGGGTCTGGAAATACATAGTGTGATCCTTTGATGTGTGGGCATTGTCTATGCCACCATTCCTCTGGATGATCCTGGAGAATTGCTTCGAACCATACCTTGGCGTACCCTTGAACATCATATGCTCGAGGAGGTGGCTCAAGCCGCTCTTCCCGGATGGCTCGTCACGCGAACCGACCCTGTACCATATCTGAAACGTGGCGAGAGGCACCTTGTGGTCTTCGAGTATCATTACCTTGAGGCCATTTTCGAGGGTATATTCCTTCACCTCTGCCTGAAGGGTAGCATTGAAAAATAAAAGTATGAGTGCAGAGAAAAGGAGAACCCGGGGAATCGATGGGAGAAGATGCAATGGCTATTCCCTCCAGACCTCTATGGCAATTTCCGGACACATCTCGGCACAGAGTGCACACCCTGTACACTGTTCCAAGTTTACCGTCTTTGCCGGGAAAAAGCCACCTATATTGAACTCCCTATCGATCTCGATAACCCCTTGAGGGCAGGAAAGGACACAGTATTGGCACCCTTTGCAGAGTTCCCTGTCGATCGTGATTGTACCCTTCATTTCGATCTCCCTAAAAGCTCCCGGGCGTGCCTCCGGGATATGTCCGTGATTTTTCCGCTCAGCATGCGTGCAATCTCTTCCTCCCGTTCATTGAGAGAAGGCTCTTTTACTTTCACGCACACATTGCCGTTCCCTTGAGTTCTTTCGACTATGATATGGTGATCTGCCATCGCTGCGATTTGGGGGAGGTGGGTGATGCAGAGAACCTGATGCCTCTCCCCGAGACTCCATAACCTCTTCCCCACACGTTCGGCCACTCTGCCTCCGATCCCTGCATCCACCTCATCAAAGATCAATACAGGGATCTGATCGACCTCCGCAAGGGATTCCTTCAGGGCGAGCATGATTCTCGAGAGCTCGCCTCCTGATGCTACTCTGTTGAGGGGCTTCGGTGTCTCCCCCTTGTTTGAGGACAGAAGGAACTCGATAGCATCCTCTCCCTTCGATGAAAGGGGAGCCGTTCTCAAATCGATCCTGAACTCCGATGTCTCCATAGAAAGGTCTTTCAAGCAGGAATTCACTGCATGCTCGATCCTCTGAGATACCGCTCTCCTCATTTCGGTGAGCCTCGCTGCCTGTATGTGGATCCTCTTCTCCTTCTCCGTGAGGTTTCTTTCCAGTTCCCTCACACGATCGTCGGAGGTGGAGAGGGTTTCCAGTTCCTTCGAAGCATTGTCTCTGTACTGTATGATATAGTCAATTCCCTCTCCGTACTTCCTCTCAAGCCTCCTTATGAGTTCGAGCCTCTCTTCAATGAGATCAAGCCTGTGGGGGTCAGCATCATATTTATCTCTGTATCTCCTGAGTGAGTTCGCAGCATCATCAAGTAACGGCTTTGCAGATTCGAGAAGACCGAGAAGCTCCTCGACCCCATGGTCTATCTGTGAGACTTCCCTCAGCATCGTGAGAGCTTTGGATAGTTTCTCTGAGGCTGCGCCCTCTCCACTATAAAGGAGGAAATATGAGCCATCGGTGAGTTCTACTAATTTTGTGAGATTCGCGAGGATCTTCCTTTCCTCTTCCAGGCACTCTTTTTCACCTGCCTTGAGAGAGGCTGTTTCGATCTCTTTGACCTGGAAGCTGAGGAACTCAATCCTTTGCTCTCTGTCCCTGATGTGCGAAGTGAGTTCCGACAGCTCCTTTCCCTCAGACTGTATTTCATGGAAAAGTTTTTCTAGTATCACCCGCTCGTCGTGCAGCTTTCCGTAGGCATCGACAAGGAACCTCTGGATGTCAGGAGAAAGGAGGCTCTGGTGCTCATGCTGACCATGGATATCCACAAGGGATCTTCCCACTTCATAAAGTGTCTGTACATTAACCATTGTGCCGTTGATGTAAGCCCTCCCCTTTCCCGAGACGAGGAGATTCCTCCTCAGGATCATCTCATCGTCAATCGGTATTCCGAATCTCTCGAGAATCTCTCCTACATCATTATCGAAGAGCGCCTCGACGACAGCCTCACCTTTCCCAGTTCGTATCATGTCGGCTTGTGCCCTCTCACCAAGTGCGAGACCGAGGGCATCAATAATGATCGATTTGCCTGCACCCGTCTCGCCTGTGAAGACATTGAGGCCGGGAGTGAATCTCACCGAGAGCTGATCTATGATTGCAAAATTTCTTACCCTGAGTTCCCTGAGCACTTCTTTCAAATTACCATAGAAATCCAGAAAAAGCCAATGTCTGAGACTTTTCGCAGAAGACATCCCGGTCTTTTGTAAAGTTTTTTTCACATGTTGGGGAAAGAGTCATGTGTAAAGGGTCCTGGCATGAATTTTTCAATTGTAATCCCTTAAATTTGGCTTGACAAAAGGATTTCTTCTTGATAGTGTTATTGGCATAAAACTTATTTCACCAAGAAAGGGGGGAAAGAGATGACAAAGGCAGAGCTAATCGACAAGATAGCTTCAGGTGTTGGGCTCACCAAGGCCGATGCAATGAAGGCATTAGACACAACCCTCAATTCGGTCAAGGCATCATTAAAGAAAGGACAGAAAGTAACACTTGTGGGATTCGGTACTTTCTCAGTGGTGAAAAGAAAATCGAGAAAGGGAAGGAATCCGAGGACAGGAGATGTGATCACCATCCCTGCAACCAAGACTCCAAAGTTCACTGCCGGAAGGGCCCTCAAGGATGCAGTAAGATAATATTTTTTCAATCGGGGGGATAGTGCGCTATCCCCCTTTTTCATTACGTAGAATCCTCATCCAGTTGAGAATAAGCTCATTAAGATGAGGAGATACAGATACGAGCAAGGTTATCGCCCCCGGGGCAGGAGGTTTTCATGCTTGCAGAGTTCAGCATAGTACCGATCGGTGTGGGCAGCAGCATCGGAGATCAGCTCGCAGAGGTATTAAAAATTGTTGATGCGAGCGGGTTGCCCTATAAACTGAACCCAATGGGTACCGTTGTCGAGGGCGAATGGGATGAAGTAATGGAACTTATAAAGAAATGTCACGAGGCAGTCATGAGCAGAGGTGAGAGAGCTGTCACTACGATATCCATCGATGACAGGAAAGGGAAGCCCAACAGGATAGACCAGAAGGTTGAGTCTATTGAAAAGAGGATCGGCAAGACTCTGAAGAAATGACGAGTAGTGAGGGTTGAGGGGAAGGGTATAAGCTATTGAACCGCAACGTGCCGGGATAGCTCAGCCGGTAGAGCAGCTGATTCGTAATCAGCAGGTCGAGGGTTCGAATCCCTTTCCCGGCTCTCTTTAAAAACAAGGGGTTAGCCTTCACAGGCCAGCCCTTTCTTTCCGGTGAATGTGCACTTTTTGTGTCACTCCATTCAATGTGCTGTCGAGTATATCAATTCCCCCGATAGGTTCCATCTCTCGGGATTGTTTTTATATACTTCGCAAATCAGGGGGCAATGTCAAGTCTTTTCTGTAAATTCTCATCAGGGCTTTATTCTCAAGGGTTTTCATGAGTACGATTATACCGCAATCCTTTGAATCCTTGATGCATGGATGTTCATAAGGATTGCCTTTGCCT
>Ga0315295_10001892_pt1 | contig 17809 bp, 17 predicted proteins | sample YL17G14_0_MG_FD_204453 | JGI IMG/M metagenome (GOLD analysis project Ga0315295, IMG submission 204453) | Sediment microbial communities from Yellowstone Lake, YNP, Wyoming, USA - YL17G14_0 | ecosystem: Environmental > Aquatic > Freshwater > Lake > Sediment | place: USA: Wyoming | collected... | reverse complement strand
AACGACAACAACCATGCCTAATCCTCCCCGAACGTGTCCCACCATCGCCTTGGCCAAATTGACCAGACGGAGTGAGATCCCTCCCGTTTCCATGATGGTCCCCGCAAGGATGAAAAACGGGATGGCGAGGAAGGGGAATTTGTCAATCCCGGATTGCATCTGTTGAACCAGCATCGTAATCGGAATATCGAAGGCCACGATACCAAAAAGGGAGGTCAGGATCATGCTAAAGGCAATGGGGACGCCGAGAGAGAGAAGGCCAAAAAAGAGACCGATCATGAGCCAGAGCATTTCAGATCCCCCCTTGTAGCTTACGGATCTGACGGAGTGCAATCGGAATCTGATAGAGGATCATCAAGGCTCCGCCGATCGGGATGGCAAGGTAGACATAGGCCTTGGAAAAGTGCATCACGGGCAAGGTGATAAACTTTGCCGTCATCATCATTTTGATGCCCACGTGGACCATGATGTAGGCCACGGTAAAAATGGCCGCGCTGCTCAGAAGGCCGGTGGCGATCTGCAAGCGTTCCGGAAGACGTTTGGTAATCAAATCCACGTGGAAATGGAATCCTCGCCGCACGGCAATGCCTGCCCCGATGAAAGAGACCCATTGAAAGATAACCATGGCGAGCTCTTCTGCCCAGTCGAGAGGAAAATGCAGCCCATAGCGAAACAGGACCTGAAGAAAAACCACAAGGGTAATCACCCCGCACAGAACACTGGCCAGGAGTTCCATAAAATTGTAGAGGCACCATCGGAAAAATGTGATCTTCGGTGGGGAGGGAGCGTTGATGTCTGTCACAGAGAGACCTCCGATGGCTTTCCGACAGGGACAATCGCATGCTCCGGGCAGAGGGATTGGCAGAAAGAACACCCTAAACATCTCTCTGTGATCTTTGGCTGATCGCCTTCCAAAACGATGGCGTTGTAAAAACAGGCCTCGGCGCAAGCCCCGCATTGAATGCACTTTTCTTCATCGACCCGATAACAGTCTCTCGGCAATCGGCAGACTTCGGAGTAGGGAAGGATGGAGGGGTTCGCTATGCCGATAATGTCACGCACAGACGCATATCCCTTCCTGTCGAGGAAGCGGTCCATTCCATCGAGGACGTCTGAGAGTAACCCATAGCCATGCACCATGACCGCAGTGCAGAATTGGACGGTACGGGCGCCCACCATCATGAATTCCAGGGCATCCTTCCAGTTGGTCGCCCCATTCGATCCCGTAATGGGGATGTCGAGGGTTGAAGCCACCTGGTGGATGGCACGCAGCGTGAAGGGTTTGACCCAGGGACCTCCGCAACCCCCGACGCCGTGGATGTACGGTTTTTCCTCCTCAACATCCAGAACCAGCCCTAAAAAACGGTTCGTCAGCGTCACCGCGTCGGCACCGGCCTCGCGGAGTTTGCGCACCGAAGCAATAAGGTTGGACAACTGCGGGGTCTCTTTGACGATGACAGGGACAGAGACCGCCTTCTTAACAGATCGCACCAAAGAGACAGCAGCCTCGTCGTTCTGCCCCACCGGACCACCCAAGCTACCATCCGGCCCGTAGTGGGGACAACCAAAATTCAATTCCAACATCTTCACACCCGTTCCTTCCAAACGTTTCGAGATGTTCACCCAGGAATCGAGCGTACCCCCTGCCACACTGCCAATCACTACGGCATCCCTCTCCCGTCCGTAAACCACGGTTCGCTCCATGATCCTCAACCAGTCGTCCATCTCCTCATGGGCAAAGGAGGTTCTTGAGATATGAGTGTACATCTGTGGAATCTTTTTGAAGAGGGTCCTGTAATTCTCGTCGAATAAGGACATCTCTGGTTTATTCTTCATGGCCCGCAACGACGCCACATCCGTGAACGACTTTGCGATAACCCCCCCTATGTTTTGATCCATCCCCTTCTTCATTGCTTCGAAGTTCAAGGTTGGCTCCGCAGACGCCAACAGGATTGGATTCTTAAATTTCACGCCTGCAAACTCAACAGCCAGATCCGCCATTCGATTTCTTCTCCTTTCTGGAAGGGGGGGTCAGCAGGAGGTGATGGGCCTTTTCTTCTCAAACCGTTGCTTGAGTCATTCGCTCGAAATTCTCCTAATCTTGCGGTGCATACATCGAAAAGTCAAGCCAGTAGGATTCCTTCTGAAGATTTTCTAATTTCTTAAATATCGCTCCGTCTTCAGCCCATTCCATAGAGTCTTTCCATTCCTTGCTTGCCAGCAAATCGAGGCTTGAAATCTCATAAAAAGCCAAAAACCTTTGAAGACCGGGCTTCCCACCGTGGATCTTCCGCTCCTCCGTGGTAATATTGGAGACCTCATCATCCATCTCGTAAAGTCGTCCCCGATAAACCCCGGAAAGGGTCGCCGCCCTTGGCAAATGTTCTTCTTTCAGCCGTTGAATCACCTTATCCTCATTTCCCGATGCAATGTTAAATCGGATAATAAAAACGTAGGAGGCCTCTGTGGGAGCTCTTTTGCCTGCTGATGAAACAAGGCGATAAATCGATCTGACAATGTTTCTTAAATGGGTGATCGCCTCCCGGGTCCAGGGGGTAGGGTGATTGATGGCATGCATGTAAGGGGCCCCGGATAGAACCTTTGAATCATCTGTTTCGTAATACATCAGGAAGTCCGGCGCCTCTCCAATCCCCTGGTAGCGTCGCCCCACTTGGAAACCGGGTATCGAAACGCGCTCGGTCATGTGCTGACAGTTATGCCATTTTTGATATTCAACCCGGTAATCCTCATCGACATCTGCCCATATGGCTAACAGTCCCTTCGCCTCTTTCATCTCCTTTTTCATTGTACGGATCCTTTCTTAACCTGAACGCGCAGGGATTCCACGATACGGACATGGGCGAGCCGTTTGGAACTTCGATATACTACTTCTTTTCCAACTTTTGTTCTTCCCGGAACACGCGTAGCCGGGCGTAGAGTTTCCGGTCCCGTTCCCGTTTCATTGTCTCGGCAGCGCCCTCCTTATATTCATAGAATCCAGAGTTCGTCTTCAATCCCAGCCGGCCCTGTTCAACTTGTCTTTCGAGGAGCCGGGAGGGTTTGAATTGCTCCCTCTTCAATTTGCCATAGAGATATTGATAGATTGAAAAGTAAGTATCTGCTCCGGCCTGATCGCAGATCTGAAATGGACCATAAGCGCTCAACCGAAAACCGAAGGAGGTTCTGACGATTCGATCGACCTCCTCAGGTGTGGAGAGCCCTTCCTCCACAATGGCAAGGGCCTCTGCTGCCATGGCCATTTGAATCCGGTTGGCCACAAATCCCGGGGCGCTTTTGCATCGGGTGGGCACTTTTCCGATCCGTTTCATCAAGTCAGTTGCAGTGTTGATCGTTTCCTGATTTGTAACATCAGAAGGAATGATTTCAACAGCCGGGGTGATTTGAGGGGGATGGAACCAATGGGTTCCAATCACCCTTTCCGGATGAGAGGTGACGCCGCTCAATTCATTGATGTCAAAAGAGGAGGTATTGGTCGCGAGAACCACATGGGGTTGGGTCCAGTTTCCAAGCTGTTGAAAGAGTTGCCTCTTCAACTCGAGATTCTCATTGACCGCTTCCAGCACGTAATCGGCTTTCGAAGCCGCTTGCTTCAGATCAGTGGAGAACTGGATATAGGATAAAGTCGGCTGGACCCTCTCTCTTTCGATCTCACCCAGTTCAACCATATAGTTCAGGTTGTCCATGACCCATGCCCTGGCCCTTTTGAGGAAATCCTCCTGCTCGTCCACTAACCAGACCGAAAGGTGGTTCATGGCAAAGACCTGGGCAAATCCATGGCCCATCGTCCCCGCACCCACGACGAGGACCTCTTTTATTTCTTTCATCATAGACTCCTTTCGGTCAATCTCTCCTTCTCTCCCTTTAGGAAAGGGAGAAAAAAAACGATCCCCCTTTTTCTAAAGGGGGATGGAGGGCGGTTGTAGCAATAGGGATCAGACTCCGAGATATTTCTGTCTCAGATCCATGTCCCGGACGAGGTCATTCGCAAGACCTGAAAAGACCCTGTGTCCGTTTTCTAAGATATAGGCCCTTTGGGAAACGGAGAGGGCCAGCGTCGAATTCTGCTCGACCAGAAGGATCGTCTCCCCCTTTTCCTTTAGCTCCTTGACAATCTTCATCACCTCCATCACCATGATCGGAGCAAGCCCTTCCGTAGGCTCATCGAGGAGAACCAGGTCTGGATTCCCCATCAGGGTTCGGGCAATGGTGAGCATCTGCTGTTCTCCGCCGCTCAAGACCTCCCCCAACCGAGAGGCAATCTCTTTCAGCTTTGGGAAATGATCGTAGACTCTCTCAAGGGTCCAACCTTCCTTGCCTCCATTCCCTTTCTGGGCAATCTCAAGATTGCGTCTCACCGTCAGGTTCGGAAAGATCCGGCGGTTGTCAGGCACAAATCCTACCCCTTTATTGGCAATCGTGTAGGGAGGGAGACCTGCGATGTTTTCGTCTTTGAAGATGATCTTCCCTGTTCGAGGCGGAGTAAGCCCCATGATCGATCGAATGGTCGTCGTCTTCCCCGCTCCATTCCGGCCCAGAAGCGCAACGACCTCCCCCTCCTGAATCTCGAGAGAGACGTCAAACAGGGTATGAGCCTCGCCGTAAAACGTATTGATTTTTTCGACCGTCAACATTCTTTATTCCTCCAAATAGCGCATAGCGTTGAAGCAAATCCTTTTCCTGGCAGGTTTTCCATCTCTAACTCCCGCCTCGCCCTCTTTAGCAAAGGGGGGTTGGGGGGATTTGGTTTTGTGCTTTGTTCTATGCGTTTTTTACGCCAAACAGTATTGTCCTCCCAGATAGGCTTCCTGAACCTTTTCGTTTCCCCTGATCTCATTCGGAAGACCTTGGGCTAATATTCCTCCTTGGGACAACACAACAATATGGTCCGAAATCGACATAACCACATCCATGTCGTGCTCAACGACGACAAGAGTCAACCGGGAAGAGATCCTCTTCATGAATTCCGAAATCCGCTTCCGATCCTCTGACACCAACCCGCTCGTAGGCTCATCCAGCAGGAGAAGGGTTGGCTTTGTGGTCAGGGAGATCGTAATCTCCAGGATCCTTCGGTCTCCATAGGAGAGGAGGTTTACAGGCGTATCCTCCTTTCCGGAAAGGCCGGTCTCTTTGATGATCCGGTGGGTCTCCTCTCTGATCGAGGAATACTTATTCGAATCTGCGAAGAGTTCCGTGCCATGACCTTGTTGAGCCTGGACCCCGAGCCACACATTTTCAAACAGGGTCATCTCATTGAAGAGGTTCAAGATCTGGAAGGACCGAGAGATCCCCCTCCGAACGATCTCGTGGATTTGAAGTCTCGTGATATCCTCTCCCTTAAAAACGATCTTCCCTGAATCAGGCTTGATCAGCCCGGTCAGAAGATTGAAAAAGGTCGTCTTCCCAGCCCCATTCGGACCGATGACCGATGTCAATTTCCCCTCCTCAAAATCGAGGCTGACCGAGTCCACGGCTCGCAATCCTCCAAAGTTCTTCGTCAATCCTTCTGTGGTGAGTATCGCCATAACCCCCCTCCTACTTTAAGACCGTCCTTTTCTTGCCGCTGATGAGCCCGAGAATACCTGTGGGGATAAAGAGGATCACAAAGACAAAAATGAGCCCGTAAATAAATAGCCAATCCAATTCGAAGTGGAAGAAATCAGAACCCCTGGTGATGTAGGTGCTCAGGAGGTCCCGTGAGGAGATGAAGATCGTAGCTCCCAGGATAGGACCAAAGAAGTTGACCAACCCCCCGCCCAGGAGGTTCATCATGACCACGTTTCCGGATTGCGTCCAATCGAGCACAGTTGCAAAGGCAGAATTGATGAGAAAGGTGTAGAGCCCGCCTGCAAGCCCTGCAAAAGCGCCTGAAAGGGTAAAGGAGGCCCATTTATAAAAGTAGACGTTATAACCTAAATATCTTGTGCGGACCTCATTCTCCCGGATTCCCTGGATGACCTTGCCAAAGGGAGAATGGACGATCTTCCAGACGATGATGGTGGCGATCAAAAAGACAGCCCAGCAGAAATAGTAGTAGTTGATGGATGTGGACAATTTGATTTGAAACAGACCCGGAATACCAATGGGGATTCGATCGATCTTCGACAGTCCTGTTTCGCCACCCGTCAGCTCTTCCCAGCGGAAGGCGATGAAGTAGAAGACCTGGCCAAAGGCGATGGTGAGAAGGGCAAAATAGATTCCCCTTTTCTTGGCCACGATGAGGCCAACTAAACCCGCGAAAAGGGCTCCTCCCACAATGCTGAGCAACAGGGGAATCCAAAATCCAGGATAGACACGCAGAAAGATAATCCCCGCCGTATAGGCCCCGATGCCAAAATAGGCCCCATGACCAAAGGAGGTCAGGCCTGTGTAACCCAACAAAATATTGAACCCTACCGCGAATAGAGACCAAATCATGACCTCTGTTCCCAGGGAAAGAAATTTCCCGATGAAAGGGAACTTCGGGAAAAAGAAAAAGAGGACGAAAATCCAAACCATCGGGTGGGTCAGTTTTTTCCACCATTGTTGCTGCGACTGCATCTTAAGCCTCCAATACGCTTTTTTCTCCCATCAAACCTCTTTGCCTGAAGATCAGGATCAGGGCCATAATGACATAGGGAATGATGTCTTCGGCACGGGGAAAAACCATCACAATCATACTTTTCGACATCCCCACAATGAGCCCTCCGATCACGCTCCCCCAGAAACTCCCAATCCCACCCAAGACGACGATGATGAACGCGGGCATAAGGATATCCGTGCCCATGGCCGGTTTCACGCTAAAGATGGGAGCCGCAATGACTCCGGCAACACCTGCCAGGACGGCACCCAGCCCAAAGACGAGCATCCGGAGGCGGGGAAGGTTCTTGCCGAGGGCCATGATCATTTCGCTATCGTAGGCGCCTGCCTTAATAATCCCTCCATAGGGCGTCTTCTCCAAAAAGAGCCAGGTGAGTAGGATGATTACGATGGCAAGGAGGGCCAGAAAGAGCCTGTACTTGGAATAGGTCATAAACCCGAGTTCAATCGACCCGGCCACAAAATCGGGAGCCTTCACCGAGTAACCGATCTTTCCCCAGATGGGAACCATTCGAATTACAGCCTCAAGGGCCATGGCCATTCCAAAGGTCAGAAGGAGTCCGAAGAGGGGGTTTCCTCCATAGGTTCTGCGAATGGCCACCCGCTCAAGGATAAGTCCAACGACTCCAACAAAGATAGGGGCAAAAATCAAACTTACCCAAAAAGGGAGGTTGAGATACCTCTGGATAGTGAAGGCGAAATAGGCACCGAAGGCAAAGAGGACGCCATGGGTGAAATTGATGACCTGCATCACACCCAGAACCAAGGTAAACCCAAGAGCCACCACAGCATAAACGAGTCCATTGACCAGACCGATCATAGCAAATGAGAAAAATTCACCAAGGAATTCAGACATCGCTTTTTCCTTTCAGACTCCCCTCACCCCATCCTTCTCCCCTTGGGGAAGAGGGGAAGGGTGAGGGGGTAAAAATGTTTTAGGTTGAAGGAGGATAATCTTCCAACTTCACCGGGTTCTCTTCTTTTGTTCTGGCGACATCCTTTCCAGGACACCATTTCAGAAGCTCGAAGAAATCAGCCCTGTCCTTCATATCCTTTTCCCTCTTCGATTTCACGACATAAAAAGCCCAGACAAACTGATGATCCCACTCCCGGATGTAGATGGGGTCATTTTTCAGGGATTCTGAAGCCGGAATGGTGTGACCCTCAAGGGTTTTGATGACTGCAGTGACATCATCTTTCCCTGCCCGCTGAATCCCTCGAAGGAGTTCCCTCACAGCGATATATCCATTCGCTGTATCCTGAGTAGGCACAGGGATCAGAGCAGCCGGAAACATCTGTTTGTACTTAACCAAGAAGGCCTTTACGGTGGGGGTATCGATTCCATGGAACCATTCCGTTCCATGGATCCCAAAATTCTTCTTTGGCCCGGCAGCCCATACGTCCTCGTAATCATAAAGAGTGTGGACGATGGTCGTCTTCTTATAGACGCCGAATTCAAAGCATTGCTCAATCAATGCAGCCCGGTCCACCCCCCCAACCGTGATGACAAGGGCCTCAGGTTTTGTGGCTAGAGCCTTTTGAATGAAGGCACTGTAGTCCCGGGTTCCGAGAGGAATCTTCGATTCTCCAAGATCCGTCCCTTTATATTGTTCTAAGACCTTCTTACCCCACCGTGTTCCTGACCAACCCCACTCATAATCGTGGGTGAAGAAATACCACTTCTTCAACCCCGCCTTCTCGATGATATAGGGGCCCAGGCATCTCAAGGCCATGGCCATATCCGGAGGGACACGGAAGACGCAGCGATGGGCCTTCTCACCGGTAATCGTATCCGAGTTCTGGTTGGTAGCTATGAAAAGGACGCCCGCTCTTTGAGCGACCTCGCCCACAGAGACGGCAACCGAACTGGAGACACCGCCCATCAGGAATTTGACCTTATCCACCTCAACCAATCTCCTCGCCTTTCGGGCACCCACTTGAGGATCCGTTTCATCGTCTTCCACAAGGAGTTTGACAGGCCTGTCTAAAACGCCTTTTTCTTTAAACTCAGCCGCTGCTATTTGCATCCCCATACGTTCCATCATCCCGTGGTCAGCGTAGTTACCGCTGGCCGGACTCACGACCCCAATGTAGAGGGGTTCTGCTGCCACTGCCTTCTTAGCAATGTAAGGAATTCCAGGTCCAAACAGGGCCGCCCCTGCTGCGGCGCCCTTTAAAAAAGTCCTTCTCGATATCTTTGTTTCAAATTTCTTCTTCATAATTGCCCTCCCTTCTTAAAGATTGCGTAAAAAACGGTTAGTGATGATGGTGAGTGAAAAAAGTCACCTCCTTTCTCTTCTTCCCGACTTTATTTTTCTCTTCGATGAAAAACACACCTTCTTTTTAACCTATCGGATGTCTTCAATGGATATGGAATGAGAGACATATATCAAACTTAAGGATACGGAGGTTTCAATTTAGAAAATGGTATTTGTCTTCTCTATCCTATACAAATTAGTCTATTCGAAGACCTTATCTTTAGTCAAGAAAGAAGAAAAGAGAACGAACTCCGGCGCACCTTGTCTCCGCTAAAGCTAAAGGATCCAAATCCTATTTCTTCGCAGTCTTGCCCAAATCAGCTCTCTTAAGAGATAGGCCCCGTCTTTTTTGTGATGGAGTATTATTATTGGGCGGTCCAGCCACCATCGATCAAAAGAATATGGCCTGTCACGAGATTGGAAGCCTCGGAGGCCAGATAGATCACCGCACCCGTCACATCCTCCGGTTGTCCGACACGACCCAGGAGAATGTTTCCCAGGACATAATCCCGAAATCCCGGTTTTTCGAACATGGCCTTTGAGAACGGGGTCTCGATAAAGGTGGGCGCGATGGCATTGACATGAACATTGTAAGGCGCCCACTCGATGGCTAAAACCTTGGTCATCTGATTCATTCCCCCTTTGCTCGAGCAGTAGGCCGCTCTCAGGGGAAGTCCAACGCTACCAGCCTGGGAAGAGACGTTAATGATCTTTCCTTTCTTTTGTTGAATCATGACCTTTCCTACAGCCTGGGCACAAAAGAAAGCCCCCTTGAGATTGATATTGAAGATTCTATCCCAAGCCTCCTCCGTAACGTCTATGGCGTTCTGGGGAATGTTAATGCCGGCATTATTGATCAGGATATCAATATGGCCAAAAGTCTTGACGGAGGCATCCACCATTGCATCGATTTCTGGAATACGGGTCACATCCCTCTTTTGGATCAAGACCTTCCGGCCGATTTTTTCAATCTCCCCCGCCACTTTTTCCAGCTCCGGCAGGGTCCGGCTGCAGACAACCATGTCAGCGCCGTATCTGGCCAGGGCTAAAGCCATATGATAGCCCATGCCCCTTCCGGCCCCTGTGACGATGGCCACCTTTCCTGAGAGATCAAAATCAGAGGGAATTCTCTCCATGTTTGGCTCCAAGAACGCATAGCGCAGAGAGCAGAGAGCATAGCGTCAAATTAAATAAAGGTTTTTCCTACAGAAGCTGGAACACATTCAATGAGCTTTTTGTTTTTCGATTTAAACGCTTTGCGCCATGCGCTATGCTCTATGCTCTTCATTACAGTTTATCCAATCCTAATTCTTTCAACTTTTCCGGCGTTGGAATTCCTTCCTCACTCCATCCCCGATACGCGTAATAATCACTGAGGAGTTTACCGATGGGGGGAAGTTGATTGGTCAGATCTTCCCCGGTCCGGTTCAAAGTCATAAACCGATAGGGGAGGAAATCATCCTTTCGGCTTGCTCCAAGACGGACATTGTACATTCTCTTCAGATTGAAGAGCCTCTCTCCGGCCTTCATGTATTCAGGAATGTCGATTCCCCAGTCGGTGATCATGTTCAGCCATTCCACGTGATTCGTTACATTAACGGCCTTCCCCACCTGAGAGAAACGGCAGAGGATGAGGGCATCCATGATGCACATCAGGTCCTGCATCTTGGCAGTAAATTCTGCTTTCCCTTCAATCTGATAGGGATTCTGAGGCTCAGGAATTCCGATCTCGGGCATGCTTAATGCCAGTTCATAGCCATGGCTCCAACTGGCGTTGTGGCAGGCTCCTCTTGCAGCCGTGGCATAAGAGAGGGCCTGGCTGAAGAATCTTCTTGGGTCATGGGCAGAAGGTTCGAGGCCTTTCACATGGATGGCAAACTCGATCGCGTTCCTGCCCAGGACCTCGGCCATCTTCTTTGATCCTTCCGTCATCAATTTTCCAATGCCTTCGCCCTTCCCCATCTTATGGATCATTTCCACCATGGCGGCTCCGTTCCCCCACGTCAATTCAACACCATCCGTATCCTTCTTCGTCAGGATCCCTTTCTCATAGGCTTCCATGGCAAAACCGATGATGCCACCTGCAGAAATGGTGTCAATCCCGTATTGATTGCAGAGCTGGTTGGCCTTTGCAATGGCAGCCAGATCGTCAACGAGACAGATGCCGCCAAGGGTACCGAGGGTTTCATACTCAGGCCCTTCACAGTCCATGGGGGCATAAGGACCTTCTGTAACCTTCACATGTCTTCCGCAGGCAATCGGGCAGTTCATGCAGGCCTTTCTTCCCGAAAGGATCGTGTCGTGCATCGTGACACCTGAGATCTTTTTTGCCCCTGCCCATCTCCCCTGGCGCCAGTTCTTAGCAGGAAAGTTCCCCATCTTCTCATAATTGTCGATGCCACCCGATGTTCCATACTTCCCGAAACTTTCTGTCGCCTTCTGAATATGGGGAACAAGGTTCTTGATGTGGGCCTTCAGCTCATCCGGTTTTGCGATCGGAATCGGACCCTCTCCGTAAACTACCATGGCCTTCAGATTCTTGGAACCCATGACCGCGCCCAAACCCGTCCGGGCCGCGGCCCGGACGATGTGGCCGATATGAGGGATACTCGCAATCTTTGCCAACCTCTCTCCGGCAGGTCCGATGACTGCCGCGGTTGCTTCCTTCGTGGTCTCCTTTTTCAGCCAATCAGCCGAATCATAGGAGTTTTTTCCCCAGATCGGTTTGGCGTCGCAAAATTCGACTTTTCCATCATGAATCCAGAGGTAAACAGGACTATCAGACTTTCCCTTGATGACAATCCCATCAAATCCTGCCTTCTTGAAATGGACCGCCCAGGAACCTCCGACATTCGATTCCCCGAAGAGTCCTGTCAGTGGAGAGCGGGCCACCATATGGTGCCTTCCGGATGTGGGAACCCCTGTGCCCGTATAGGGTCCTGTGATCGCCATCAGGAGGTTCTGGGGAGAGAGCGGATCCGTCTCCGGCGTGGTCTCTTCGTAAAGGATCTTCGCCTCAACTCCAAGGCCTCCGACATATTTACGGATCGCCCTTTCATCCAGGTCCTCCACCTCAACCTTCCGATTGGACAAATCGACTCTTAAGAGTTTTTTATGATAACCGAACATAGGAGCTCCTTTCTGAAAATCGTTAAATCCGAAATTCGAATATCGAAGCACCTGCCTTCGCCGAAGCGGCTTCGCGCAGGCAGGCGAAACAAAATCCAATTTCCAAAATTCGAAACACCTGTTATTTGTATATTTCGGTCATTTGGATTTCGGTCATTCGAATTTGTTTCGAGTTTCGAATTTGTTTCGAGTTTCGAATTTCGAATTTCGATATTTTTCTTGTCAAAGTGCCCTTTCGTAGATCCGCTCCACATCCTGGACGGTCATCGTCCTTGGATTGTTTCCCATGAGCCGGGTCACATTGATCGCTGCCTTTGCCATTGCGGGAATGCCCTCCTTTGGAACCTTCAATTCCGTCAGGGATTGAGGAATCTTAAGATCCCGATAGATCGCTTTTACCGCCTTGGGCGCTTGATAAGCCTGCTCAAGTAGCGGCAGATGGTCAATCTTTTCCCCAAGAAATTGTGCAATTTTAGCAAACTTGGGAATGTTTCCCAGAACATTAAACTCCATCACATAAGGAAGTAAGAGACCATTGGCGATCCCATGGGCGACATTAAACGTCCCTCCCAAAGGATAGGCCAGGGCATGGACAGCCGTTACCCCTGCATTGGCCAGGGAGATTCCCGCGTAGAGGCTTCCGATCGCCATATCGTAACGGGCCTCCAGATTATTCCCGTGGGCGACCGCGGTCCGGAGACTGCGACCGATCATCACCATCGCCTCTTTTGCGAAAAGGTCTGTCAGGATCGTGGCATTATTAGAGGTATACGATTCAACCGCATGGGTGAGCGCATCGATTCCACTCGAAGAAGTCACGGAAGGGGGCATGGAAACCGTTAACATGGGGTCAATCATCGCGACCCGAGGAAGGATATAGGGGCTCACCACCGCCTTTTTCAACTTCTCTTTCGTATCGGTCAGGATGGCGTTGGGAGTCACCTCCGCTCCTGTTCCTGCGGTTGTGGGAATGAGGATGGTCGGTATCCCCGGGTTCTTCACGAGGTTTATTCCAAGGTAATCGTAGACTGTCCCGGGATTGGTGAGCAACACCGAGGTGATGGAGGCAATATCCATGGAGCTTCCGCCTCCAACGCCGACGATCAGATCGAACTTCTGTTTTTTGGCCATCTCAAGACAGGCCTCGAAACAGACGATATCGGGGTCCGCCATGACCTGATCATAGCACTCCACACCGATCCCTTCCTTTTCCAGAAGCTCTTTGATCTTCTTTCCAATCCCGGAATCGATGACACCCTTGTCGGTCACGACAAGGGTCCTCGTGGCGCCGATTCCTTTGGCCTCCGGTCCCAATCGCTCAGCGGCTCCAAACCCTGCAAGAATAAGATGGGGCGACCTCAAACTCATAATCTTCTGATCCATACCCTTTCCTCCTCTCTTCCATGATCCTCTTTCAAAGTTTCACGGCGCTAAAACGTTATAGCAACATTTCTTCGCCTTTCGCTATGCGCTATGCCTTTTTTGAATATCCATAGAGTCGATAACCACAGGAATTTCGAATGATCAGTTCAGGCTCCAAAATCGTCTGATTCACCCTCGAAGGTTTCCCGTTCCGAATCTTATCGATCAACACCTTCACCGCCAACGAACCCATCTCGTATTTCTTCTGGCTGATCGTGGTAATCTCGATCCCTCTTAAGGCAGCGGTGATGATATCATCAAAACCCACCAGGGCCATCTCCTCGGGGATTTTCAGGCCCGTGTCCAAGATTGCTTCTCTGGAACCCAAAGCCATATAATCATTCTCTGCAAAGATGGCTGTAGGCCGATGTTTCATGGAGAGAAATTTTTTCGTCGCATGGTAGGCCAAATCCTTTGAAAAATGACACTCTATCATCAAATTCGGATCAAACTTTAAACCATAATCCTTCAGTAACTTCTTCGCCCCCTCAGTCCTTTCGATGGCAGTTGAAATGTTCAAGCCTCCTGCAATGATTCCGATCTGACGGTGTCCTAATTTATATAAATGTTCCATCGCCATATAACCGCCTGAAATGTTATCGAGGACAATACAATCGACCTTCCGGTCAAGGAATCGGTTATGAATCCTCCGATTGACCAGGATGAAGGGAAAATGGTCATCGACCAGAGGTTTGATGTTGGGGTCATCCACCTCAACAGAGGTAAAAATGATCCCATCCACCCCCTTACTTCGAAGCATATTGATATAATACTTTTCCAATTTCAAATCGTAGTTGGTACTGCAGAGAATGATATTGTAACCCAGCTCCAAGGCCTTATCTTCAATGCCTTTTGCCAATTCGGGATAGAAAGGATTCATGATGGTGGTGATGATCACACCCAAAGTGTGGCTCCGCTTCATCACCAAGCTTCGGGCAAAAAAATTGGGTTGGTAATTGAGCTCCTTGGCGATTCGAAGAATTCGCTTTCGTGTCTCCGGGCTGATCCGAGGACGGTCATTGAGGGCCATCGACACCGCCGTCGGGGAGACCTTGGCTGCTCTGGCAATATCTTTGATGGTGGGCTTCTTGTTCACCATGGGATGGGATAATTTGCTTTACCGTTAAAGCAAATTATCCCAAAAAAAAGAAGTTGTCAAGGGGAAAAAGGGACCCAAAGGTGTTGCCCCATTTAAGATAGGGAACCCTGTCATAGGGAGCCGATCAATCCATTACCCAACTTTTGAGTGGAGCGGACGCGCCGCAAGTGGCGCGCCGCTCACCGTGGGTGTTATCTGTACTTTTACCTTGTAATTTTCAATACTTGAACATGGTTCCCGGTAATGACTTGCAGGTGGAGCCGTTAAATTGGTCTTGTGATCGGGAGGATTTTGGAAAGAAGAGGACTTCTTCCTGAAAGTCCGCAACCGGCCATTTTGGCAAAGCGTGCTTGATTTCGATTGGTAATCAGCGACTCGAACAAATGGTTCAGGAGTATACCCTGGCAGTGATTCCCCGATGGGTTCTTAAATGTGCTGAGCAGGCACTGAATCTTATTCGGGCGGATAGGGGACAGGGTTGGTTTGCCTATTGCAAGGGCTAAAACTCCAAATTTACCGGCTAAGGAGGCTGGAACTCCTGTCTTGGGTTCCCCTTATCCCACTACAAAAGCTTCCTGTCAGGTTCTCCCCCGGAGGGCTTGAGAAAATACCCTATATCTTGGGGATTTTTTTTCTTGACATACTACTCCCGTTTTTGTATATTTAACCCATCTCAAAGCAAGATCTTATCATTTCCCCTCCAGTATAGGAGACTATTGGCAATGTCATATCAACTTCATAATGGGAGGTGCTGTTTATGTTACGTATCAAAAGAATAATGAGTGCCCTTGTGGTTGTTTTCTGTCTGACCATGGTCTTTTTCTTGTCGGCGGAAGCCACAGAACCGACCCGGTTGAACCGGATACTTGATAAGAAGATTCTGCGGGCGGGAACCCCTGGCGATTATCGGCCTTTTTCCATGCTCGACAAAATCACAGGGAAATATGAGGGGCATGATATTGAACTTGCACAGTTGCTCGCGACTGAACTGGGAGTGACGGTAGAGTTTGTTCCAACCAGTTGGCCAAAGCTGATGGAGGACTACCTTGCCGATAAGTTCGATGTGGCAGTGGGAGGTATTACCCGGAGCCTGGTTCGTATGATGAAAGCTGATTTCCTTCCACCTTACGCTCCCAACGGCAAAGTAGCACTGATAAGGAAGGCTGACAAAGACAAGTTTATCTCCCTTGAGAAGATTGACGTTCCGGAAACAACGGTCATTGTCAATCCCGGCGGAACAAATGAAAAATTCGTTCAAGCGAATATTAAAAAGGCCAAAGTTGTCGTTCACCCGAGTAACGCTGAAATTCCGGCTATGATCGCTGAAGGCAAGGGAGACGTGATGATCACTGAAGCCTATGAGGCTGTGGTGTACTCTAAAATAGATGCAAAGCTCTATCCTGCCTTTATCGATAAACCGCTGACGAAAATAAGCTTTATGGGATTCATGATCCAGCAGGACGATCCGCAGTTCACAAAGATCATGAACTATCTATGGAACGATGCCAAACTCCGGGGAGACCTTGATGTCATCTTTGATAAGTGGCTGAAATAATGCATGGAAACTCCAAATTTACCGGCTAAGGAGGCTGGAACTCCTGTCTTGGGTTCCCCTTATCCCACTACAAAAGCATCCTGTCAGGTTCTCCCCCGGAGGGCTTGAGAAAATACCCTATATCTTGGGGATTTTTTTTCTTGACATACTACTCCCTTTATTATATATTCGACTCATCCTAAAACAAGTTCTTATCATTCAGAAAGGAGTAAAACATGAAAAAGGAAAAAGAGAAAACAGATTTGAAAAAAGCTAAATATCTGAAACCTGTTTTGACCAAACATAAGAAGTTGAGAGATATCACTGCAGCTGGAGGGTCAAGTTTATTCCAGGAAACTCTTGGTTGCACTAAACTTTAGTTTGAGGGTTTGATACATCCTTTTTTGTTTTTAAGACAAGGCAGGATCAGAAATGGTCCTGCCTCTTTATTATCCACATTTCAACCCACAATCTTCAATTCCTGAATATGGTTCCTACTATTGACTTGTAGGTGCAAAGCCTCAAAGTTACGAGAACCCTTCTGGCTGAATTGTTGTCACCTTCTGCATAGAAGGCGCCATTTTTACTTTCTCTTCCTAAGGTCCCCTATTCCCCGGTATCATGTTTTCCTGGTGAAGATGGCCACCTGTTGACAGGTTGTTTCCTATCTGATATGATTATATCAATCGTAACAATTGATATAAGGAGTAACAACAATGTACAAAAGAATATCGGCGCTCAAAGCTAGGCAAAATCTTGGACAGGTGATGAACGAGGTAGCGCTCAAGGGGGACGATTACATCATTGAGAGGGCTGGAAAGCCCTTAGTGGCGGTGATCCCGATAGAAAAATACCAGTCCCTCCAGCGGGACTGGGATGAGTTTTTCGAAGGCGTGAAGGCGATGAGCACGAACATCAAAGAGGAAGACTACGAAACCGTGGACAAGCTGATTGACGAAGCGGTCCGCGATTACAGGAGACCAAAAGCCAAAAAACGATGATCAAAGTCGTCCTGGACGCCAACATCTTTGTCAGCACAGTATTGAAATCCCGTTCCAAGCCGGCCAGAATTTTCGAACTGGCAGAAGAACGAAAGGTAACTCTCATCTCATCAGAAGACATTCTCTCCGAAGTCAGGGCTGTGCTTCTGTACCCTAAACTCCAGAAACTCCACGGCTGTACGCCAAATGAAATTGATCAGTTTGTTAAAAGAATAGCCCGGGTCAGTTTTATCGTCCCAGACAAAACAGAGATCCATGAGATCAAGAACGACCCCAAGGACAACAAATACCTGTCTGCTGCCGTAGAAGGCAAGGCAGACTTTATCGTTTCCGGGGACCACCATCTTAAAGATCTAAAAATCTTTCGAGGAATCAGGATCCTTGACCCTTCGGCCTTTCTAATACTAATGACAAAAATTTATAGTGAACGTCCGAAATAAGTTGACATCCCATTCTGATTCGTTTGGGATATCGTTTCCTGGTAGTCGAAAACTACCTCAAAGTTTATACTCTCGAAGAACAGTCGATCTGGGTTCACCAAATTCTTCACGGAGCACGGGACTACATCGGTTTACTTTAGATGCGTAGGGTGGGTTCGCTACGCTTAACCCACCCTACGCTTGGTTTTGGGTGTTACGCTATGCGCTATGCCCTATGCGCTGCTATTAAGGGTTGGAAAGGCTCTTCAGGAGGGGAACCATCACCTTTTCGATGCGGCTTTTGGTGCCGGCGAATTTGAAGTATTCGGCGTCGGAAAGGGGCTGCTGGG
>Ga0315295_10001891_pt1 | contig 17810 bp, 16 predicted proteins | sample YL17G14_0_MG_FD_204453 | JGI IMG/M metagenome (GOLD analysis project Ga0315295, IMG submission 204453) | Sediment microbial communities from Yellowstone Lake, YNP, Wyoming, USA - YL17G14_0 | ecosystem: Environmental > Aquatic > Freshwater > Lake > Sediment | place: USA: Wyoming | collected... | reverse complement strand
TCCTCTCCATGATCGTCATCGTCATGGAACCGGTGATCGTCCTCTTCGTCTCCATCTTCTTCTACATCTTTTCGGGTCCGATCAATATGATCAGGTCTTGGTACAAGAAACGGGCGATGAGGAAGTTGGAAACACCCCTCGAAGACGAGGCCACCGTCCGCGGCTAAAATTTTTCCTCAATATTTTTCCTCTTGCCATCCCTTAAATTTTCTTTTAAACTAAACACAAATCATCAATGCCCCAGCTTGTGCAGCTCAAAGATTTGTTAATTCGATCATTGAAATTTGGTTATTGATGATTGTTTGGATGTTGGGATTTGGTGATTGGTAATTAGATATATTCCCCGATAGCTCAACCGGCAGAGTCCCGCAGCAGGCGGGATTAACCACCAGGTTGGAAATCCGAGCCCGAACAGGGAATCGGTGAAAGCGGCTTGTAAACGGATTATATCTTATTTTAAAAAGGAACCAATAAATTCCCCGATAGCTCAACCGGCAGAGCGGGTGGCTGTTAACCACTAGGTCGTAGGTTCGAATCCTACTCGGGGAGCCAGATTTCAAAAAGGCCGTCTTTTTTAGAAGAGGCGGCTTTTTCTTTTTGGTAGGCAGTGTTGGTAAGTGCAAGTAAATCAAAGGGTTTTCGATAGACCGGATTGAGCTTGCAGTCCTTCCAAGTCGAGTTCGAAAATACGAAATTGAGTAAACGTCTTTTCTCTTCCATTTCCTGTTTTTCATAAAGAGTTACAGCGTGTTGCGCAAGTTCGAGAAGTCGTGTTCCTTCTTCAAGATAGAATCTATTTGCACTCTGGTGTTGTTCGACCTTGCGTAGGATGTTAGCCTGCTCAGCACCCCACTCTTCACTTTTACGAATAAAGAGGTCTTCGGAAATCTTCCCATCCAGTTTGTCTATATACATTGCATCAATGCGGTCCTGTAATTTCTGATACTGGTTCTGGAGTGTGGAAATCATCTCGTTGTGATATTGTTTCTCTTCAGAATGGCTCTCCTTAAGTGCCATCACTACCCATTCCAACACCTCTTTATCTATCTTTATGGCTCTTAGGGCCTCAGTAAATTCCCGATCTAATTCCTCTTCACGGACATAGCGTTCTGGGCACTTACCTTTGTGACCGGTACAGTGGTAGTAGACATAACGCCCTTTTTTGATCTCCCCAGTCATTGCACAACCACAATGGCCACAGGAGACGAGTCCTTGGAATGCCCAGTGATGTTTTTGCTGACGAGTTTTCCTCCGACCCTTTTCAGCAAGAACTTCTTGCACACGGTCAAAGAGTTCCTTAGAAACGGTCGGCTGATGGGTTCCTCTATAGCGTCTTCCTGCCCAGTTGAAATCACCATAGTATATGGGATTAGTCAGAATCTTGTGGACTATGCTCTTGTGTAACTTGGCCCCCGTCTTACGATAGGTGAGCCCTTCAGCTTGGGCCTTCTTGGTCACTTCCAGGAGTGAATAGTTACCCGTAGCATACCATTCATAAAGCGCGCGAATAAGTGGTGCAATGATCGGGTCAGGTTGAATGTTTCTCTTTCCAGCGTTATCGACGTTAATATATCCCAAAGGGGCAAAAGATGGGTAGATGCCCTGCTCTGCTTTTTCCAGCATTCCCTTTTTTGTTTCCTCGGAAAGATTGTCAATGTAGTTCTTTGCCATCAGGACTTTGATACCGTGTATAAACTTTTCGGAAGAGCGGGATTCAGGAGAAAGCACGAAATTCTCCTTAACGAAGTGAATCTGCAGGTTCAGTTCATCAAGGATGACCCAGTCCTTGAGGTTTCGATAGAGACGATCAGTTTTCTCTACGAGAAGAACGGGATGGGATTCATTCTGTGTCGTCGGTTTATGCTGCTTCTTAAAATAATTTACCATCTCTACGAAGCCTAATCGTCCCATTTGCTTTGCGGTTTCCACATCCACGTATTTTTGGACCACTGTAAAGCCCTGGCCAGCAGCATAATTGGTTAAGAGTTTTAGCTGTGCAGGGATGGAGAAGCCTTCCTTTTCCTGCTCCTTCGAGGAAACCCGGGCATAGATTACAGCGTTCTTGGAGGTAGGGTTTTTCGATCTCTTATCTTTTTGCATTTGACAGGGTCTGGGCCAAGACCTTCTTAGATTTATAACTGGATGGTATTAAGTATCACGAAATCGTATATCGAAGTCAAGAGAGATCTGAATAGGGTTGATTAGAATTGGATTCGTGACGCGGCATGTAGTGGGGTAGCCTTGTAACTCAACGCTATCCTGGCGATGTCCTTTTGAACTGATCACGCTTCCTGTTTTTCAGCAGGTTCCACAATGCCAAACTTTGTAGCGGGAGTTCCTTATGCATTGACGAAAATTATTTTAACGCCTTGACGACCTTCAAAATCAGTTGGAGCCTCTCAACCTTTTCATCTTTGACCAGATCAATGATCATCCTTCTCAGTTTGGCAGAATCGGTTTCTTCATGTTGAAAACTGAAAAGCTCCGAAATCTCCACTTCTAACCCCTTTGCGATCTTTTGCAAAACCGATAGTGACGGGTTTTCCTCTCCTCTCTCGATGGCTCCGAGGTGCTTATAACTGATCCTCGACCTTTCTCCTAACTGTTCCTGGGTTAGGTTTCTGGATTTGCGCACGGATCTAATTCTTCTACCAAGGAATTCGGCGGTCTTATTTTCTCTCATGGGTCATTTCATAGACCAAATTCCTGAATTATTAAACCTGCTATAGACGGTATATTATGTAATCCCAAAATGATAATGTCCTAATTGACCAATTTAGAAATGTCCTCTTTTAGACATGCTAAGATGCCCTTTTACAGAGGAGGGCATAATGGCAGGAGAGGACATGATCATGGTACGTCAAGGAGAATTAAGGAGGTTACACGTCATCCAGAAGGTCCTGGAGAGGGTCATCAAGCAGGTAGAGGCAGCAGAGGTTCTTTTTTTGAGTGGTAGGCAAATTCGGAGGATTGTGAAGCGGATAAGGAATGAAGGCAATAGAGGGGTCATACACAAATCGAGAGGGAGGCCATCAAACCGGAGGATACCGTATAAGATTAAAGACAGGGTCATTGGACTTTACCGGGCACAGTACAAGGGTTTTGGGCCGACCCTGGCCTCGGAGAAGCTTCTGGAAAGGGATCGGATCGAGATTAGTGATGAGACCTTACGGGGGTGGCTTATCGAGGCTGGGGATTGGAAGAAGAGCCGCAAGAGAGGGAAGCATCGTCAGTGGAGGGAGCGGAAGCATCACTTTGGGGAGATGGTACAGATGGATGGGTCCCATCATGCCTGGTTTGAGGACAGAGGTGGCCCCTGTGTTCTGATGAGCTATATCGACGATGCTAACGGGGAGGTCTTTGCAAGGTTTTATGGGTACGAGGGGACGATCCCGGCGATGGATAGCTTTAAGCGCTATATCAAGAAACGCGGATTACCGCTGAAGGTCTATTTGGATAAGCATTCGACCTATAAATCGACGGCCAAGCCTTCGATTCAGGACGAATTAAACAACGTGGAGCCGTTGAGTGAGTTTGAGAGGGCCTTAAAAGAACTGGGGGTAGAGGTTAGTCATGCCCATTCGCCGCAGGCCAAGGGACGGATTGAGCGACTCTTTAGGACCCTTCAGGACCGGCTGGTCAAGGAGATGCGTTTAAGAGGGATTAGGAGCATTGAGGAAGGCAATCGGTTCTTAGAGGAATATATTCCTCTCTATAACAAGAGATTCTCTGTTTGCCCCAAGGAGAAGGACGATTTTCACAGGCCCTTACCTAAGGAGGAGACATCTTCCATTGATCACCTTTCCCTCTCCGGATCCGGAGAACCAACCCTTCACTCCAAAATACGAAGAGTCATAGAAGAGATGAAAAAGATCACTCCGATTCCAATCGCCGTCGTCACCAATGGCTCCCTGCTCTATCTGGAGGAGGTGAGGCAGGACCTGCTGGATGCGGATGTGGTCCTTCCCTCTCTGGATGCTGTCTCATCAGAGGCCTTTCTGAAGATCAACCGTCCTGACGAAGGGTTCTCCGCAGAGAGAGTGGTTGAAGGTTTGGAGAAATTCAGAAAGATTTATAGAGGTCAGATCTGGCTGCAGATCCTGTTCTGCAGGGGAGTCAATGAAAGTCAGGATGAGCTTTCAATAATGAAAGGAACCATTGACCGGATCCAGCCGGACAAGATTCATCCCAATACGGTTGTCCGGCCCCCGTCTGAGAAATGGGTTCTTCCCCTGTATGAGACAGAGATGGAAAGAATCAGGGACTTTTTCGGCGAGAAAGCTGAAATCATCTCCGAATTTAATCGTCACCCATCATCGGTCTTGGAAAGGGATATCGAAGAAGAGATTTTAAAGATTTTGAAGAGAAGACCGCTTTCTTTATCCGATCTCTCCAAAGGGATGGGAATTCCACAGGATGAGCTGGATAGATACATCAACCCCCTGATTGAAGAAGGAAAGATTCAGGCCAGAATTTTTGGCGATTCGATTTACTACGAAATAGGGAAAAATCAAAGAGAGTAAACTCCTTAGGAAATCCCGGCAGGGAATAAAAGTTGAAAATTTTCAGAAGCATTCCTATTCTCTTGCCTCAATTGCTTCTCCTTCTAATTATTGGAGCTGAGTTCAATTTACTTTTCAGCTTCTTTGAAGGCCGAAATAGAGGTCAACCAATCACTCATCAGCTATGCTCTTAGTTGCACATCGCCAACGTCTCGACCCGGAGAATCGCTGCGGCCAACAGGGCCTGGTCGACCGGACGTTGAAGATTTTTTGTGAAACCTCCTCTCATCGCCAGCCGTGCGATCTCATTGATCTCGTCAGATGTAGGGTCCGACATCCCGAGTTCGGCAAGCATGACAGGCAGCCCGATTTCCCGGTAAAAGCCGATGAGATCCACTATGAATGCATCAGTGCGCTCCTCAGCCGCCAGGTGCACAAGCAATCCATATGCGACCTGCTCTCCATGGCTTGCCTTGGCCGCGCCCCTTGCTGACGCAAGGCCGGTGGTTAGCGCGTGGGCGACAGATATCCCGCCGTTCTCGAAAGCCAGTGCGCTCATCAGAACGGATGCTTCGACAACGGCTTCCAAATCATCGTTCACCTCCTGCCGTTCAACCGCGCGCATTGCGGCTGCTGCATGGGTTCGCAGAATTCGATAGCATCCATCAGCAATGGCCGTCGCCGTTCGCAGGGGGCGGGTTCCGAAGAAATTTTTTCCACCACCCTGCCAACATCCCTCCACCTCGAACTTTTTGGAGATGGCGTCGCCGATACCCTGGCGCAGAAAGTGGACGGGTGATGCAGCGATCAGGGCGGTGTCGACCAGCACCACTTCCGGCATGCGTGCCAGCCGTTCAACCGCGACTACGGCATGCTGATCGTTGTATATGATAGCCAGATGGCTGGCCGGGCTGTCGTTCGATGCGATGGTCGGAACGGTGATGTATGGAAGCCTAAGTCTGAGAGCCACTGCCTTACCGGCATCAAGCACCTTTCCTCCTCCCATTGCAATCACAATACCAGCCTGGGCATCGCCGCTGCCGGCAACCATTACGTCAATAGCTGCACGCGTGATTTCTCCGGCGAATAGAATTTGCCTGAGGCGAACGTTAGACTGTTTGAATATCTCAGCAATGCGCTGGCCATGCTGGCTTTGTGCGGTCCTGCCGATCACCAAAATCGCAGAGTCGCTGAAAACTCTGGCATACTCGCCCAACTTGTCCAATGCGCCAGGACCCTGCACATAGCGTTCAGGGCTAGCATAAACTTTGATCATCTTAATATTTCCTCCATTTCAATGCTCTTTAACTGAAGAGCCCGCTCTTTTCGAACTCCTCAATTTCATGTTCAGTATAACCCAACTCCCTGCACACCTCCTTCGTGTGCGTTCCCGATTTGATCGAAACACCGACGCTCCTGTATGACGGCTGCGATTCTGAAAATTTGATCGGGCAGGCAAGCTGCCTTACCGTTCCCCCATCGGCCAGCGGAAGCTCCACAAGCATCCCGCGCGCTTTTACCAGGGAATCACTAAATACCTCCGAGAAAGCCATGACCGGTTCCACGCAAGCATCAGTTGCATTGAAAAGAGCCGCCCATTCGTCTCTAGTCTTTGTCAGGATGATGGCGCGAACTTCTTTTTTCACTTCATCGACATTATTGGGCATGACGCCTCCCGGGATCAGGTCGGGGCGATTTATGACCTTGAAGAAATTCGCAGAAAACTGGGGCTCGAGACCGCCGTAAGCGATGTACCGGCCATCTTTTGTCCTGTAATAGTCATAGAGCGATCCACCGTAACTGAGACCTCCTTCCAACTCAAGATCCTTGCCATCCACTAGGAAGGCGGCGCCGTAAAATCCGGTAAACGCAATCATTCCATCGGTCATGGAGATATCAATATACTGTCCCTTTCCGGTCGAATTTCGGTAGATCACGGCAGCCAGAATACCAATGACCGCATTGTTGGAACCCGCCGCCAGATCGGCGATTTGCATGCCTCCAAGAGTGGGACCCGTCTCTCTCCTGCCCGAATAGGACGCTACTCCCGAACGGGCTATGTAGTTTATGTCATGTCCGGCCCGCGACTTCATGTATCCCGTCTGGCCGTAACCTGTTAATGAGCAGTAAATAATGGCAGGGTTCAACACTTTCAAGCTGTCATAATCCAGCTTGAGTTTTGCCATCACGCCGGGGCGGAACTCCTCGATGATGATATCATATTCGGCAATCAGCCGATGGATGATTTCAATTGCGCGGGGGTCTTTGAGGTTAAGGGTCATCAGTTGCTTGTTACGGCCAAGCTGTCCTTCGGCGGCGGAGATTTCCGTTCCTAGAATAAAGGGGGGAGATAATGATACAAGATCAGGGCGTGAGCTTGAAATAACTCTCAATACCTCAGCTCCCAAATCGGCAAGGATCATCGTGGCAAAAGGGCCGGGCAGCAGTGTCGTGAAATCCAATACTTTCAATCCTTCAAGGGCACCTGGCATAATTTTCACCTTTCATTCTTATAAACAGTCCTTTTGTCGGTCCCAGGTATTCTCAGATGATCAAGAAAATGCTCTGGAATACTTCCTTTCTCTTTCAACTGAAAGGGGCGAAGGATTCGATCGCATTTTCTTCTCTCTCCATCGCCCCTCTCTATATTTGGCAGACAGTATTACGTTGCCGCATCCGATCTTGTTTTCAAAAAAGGGGATTCTCATCAGTCTCAATACTTCTTCAAAACATCTCTGGCGATTACCAGCCTCTGAATGGTGGGAGTCCCTTCTTCAAGCCACAACGATCTTGCATCCCGATACATCCTTTCAATAGGATACTGACTTGAATATCCCATGCCTCCATAGATTTCTAGCACCTTGTCGGAAACGTTCCTCAGCGCGGTGAGTCCAAAAAGTTTTGTCATCGATGCCTCTGTTTTAATATCAATCCCGGCATCAAATTTGGCCGCAACATCGTACACCATCAATCTGAGCGCATGAAGCTCCGTAGCTATATCGCCGAACATCTGCTGGATAGCCTGGCGTTCCGCAATGGGTTTCCCAAATGTGATCCTCTGCTTGGCACGGGTAACCGCGAGTTCCATCATTTTCTGCCCCAAACCTAAACAGCTCGCTGCGATAGAGGCACGGCTTTCGTCTAGCACATCGAGGGCGATATCAAGCCCCTGACCCTCATTACCCAGAATCGACGAGGCAGGAACCTCACAATCGGTGAACGTCAACAATCCCTCATACAGTCCACGGCTTCCCATACAGAGAGGCACGTTAACCATATCGAGCCCGGCCGGAAGACTATACAGCCTTGCGTTAGGAGCTGATATCGATGAATACATCGGCCCTACAAGAAATGCCGTAATCCCTCCTGACTTCCTCCGCTTTTCATCTGTAACTGCAAAAACGACTGCCGCGTCCGAAAGGTCAGCCAGTGTAATAAGATGTTTTTTGCCGTTCAATAAATACTTGTCGCCTTTTCTGGTTGCCTTTGTTCCCAAATCAGTACCTGTGCCTCTATCGGGCTCAGTCAGCGCGAACGCCAGCAGAAACTCTCCCTTGGCCATACGAGACAGGTAATGGTCTTTCTGCTCTTTATTGCCATACCGACTAATCATATTGTACGATAAACCATTAATCTGATGAACGATGACACGGGCAAATCCCCCAGTTCGGGATAATTCTTCCAATACAAAAAAGTAGTCCATCCATTTCAGCCCAACACCGCCCTCTTCCTTCGGGAGCGTCAACGAAAATAACCGCATATCACGCATCTTCTGCCATATTTCATCCGGTATCCGGTCCGTTCTGTCGATCTTTGCCGCAAACGGTTCCAACTCATTGTCAACAAAGCTTCGCAGGTTCTCCCTTAAATACTTCGCGTTCACTTCATTCTTCATACTTGATCCTCCTGATCGTCATCGTGACTTTATTTCATTTAGGTCTGAGATATTAGTCTGTGTGCCAAATATCGTGATAATTAGAGCATAAGGAGATTCAATGGAGACATTTGGATAATGTGAAACGTCTCCATCAATAGGGACGCATGACCAGCAATATATTTTGAGTCATCGAATCCCCAAAAAAGACAGTCTGGCTATATCATCCGGGTTTGCCATTCTACATCACGGTATATCATTCTTGCATTCTTCTTTAGTAATCATAGAAAGGGAGAACACGGCAGTCTGCCAATCTAAGGTACCATAACTGGTTTCACTTTTACCTTCACCTGATGCACGGGTTCCAAGATAGCGCAAAGGGGCCTGATGTCGATATAGTTGTAGCCCCCCCTCAGCTCCTCGGGTCCGCATTTGCCGCTCTGAAGACTAGGGAACCCCTGCGTTGTCAGGATCTCCGCCGTTTCATCTATATCGTCAACCAGAAAGTTCATGTGGTGGAGGCCTTCCCCTCGTTCCTCCAGCCAATCTCTATAGATAGACGGTCCTTCAATAGACTGGACCAGCTCAATCTGAATAACGCCGGCCTGCGCAAAAGCCAATTTTTCCTTGGCCACGACCGGCTTGCCATGATACTTTCGGTCATAGACGACCGGCGCTTCCCATTCTATGACAGCCCATGGGCCAATACCCAGGATGTTCCAATAGTTCCTCGCCACTGTCTCTGCATCCTTGGCCACGATGCCTATCTGATTAATCCCTTTGCACTGAACCTTGGCAGGATTTCCTTCTTTGGTATTCGGAATCATAAGTTACACCTCTGTCATGAACCAGATCTCTTTTTTCAAAACTTGCCCCTTATATAGCCTCAATCAAAATGGGCCATTGATTTATTTCGTCTCATTGTCAGAAGTATCGGAAGGCTTACCCGGGGACAGTGAAAAGCTTAGAGTCAGAGATCAACGATTTACTTTCTTTTTATGAGGTTAAACTTTCTCTAGAGGAGAGAAAGGGTCGTGATGCTCAAGAACTTGAGAAAGCTCAGGAGGCCTTGTGGCGAAGGATTCGCACGACCAACCTTATCGAAAGAGCTTTTGTGGAAGTTAGAAGAAGAACCAGACCCATGGGAGTCTTTGGCAACAGAGGTAGTATGGAACGAATTCTCTTTGCGGTTTTCTATCACTACAATTCTAAAGGCCAAGAGATACCCTCTCTCCTTTTTACACAGAGAGCTTGACATAGGCTTTTCATTTTTCCTCTTGACAGGAAAATTATAGGATGTCCCCCCTCGTCCTTTCTAAATCATGGTATACCCGCCGCTGACACTAAGGGTTTGGCCCGTTATATATCCTGCGCAATCCGAGGCCAGAAATACCACAGCGTTCGCTGTGTCCCCTGGTTTCCCCACCTTACGAAGGGGATAAGCTTTAGCCGCTTTTTCCAGTACTTCAGGAGTAAAGGTGGCTAATTGTTGCTGCCAGTGGCTCTTCTCCCCTATTTCTTGTACTTTCGGCGGTGTCAATCCCGGACACACAACGTTGAACCGTATTCCGTTGCGACCCAACTCTCTAGCAAGCGACTTAGACAAGGCTATAACGCCAGCCTTACATGCAGAATAAATACCTTCCTTGAACTCACCAACGCGCCCAGCATCAGACCCAATACTTACTACCACCCCTGACTTCCGTTGTATCATATGATCCAGAACTGCCCTGGTGCAGTTTATCATACCCCAAAGGTTCATATTTATGGTCCTGGACCACTTCTCTCTGGGCTCCTCCATGAAATACTGATCAAAAGTTCCGCCGACGCTATTAACTAATATATCTACCTGCCCAAATTCGCTCAGCGCCTTGTTAACCATGTTTTGAGCTTGTTCCCAATCAGTCACATCTGTCTTTATCGTAAGAACTTTGCCACCCATTGCTTTGATCTCATCTGTAACCTTTTGCGCTTGGACATCGTCCCAATCAGCAACGACCACATTTGAGCCTTCCTTAGCGAAGGTTAGGCTGATAGCGCGCCCAATGTTGGACGCACCCCCAGTGACTATCACCGTCTTTCCTCCCAGACCCAGATCCATATTGACCTCCCTTTTAATTTTGGTTTCTTTTTATGTAGACCTTTACGCGCCCGAGTCAATTCGAGCTAATGTCAGCTATTTTTTCAAGTCCCAAACTCATATCCACCATGTCAACTAATGTCTAGACTTCCTTATAGAACGTCCACATGAACACATTAAACCCAAACTGCCTAGAAACCGCACCAGTCACCCCTCCCGGAACCCAACACACTTCTGACAATTATGATCAACCCGTAAAACATCCCGTAGGATCAAAAAGTCTAAGAACCTGTAGATCCTTTTCTGTTGGTGATGGCAACTCGATAACGTTCGAAGCAACCTTTAAGTCCCAGCCACAGTCGTGTTTGGCTCCTTGGATTCTTTCTTGTAGGGTTTTAACCCCTCCTGTGGCCAAACAGCCAGCCAGCACCAACTCACCAAAATCGTTCTTCTTAAGAAATGCCTTGTCGGTCATAAGGTATCTAACCCCCTTTCCTGGACACGTTATAAAACTAACTCTTTCCACCAACCTTTCTCGGCTATGTTTACTTAGGGCTATGACTGCTGCTGCGTTTGAAGCCACATCATTGGAGCCACCACCACCTACCAGAAAAAGTGCCTCCTTGGGTTTCTTTGTGGAATTAATGTTGCCATGCTTATCTATTTCAGCTGAGCTCAACACACCTAAGCAAGATTTGTATTCGCTCCCGACTATCGCACCAAGAATTTGAATAAAGTCACTTTGCATTTTGCATGTGGAAACGTTGGCTAAGTTAAAGATAAAAGGATCACCGAGTGTAGGAAGATACCCATAGAAACCTGTTTCAGTAAGTAACTCGAAGTGACCGGCATTCAATTTAGACTTAGCTAACCATGCAGCCAGATGGGATGCTCCTATGCCTGCCAGGACAGTTGTATAATAGCAGTTTTCCACTTCTTGCGTTATCAGATTGGCAGCTGCAACTATCATGGCTTCACTACTTTTCCACTCAGGCAGTCCGGTACCTTTTTTTGATTCTGACTTGAGATTCTGGATCTGCAATTCCCAAAATTTCGGGTCAGCCTTTTTTTTAAGGAAAGCCAACGTTTCGTGGCCTAGTTTACGCAAGTAGGTCTCATGGTCTATACTAAGCACCCATTCTTCCAGCCATTTCTGAAATGAAGGTTCACTTTTAGCTGCCTTCCGGAACTCTTCTCGGAAGGAATAGTCTTCACCATACCCCTCAAACAGCTCCCCTAGACCAAAAATAGAGATACCTTGCGGATGTGCTCCGAACGGTACTTTGGAAACCGACTTTACAATATGCCCTGGAACTTTAACAAAGCTTGAATATTTCCTAATGACTTCCGTGGAAACGATTTGCTCCACAGTTACCAGGACTCCGCCCTTACTCGCATAAACCCCCCACATTGCTTCGCCATATGGTGGCGAAAGAATAGTGTTGCCATACGCATCAGCAGCCAAACCATGAATTATTGTAAGGTCTGGTTTTAAGGCACGTATAGTAGGAATCTTGGTACCACTAAAGGGACTGTCAACAAATCTCATACTATGGGGATTGTTATTTATTAAAGAACTTCCCACCAGCGACCTTGTTGGAATGAATTCAATATCTAAAGCTCCAGCAAGGAGTCCCAAACAAACTGTTAGGTTCGTCCAACACTCAAACTCAACAGTTCCTTCCTTATAAGCCTTCTGAAGTATTCGATTGGGCGCAGGCGCGGGGAAGGTATCACCAAAAAACCCAGCTACCATTTTTTTTACCAGACCAGCTCCTGCCATTGCCACAGCATATTCAAGCATCCCGGCTCCGATGAGTGAAAACCCCGGCTGCTGGCCATAGTATTGGCGAATGATCTCGAATGCTACACAGTTGGCCCGAGAATGGGTGAAGGCAAAATGTAACACCATTCCAGGCTTAATTAGCTGTCGAACAGCTTCAGATAGAGGAACAACTTTGCTCGGGCCTTCACATTCAGGAAAGGCGTTAGCGTTTTTAAGCATTTTTATTTGCCCTTTTAAGGATATCGAATAATATTTACTTTACGAATATGACTCTTTCCTTAACTTCTCAAGTGCTTGTAGGACTGAATAACAAACCACTTTAAGCTAAATAGGCGAAGCAACCTTGCCCATCCTAGTCTTGATCTCACCAAGATAAATCTCTTTAACTCTCGGATCATTTCCAAGTTCTTTAGTTATTCCCTTAGCAGCGACAACACCCATGTTCAGTAGATAAGCATAATGTGATATATCCAAGGCAATAGAAACATTTTGCTCCACAAGCATGATAGAAATGCCCTGTTTATTCAATTCCCGAAGCACATCACCAATTTCTTTCACTATTAAGGGAGCAAGTCCTTGAGAGGGCTCATCTAGTAGAAGAAGTTTTGGTTGGGCCATAAGAGCTCTACCAATGGCCAGCATCTGTTGCTCCCCACCACTTAGAGTGCTAGAAACTTGACTTATTCTTTGAGAGAGAATAGGAAAGATGGTAAATACTTTTTCCATACGAGTCTTTATTCCGCTTTTTCCTAAAGACTTACGATGAGTATAACAGCCTAAAAGAAGGTTTTCATATGTAGTTAGAGGACCAAAGAGTTGTCGACCTTCAGGAACATGAACCAACCCAATATTGAAAATCTTGTGAGGTTCTGTTTCAGTAATGTTATTATTTTCGAAGATGACCCTACCCTTTCTAGTAGGAATAAGGCCAGAGATGGTACGCAAGAGGGTAGTTTTACCAGCACCATTATTTCCTATAATAGATACTATCTGCTTCTCACTGACGGATAAGGAAACATTATGAAGCACTTCTATTGTCCCATAACCTGAAGTGACATTTTCAAGTTCAAGCAATGCTATACTCCTTTCCTAAGTAGGCTCTGACCACCTCTTGATTTTTTACTATTTCCTCAGGGGTGCCCTCTGCAATTTTTTTTCCGAAGTTTAATACATATATTTTCTCTGAAATTTCCATGACTGTTCGCATATCATGCGCTATAAGAAAGATATTGATACCCTGCTCATGGATTTTGTTGAGTAGATTAATAACTTTTTCAGTTTCGTGAGGGTTTAAACCATTTGTTGGCTCATCAAGTAGGAGAAGCTTTGGTCTGGAGACAAGAGCCCTAGCCAACTCTACTAATTTTTGCTGTCCAAAAGGAAGTTGGCCCGCCATGTCATTTATATGAGCTTCAAGACCAACAAGCTGGATGGCATTCATACTTTGCTCGATGATTTCGGCTTCCTCTATTCTCATTGAGGGAAATCGAAGAATGGTAGGAAAGAGTCCAGTCTTGCTATTTGCGTGCATTCCTAAAGTGACATTTTCAAGCACAGATAATTCCTTGAATACCTGTAAAAGTTGAAAAGTGCGCTGTATGCCCTTATTTGCAACTTTGTAAGGGGGGAGAACATCAATTCTTTCTTCTCGAAAGAAGATACTCCCCGAATCTAGTGGGATAAAATTAGTAATTATATTAAACAATGTTGTTTTGCCAGCCCCATTAGGACCTATTAATGAGGTGATGCTCCCTTGCTCAATGGTTATATTTATATTCAAAAGCGCAGAAATTCCTCCGAAATTCTTCGATACCGATTCAACCTGAAGCAGGGTTTTGTTCATCTTCTATTAGCTCCTTTAAACCAGTTGGCAATAGAAATGATTCCACTCTTGATTCCTTTCGGCATAAATAGTAAAAATATACATAAAATGATTCCATATGCTAACATTTCATATATAGCTAAGGGAACGAGAATCTCCTGCAGAATGAACATAATCAACCCACCGATGATGGCCCCAAACGCACTACCAACGCCTCCAACAACAACAGCAAGCAGAATTAGTATGCTATTCTTGAGCGAAAAATACTCAGGAGAACACCATCCTGTCCACTTGACAAATAAACCTCCAGCTAGGGCAAGTATCATCCCACTAAGCATAAACGCTTGTATTAAATAATTGTTAATGTTTACCCCCAAAGAAGTAGCTGCGGTCTCATCCTGAGAAATCGATACCATGGCTCGTCCCGTACGCGAATTTCTCAAGGCGTAAGAGACCCAGTAGCATAAGAGGATAGCAATCAAAAACAGGTAGAAGAAAAAGGTATCACCCGCAGGCGTTCCAAAAAATTTCAACTTGGATATATTAATGCCGTCTTCACCACCTGTGTAGCTCGTAAACCCTTTAGATACAGCTTCATAGATAGCCATACCAAACGCAAGGGTTCCCAATGCTAACATATACTCACGGAGCCTTAGAAGCGGAAGACTCATGATGAAGGCAATTATGCCCGAAATCACTATAGAAAGAAACAAACTTGCAAAATAAGGCATTTGTATATATTTATCCAACAAGGCCACACCATACCCACCAATTGCGAAAAATCCTGCGGAACCAAAGTTAATTTGGCCACAGTAACCAAAAAATATATTTAGTCCTAAGGCTAAAATAGCACCCGTCAAGCCAACCATAGCAAAATGTAATGTTATTCTTGAGCTAAAGATTGGAAAAAGGAGGATAGCCACTATGACTGCACCTGCGAAGGCTAGTTTTAATGGTTTTCCAAGAATATTCTTCTTCATGTTCAAAGCAGTCCTTTCTATCATTGTAGCTTTACCCCCCATATCCCTGTTGGTCTAAAAACCAATACCCCCAATAATAAGAGAAATACCACTAGGTGTGCATTTCCAGCAGAGACATAAGCGGTAAAGAATTGAACAAGTAATCCAAGGATAATACCTCCAGTTACTGCTGCCAAGGGATGTCCAAATCCTCCTATAACTGCTGCAATGAATCCATTTACAACTACAGGCAATCCCATTAGAGCTGTTGGAACAATGAGAGGAGCTATTAAGAATCCTGCAATACCACTTATTCCAGAAGATATAGCCCAGGTAAACATCCTACCCCTAACCGTATTGATGCCAACTAAACTTGCCATATCAGGGTTGATCCCCAAAACGCGCAATCCCAAACCCCAATTTGTTCTATTTAAAAAAAACCAATAAGCTGATGCCAGCACAGCTGTAACTACTATTATTGCTAAATACTGGGGTGATATGCGTATCTTTCCTAACAATAAAGGCTTGAGGCCCCAAAGGTGCCCTGTCCTAAAATAACCGAAATTTGTAAAAATACCAATTAAACCTACTATAATTAAGCCACCACCCATAGTAATGAGGATAGAGTTTATCATGGGTGCTTTTCGCCTAACAGAGGGTTCTACAAGCTGATTAATTAACAAACCAGCAATTATAGATAACATTAAAACTAATAAAAAGCCTATGGCAGGATGAACCTTGCCAGAGAACACAAATAAAGAGGCAGCAAATGCTCCAACCACAGCAAGGTCGCCATTAGCAAAGTTAATAACCCGACTGGCATTAAAAATAGCCGCAAAGGCTAAGCCAACCAAAGCATAGATACACCCTATAGAGACACCCGTAACTAATGTTAATAAGAAGTAGTCCATCCATCCTCCCTCTTTTTCTAAATTTTCCTAAACACAGCTATGTGTGAATTAGCTCTTCGACCATAATCTGTGTTAGAACTATCTTGACCTTCTCCTCTATCTTTTTGGAGTGCACCCCAAAAACTGGACAAAATATGTTAGAGCGATGACAGGATCTTGGTCCCCTGAAGGGGAGAAAGGATCTTGCCATGAGAAACCAACGACGCTTTTCTCCAGAACTTAAACGTTCGGCCATCGAAGAGCTTCTGAGCCAAACATTCACTCCTGCCCAGATCTGTCGAAGGCATAATATCTCCTCCGGCCTCCTCTATCACTGGAAGAAACAATACGCTCGAGGCAAATTCGGCAATGAACCGACTCGAGAGGCCACCCTGGCTGATCGCGTCGAGCAACTGGAACGACTGCTCGGCCAACTGACCCTGGAAAAGGAGCTTTTAAAAAAAGCCTTGAAATATACCCTCGAAAAAGCCAACAGAAGAGAGAATTCCTTCTCCGTCACCTCCCCAGGCTCAAAGGAATCCAAAGGGGGTGTCAGCTCATGAATCTTCCTCGAAGTAGCTTCTATTGTCCACCGAAAGAGAAAACGCCCTCTCAGCAGGATCACGAGAAGGCTCTCGGGGGACGGATTGAAGCCCTCTGTTTGGAATTCCCTCGCTAGGGGCTATCGAAGGGTAACGGCTCAGTTGCATCGTGAAGGCCTTCTCATCAACCACAAGAGAGTCCTGAAGATCATGAGAACCAATGATTTAGTCTGCCGTCCGCACAGGAAATGGGTGAGGACGACCCAGAGCGATCATGGCTACCCTCTCTATCCCAATCTCCTGAAGGATCGTCCCATTACCGCCGTTAATCAGTTTTGGGTCGCCGATATTACCTATATCCGCATCACATCGTGCTTTGTCTATCTGGCCATGCTGTTGGATCTCTTCTCTCGAAAGGCTATCGGCCATGCGGTGTCCCAAAGTCTTCATGCCTCCTTGACCCTTCAAGCATTAGGGATGGCTTTGTCCCAAAGGGACCCTCCCCGAGGCTGCATCCACCACTCTGACCAAGGGGTTCAGTATGCCTCTTGGGAATATGTCGAAATGCTGAAGAATCATCATTTTCAAATCAGCATGGCTCGCAGAGGAAATCCCTATGATAATGCCTTTGCTGAGAGCTTTATTAAGACGCTCGAGAGTGAAGAAATCAATCTTTGGGAATATCGAACCATGAGCGACGTTTACCAACGACTTCCCTTTTTCATTGAAGAAGTGTATAACAAAAAGCGATTGCACTCTGCACTGGGGTATTTACCCCCGGATGAATTTGAAGCCATGGCCATACAAACTGATAACCCTTTACACCCCTGTCCATCGCTCTAACTTCAATTGTCCAATCCCAGGGGTTCAGTCCATTTACTTTATGTCAAACCAATGCAATTTTCCCTCTTTGTCTACGCGAACAAACGCATAATCTGTGCCCTCATAATGAGAGTAAAAAGTTCCAGTTTTCCCAAGCCAGGTTTCTTCCACATCTCGAAATTGGCAAACTTTCCCCTTACGCCCAGAGAGTACAGGAATCCCATAAGCTTTCTTCGCTAACCAGTCGCGTATCGCGATTGGATTAGGCCCCACTTCCTTTATAGCACTGAGAGTAAGGTTTGCTCCATCATAGCCTACCACCCATTGTGCTACGGGTTCGTATCCAAACCTTTCAACAAACTCCTTCTTTTTTGCCATCGCATCTTCTCTTATAGCACTCGCATAGGAGTAACCAACATGGTTGTATAATAGCTTAGGATCGCCTTTCATCCATACCGCCTCTGCAGCAGACCAGTAGTTTGTCCAAGGTGGATGATAATCAAGGTCAGCAAAAGCCCTAACTAACGCCGCTG